>Ga0326514_10001879_pt1 | contig 13464 bp, 9 predicted proteins | sample 3_2548_0518_D_FD_203653 | JGI IMG/M metagenome (GOLD analysis project Ga0326514, IMG submission 203653) | Bovine rumen microbial communities from UC Davis, California, United States - 3_2548_0518 | ecosystem: Host-associated > Mammals > Digestive system > Stomach > Rumen | place: USA: California...
CTCATTACTTACAGGAGTAAAGCGTTCATCCGTAGACAAAACCACTGCAAATTGCTCTGAATGCCTAATTCGTTCTGCAAACGACTCTATTCTTTCCGCATCTGTATTAACAAACAAATATCCCGGGAACAAAGGCTTATGTACAGTCTTCCAAACACCATTTACCTTTTTATTCTGATCAATCTGCGGAACAAAACAATCATCATAGTATTCTGCCGGAACATAATCCCTGATCCACATACCAAGTTTTTGTTCACATCCGGTTGTAGTCCAAATGACATACCACATGTAATGTCTCCTTCCGACTAAAAGCCATAAAATTCTAATACCGCAATATTCCGGCATCAGAAATCTAAAAAAGTATTATGTCCGGTACTGTACACAACGCGCACCTGAGGCGACGATTGATTCGAGTCCTTCTTACTGAAACATTATATCATTATTATTAATTATAATATTTTAGAGGAAATACACAAAAACTAATAAGACGACCAACAAATAGTATGTTAGTCGCCATATTTGATTTCTCAAAGAGATTTAAGAATTAATCTTTACGGTTCTTTTTCTTGGCCTTTTTCTCAAGATACATAGCTTTATCAGCCTGGCTCATACATTCCAGGAGATCTTTCCACTCTGTCAGCTCGCTAGTACCTATACTTGCACTTAATTCATATGGATACTTCTGTTTCTCGTTTATAACCTTCAGGTTGTTTCTGACGCTTCTGATGAACTGACCAATTCTGCCTACATCAGTAAGGATAAGAACTGCTACAAACTCATCACCGCCCATCCTGGCAACGAATTCCTTGGATTTAAGGGCATTATAGATGCACTTTGAAGTCTCCTTTATCGCATCATCGCCGCAATTGTGTCCGAAAGTATCATTTATATACTTTAAGCCGTCCATATCTATCGATACGATTGCAATGTTATATAGCTTATTTTTATCTTTATCGAACAGCTCATTGAACTTCTTTTCAAATCCTTTTCTGTTCAATAGACCGGTAAGTGAATCTTTGATATAGAGGTCCATAATATCAGCAATACCAAAGTATTTCTGATAAAGATCCAGCTTGTTGATTACCTGCCCGGCCTGCAGGAAGATAAATTCGATCTTCTCATTGATAAATCCAGGCTCATTAGTATCAACTACAAGAACAGCATAGCCGTATATAACGTTTTTATTAGCTATAGGCAGGAATATAACCGTTCCTATTGCATCTTCAAGGAAACCGTCAGGCAATAGCTTATCGTTGGAAAAAGAAATGGCATCTGTAACCTTACCGTCTTGGTTGAAATAACCGCTCAACGTCCTGTCATTCTCTTGGTATCTGCAAATATAACACTCTTTTATGCTTTCTTCGTTTTTCAAACTTCCAAGAGTAACTTTTAATGCTGCTTCTCTGGTAAGGCTTTCCTCAAAATCAGTACTTAAGAGAACATACTCTCTCATAGCTTCGATTGAATCAGAACTTGAAACCTTAAGATCACGCAAAGCCTGATAGACATCTCTTCCTGCATCTTCATCTCCGGTGCTTTCACGTGTAACTATAGTACCGGAAACACTTAAGTACAGATCCTGGTTTTCATTCGCATACAGCTTCTCAAGCAACTCCATCGCTGCATTTACAAGTGTTTCTTCTGAGATTTCAATGGTTGTAAGTGAAGGAATATGGTCTCCGGCTTCTGTAATATTGTCTATGCCGCTGATCATAGTATCACCCGGCACAGAGAATCCTCTTTGGATCAATTCATCAATAAGCGTTACAGCTTCGTAGTCGTTCGAACAGATAATCGCTTCAGGTAATGTACCATCTTCCTTAGTAAAGAAATCAGCCTGTTCAGGACCTTGAGTAATCCAATAGTTACCGTGGAATATCATGTCCTCCCTGACTTCATAACCAGCTTCACGCATGGCATCTTCAAATCCGGCACGTCTCTCGGCAGAATCAAGGAGATCATCTCTGCCCGTTACAAATCCTATATCTCCCGTTTTACACTTAGAAATGACATATTGTGCAATCTCGTGCATTATCGCCCTGTTATCAGGAACGACATTATAAAAACCGTTTATCTCCGCCCTTACACATACAACCGGTGGACATTCAGTATCGTTTAACAGATTTTCTATGAGTTCTTTTGATAAGCCGGCCTGATCAATAGTATCAGCACATAAGATAATTCCGTCATATTCATGAACCGACGGCAATGAAAGGATGCTCTTGTATCCGATTACTTGAAGAGGGTTATTACTCGGTACTGAACAGTTGCCGAATACATCTACCCTATGCCCTTTCTCTCTGGCATAAGCATCGATACATCTGATGATGGACGCGGAGTAGTCCCTGTACATGTCTCCGATAAAAGCACATATCTTCATATGTCTATTATAGACATCAATAACTGATATCTGATAAAGAAACAATGAACTTTAAATGAATATTAACTGAATACTGCAGCTACAGTCTTAAAGAGAACTCCAAAATCTTTAAAGAAACCAAATTCTTTGATTGATTTCAGATTGTATGCCATCTTAGACGGAAGTATTTCATTAACATATACTTCATCCGCATCAGAAGCATTCTCTAACAACTCTGCTTCGTCCTTATACTCGATACTTGCAATAGATGTAATTCCGGCTGGCATAAGCAGCGTAGCATTCATCTCGCCACTATACCGGTCAACATATTTGACTACTTCAGGCCTGGTGCCGACAAAACTCATATTGCCTGATAAGACATCAAACAATTGAGGAAATTCATCTAATCTGTGATCTCTTAATTTAGATCCGACTTTGGTAATCCTGATATCATTGTCAACAGTAACGCTGCTTCCTATCTTATCAGCGTTATTTACCATGGTTCTGAATTTATGTATCCTGAACCTGGCACCATAGGAAGTAACTCTTTCCTGTCTGAAGAATACAGGGCCTTTAGAATCACATTTGATCATGATCGCAATAATCAGCATTGGAATGCCAAGCAGGATTATAAGGTCCAGTGCAGCAAAGATATCAAATAGACGCTTAAAAAACAGACCGGCCTTGCGTCTCGACAACGCATCATAATAAGGCCTTACGGCTTCAGATCTTATATCATCAGGCAGTTCTTCCCATTTTGGCAAAATATACCATCTGCGCGGATTCAACACCTTTTTCCCTGCCATTCGGATTTATGCCTCTTTAGAAGGATGATATGTCTTAACTATATTAGCAACTATATGCTTGATGTCTTCACTTTCAGCCTTGGCAGCAACATCCAGTTCTTTCAACTGGCTCTCAAATTCTTTATCATCCATAGGAATAGGCTGAGCAATCGTAATATCTTTGTTTTCCTCAGTCTCTCTCAAGCCCTCTTCATCCATGAGACGCTCCTCATAGAGCTTCTCACCCGGGCGAAGACCGGTATATACAACTTTGATATCAACATCCGGAACCAGGCCGGAAAGTCTTATCATCTTTCTGGCAACATCATCGATCTTAACAGGCTCACCCATGTTAAGAACAAATATCTCTCCACCCTTAGCATAGGCACCTGACTCCATAACAAGTACAACTGCTTCAGGTATGGTCATAAAATATCGAATGATGTTTTTATCAGTTACCGTTACAGGACCGCCATTTGCAATCTGTTTCTCGAATATCTTCAAGACAGAGCCATTTGAACCAATAACATTACCAAATCTGACGGCAGAAAATGTAGTTCTAACCTTAATTTCACCGCTTTCATAAAGCTCTTGGGATTTTCTGTCCATCATCTGAACAACCATTTCACATATACGCTTAGATGCGCCCATGATATTGGTAGGATTAACAGCCTTATCAGTAGATATAAGAACGAAACGTTTAACTCCATGCTTAACGGCAGCCTGAGCCATCTTATAAGTACCGCCTACATTATTCTTAATAGCCTCATTAGGCGATACTTCCATTAAAGGAACATGTTTATGAGCTGCAGCATGGAACACAATATCAGGATGATAGTGTTCAAGAACCCAGTTAACTCTATTTGTATTTCTAACTGATCCAATTAGAGCTACCATATTAAGCGAATCGCCATACTTTTCCCTTAACTCTCTTTCAATCCAGAATGCATTATTCTCATAGATATCAAATATGATAAGCAGTTTTGGTTTTGCCATAGCAATCTGTCTGCAAAGCTCAGAACCAATGGAACCACCGCCACCAGTTACCATTACTGTCTTACCGGTAATATATTCTCTTATCTTATCAACATTCGCCTTTACAGGATCTCTTCCCAAAAGGTCTTCAATCTGGACATTTCTAATTGTATTAATGGTAACGGTACCATCAATCATCTGATATATACCGGGTATAACCCTAACCTTACACCCTGTAGTCGAACAAATATCCAATATTTCTTTTTTATCTACTCCACGAGCATCGGGAATGGCAAAGACGATCTCGTCAATCTTATAATCCTCAACAGCTATCGGAATATAATCTCTGTTACCAACAATAGGAACCCCGTCAATCTCACGACCAAGCTTAACCGGGTTATCATCAATAGCACAGCAAACACGTGCATTTACATGTTTGCTCATTACGATTTCGTGGATAACATCCTTACCGCACGCACCGGCACCTACAATCATAATGTTGGAGCAATTCTTAGTAATGGCACGTTCTTTATTTAGATAACTAATAAATCTAAATCCAAATCTTAAAGCAGTTGTTCCAACAAACCCAAATATTACTGCCATAACCCAAACGGAAATTGGCAATCTTCTGAATTCAGTTATCTTTTCATCTACTACTTCAACTACAAATATAATGACAGAAAATAACAGCCATGCTTTAACGATCCTGGCAAACTCAGAAAACGATGCAAAGCGCCATATACTGTTGTACATCTTAAAGAAGCCGAGTAATAGGATTATCAACACAGCACAAACAGGAATAACTATAAACGATTGCTCGATGTACTGAGGTTCAATCTTGGAAAAACTGAAATCATATCTGATAAGCAAAGCCGCCAGGAAACTCAACACCATCAAAACAAAGTCGATGACAGCAAGAACAGCTGCTCTATACAACCAATGAACATTCTTATATGGCTTTGCCTTCGATTTATCGGACAATTACAGACCTAACTTTCTGATCAAATAAGATCATATAATAATCACACCAACAATGGGTGTACCACCATTAGAAATAAGACTTATTTCTTTCTCAATACCTCTAAGAAAAGAATAGTTTCGCTGCTCAATAAGAACAACAGCTTCATATTCAGGAACCAAAGAGAGTACATCAGGATTGCTGAACATATCAGGCTTATAGTCACCCTTAAGACCAAGTGATTTAACACATTCGCTCATAGCCTTCTCATCACCTGTACCGGTAATAAGAACTTTCTTGAATTCTCTTGTGAGATTTGCGTAATTTGCAGAGATAAGTTTCTTAATATTCTCATCAGACAACTTTGTATCATCTTCAGACTTGATATCAATGAACTTACCATATTTAGATCTCTTACCAGAAGGCTTTAAAACACCGATCTTTTTGATCATAGGGAACACACCGAAGAACTGAGCCTGATTACTGAATTTTTTTCCGAAGATATACTTCAAAACAATAAGAGCTGCAATCAGGAAAGCACCTGCAATAAAACCAACAGCAGCATACTTAATACCGGGCTTGATATTTCCCCAACGACTAACTGTTACTTCTGATGTTTCTGAAGGGATTCCATATATTTTTACATCCGGATGTTCTTCAAAATATTCAAGAATTGCCTCTTTGTCAGCTAGATCAAGCTCTTTAGCAACTTTATCAAGCTGGTCGTTATAGCTTGTAATCTGGTTCTGCAATGAATTAATAGTGCCTGTATGGCTGAGCTGTGAATCTCTGATACTGTTATCGATTTTCTGGATCTGCTGAACACCAACCAGAGAGATTGTATGAGGAGAAACAGAAGTATTAAGATCGTTATATACACTCTGAACTTTACTGATAACAAGATCCATGACTTCGTCACAGAATTCACGTGAAGGTCCAACAACACTGATATACATTGAACCGACTCTATTAACATTGTTATCCATACTGATGATCGTATTGCCGGCAGCAGAGCTGCTGAATGATATGAGTTCTTTAATATAGTCAGGCTTCTTATTTATCTGCTTGGCATACTGGTCAAGATAGTTTCCTGCTTTGACCTCACGCTCATAAGCACCAAACAAAGCACTATCTATACCGTTAGTATCATTATTCTGCAATGTGAGAGTGATCTGAGCTGTTGACTGATAAACATTCTCGGCATCGATCTGCATATAGATGGAATTGGCAATATAGTCTCTCTGATGGTCAATCTGAAGATTAAGGTTGTCGATCATCTCGGCATATACTCTAGCCTTATTGATATTCTGGACACGAAGTTCATACTGGATGTCAGTTTCCGAATCATTGAGCTTTGAACGGGCATCAAGGACATCATTTGTCTTGATTCTCTTAAGGACCTTATAAGATCCCATAGCACCACCAAGTACTGCTCCTGCAATGATCATTACCCCAAGTTTTTTCATGACTGCAAGGATCAGATCTTTGATGTTGATCTCGGATTCATAATTCTTGGTTGACTCCATCTGCAATTCCCCTTAATTATAATATCTGTGTAATTATAAACATCTTTGCTTTTTTGTTCAATCGAAGAGTTTAGTCAATTGTGGTAACATTCCTAGTAACAGTATATTAGTTTTTGGAGGCTTTCATGAACAATTCCAATCTTTCCAATGAAGAATTTGAATTCTTGAAGAATCTAATCTCAATAGAAAGCACGGGTTCAGACACTGTTGACGACCCCAAATACGGCACTCTTCCCTATGGTTTACTGCCATATTCCGCATTGAAGTTCTTCCTAGATGATGCTTCGGCTTCAGGAATGAGGACAGGCATTATAGAAAACCGTGTCGGTTGGTGTGAATTTGGACCAGCAGATGCTGATCTTATCGGTATCGTTTGCCATTTGGATGTAGTTCCGGCCGGAGACGGTTGGACAACTTCTCCTTTTGCGCTAAATTTAAAGGACGAAATCCTTTATGGAAGAGGCATTGTTGATGACAAAGGTCCTGCATGTGCTTCATATTTTGCAATGAAGAGACTTATGGCTTCCGGGTTTGTGCCCTCAAAAAGAATCCGTCTGATTCTTGGTACTGATGAGGAACGTACATGTTCCTGCGTTGAGACATATGCCGAACTGGGTGAGATACCTTCATTTGCAATTACTCCGGATGCTGAATTCCCTGTAATCTACGCAGAGAAAGGTATTTTGCATGTAAAGATCGTTAACTCATCACCTTCAGCTTTAAAGGCAATCGGCGGTTCTGCAGCCAATATGGTTCCTGCCACATGTTCTTGCACAATTAACGGTGTTGAATACTCTGCCAAGGGCAAGATGGCACATGCTTCAAAGCCTGAATTGGGTGTAAATGCCATATTTGAGCTCATTAAACAGCTTGATTCAGCTTCTGTAGACTATTCAAATTCACCTTTGTTGAGCTTTATCAGCAAAGAAATCGTATATTCCACACCTGCTGAATATACAGGATGTTCAATAACGGATGAATCTGGAAGCGTAACTGCTAATCCATCTGTTTTGAATTGTTCAGATTCAGGAGAATCACTTGTCATTGATATCAGATGCCCTGTCACATATCAGATGTCTGATATCGTAGCCAAATTATCAGCTACCGCTGAATCATACGGACTGACCGTTGAAGTACTGAATCAGATGGATCCTCTGTATAAATCCAAGGATCTCCCTCAGATTGCCTTGCTTACAGAGATCTGGAAATCCAACATGCCGTCTTACAGCGGATATAAGCCTGAATATTTATCAGAATACACAGAGCCTATTGCCATCGGTGGTGGTACTTATGCCCGTCATATGCCTAATACCATTGCGTTCGGTATACAGGCACCCTGGCAGGAAGACCAGTGCCATCAGGCAAATGAATGCAGAGCATTAACAGATTTTGAAACCGACATTAAGGTAATGACTGAAGCGATAATGGGCCTGTCCGAATACTTATAAGTTTTAAATTTGCTTACTAAATAACAAGCGCTGACCATTGTGATCAGCGCTTGTTTGTTTTATAAGACTCTTCTTACCGAACCTATTTTCCACTTGGCTGATGAATAACAGGATTCAACTACACCGGTTGCAGAAGATTGAGCATGTACATATGTATCGTTGCCGACATAAAGTCCGGCATGCTCCATGATACCGTCGCCTTCTTTATCGAAGCAGATAATGTCGCCGACCTGGATATCATCGGGATCTACCCATTCGCCGCAGTAAGACTGGCTTGTAGCACCATGAGGCAGATAGATTCCATAGTATGTCTCATAACAATACATAACGAATCCGGAACAGTCAAAACCATCAGGTGAAGCTCCGCCATAAACATACCTACAACCAATAAAGCCTCTTACATATGAAGCAAATGATGACCAGTCCTCGCTGTCGTAATAATCATCGTCATCGTCGTCATCATCATAATAAACTGGCTCAGGAATATAAGGTTCATCTTCCTGAGTAAAGCTTGCCTTTACATAATATCCATCAGCTGACTTATACCAGCCGTTATCTGTCTCAGCAACTACTTCGATCTCTGAACCTGTAGACAAAGTTGAGAGCAAAGTATATGAGATACCCGGACCTGTTCTGGTATTAAGGGCTGTACTTGCATATACCGTGTAATCAACATCCCACTCTTCCCAATCGGGTCCTGAACTTGTCTCCGGTTCCGGATCGGGTTCAGAATAAGGTTCCGGATCAGGTTCAGTATAAGATGAACCATCATCGTCATCATCATCGTAAGAAACATCTTCAGGTTCATCTGTTGTCTCAGGCTCTTCAACGATCTCTTCAGCTGAAAGATGAGAATTCATTATGTAGCCTTCTCTTCCGTCAGGAAGCCTTACAAGTGACCAGTCCTTTATATAAGCAATCCTGGTAACCGTATCGTTAAGCTTGAGGCTGATTACATCATCATGATTCTGTTCTTCATCATCTTCAGAATCTTCACTGTCTTCTTCGCCTTCTGCATTTTCAGACTTAGGAGCAACAAGAACGGCATCACCGTTGATCCAGTACATAGAACCGTCATAAGTAATAGGATCTAAAGGATCCGTTCCAAATTCAGCAGCTATATCTGAATAAGATTTAACGGCAACGATCGTATAATCATCAATATTAAACTTAGCGTTCTTTAAGCTCATTGGAACATAGCCGGTATTCTCGGCTTCTTCATATGCAGGTGAACAAAAGTCATCAAAAGTGACAGCATTAGGACCGATCAGAGACGGACTCTGAAGATCGATCTCTTTAGAAGATCCGCAGTTATGAGTAGTAACAGATCCGACAGAAACACTTGCCGCAACAACAGCTGAAACTATCTTTACCGCTTTCTTATTAACCACTGCATTTCCTTTCTGCTCTTAGCGCATAATCTTGATGATATTTTAACATTCAACTTGTAAGGAATAACAAATAAATCAAGCAAAACTCGGGCATTAGCACAAAATGTCACCGGTTTGTAACCTAAAGCGCAAGAATGATTGAGTTTTGGACAGCATTTTTGAAATTAAAAACCCTGCCGTACGTATGACTGCAGGGTTATTATATTTTATTTGGTGGCTCACTGGAGGTTCGAACTCCAGACCCCTTGATTAAAAGTCAAGTGCTCTACCGGCTGAGCTAGTGAACCATTTGGCTGGGGTGGCAGGATTTGAACCTACGAATGCGGGAGTCAAAGACCCGTGCCTTACCCCTTGGCTACACCCCAGTGTTTCGAGGCAAAAAGTTGGGGTGGGATATGGGATTCGAACCCATGATATCTAGTGCCACAAACTAGCGCTCTAACCAACTGAACTAATCCCACCATTTCAGCCAATTGCCTTGAAATTATAAAGAAAAGGTCTTTTTAAGTCAAGCGTTATTTATTGCAAAGTGCTTTATTGCGTGTATATGCTTTGTTGTACTATAATTCGACAGTAATAAACAAAAGAGGTTATTTATTATGGAAGAAGAATTATCTGTATCTTATATAACAATGCCTAAGGGCTTTAAAGCTAACGGCGTTTCTGCCGGTATGAAGTGTTCTGATCCTGCAAACATCAATGAAAGCGTACCCAAGTATGCGGTTCTTGATATGGGAATGGTTTATTCTGATACACTTTGCAACGTTGCCGGTGTATACACATCCAACCTTGTTAAAGGTCATTCACTCGTAAGATCAATCGATATTATCGAGAATAAAGGAAAAGCAAAGGGCATTATTATTAACAGTAAAGTTGCCAATGCAGGCGTTGGTCATGTCGGTGTTGAAGATGCTGCCAAGGTTGCTGAGACCGCATCTTCCCTTCTCGGCTGTGATCCTACAGAGATCCTTACCGCTTCAACAGGCGTAATCGGTTCAAGACTCCCGTTAGATAAGATGACCGCAGCTATCCCTTCACTCGTAAACGGCCTTTCAGCTGACGAGGAATCTGCCCACAATGCAGAGTATGCCATGATGACTACCGATACTGTTCCGAAGGAAGTATCCGCTCAGATCGAACTTACAGACGGAAAGACAGTAACTATCTCAGGTATGGCTAAGGGTTCAGGCATGATCCACCCTAACCTTGCAACCATGATCTGCGTTTTCACAACAGACTGCGGCATTGAATCTGCTTCATTAAAGAAAATGCTCCAGAAAGCAGTTAAGTATACATTCAATAGAGTCAGTGTCGACGGCGACACTTCCGTCTGCGACATGGTTACAGTATTTGCTAATGGTGCATCCGGTGTTTCCGTTGAGGAAGGCACAGAGGATTATGCTTTGGTTGAGTCTGCACTCTGCAAGCTCTCTGAAGACATCGCAAGAATGCTCGCTTCTGACGGCGAAGGCGCAACAAAGTTCGTAGAGATCGAAGTTCACGGTGCAAAGGATGAAAAGGATGCAAAGCTCATCGTTACTTCAGTAGCAAGATCTCCTCTTTGCAAGACCGCATTCTTCGGTGAAGATGCGAATATCGGCCGTATCCTTACAGCTGTCGGTTATTCCGGCGCTTCATTTGATCCTGAGAAGGTCGATATCAGACTTTCCGGTCTTCTTATGTATAAGGATGGTGCAGCAGTTAACTTCGACGAGGAAGAGGCATCCAGGCTTCTTGCAGAACACGATATTAAGGTAGATATCACTCTCTACGAAGGCGATGCTTATGACAGAATGTTCACTTGTGACTTCTCATACGATTACGTTAAGATCAACGGAAGCTACAGAACATAATTAATTTATTGCATCCGGTACATATCGTTTTCGAAGCATAAAAAGCCCCCAAAGGAAATCCCTTGGGAGCTTATATTTTGTACTTGGTTAACTGAATTACTCTTCAGTCTTCTCTTCTTCCTTAGCTTCTTCAGCGGGCTTGGGCTCAACCTTTACAGCCTTGGATGCGAGATACTCAACTGTCTTTCTGGCCTTGATGGAATCCTTGATGAATGCGGAATCATCACCGATTGACTTCTTAACTTCCTCAAGATCCATCTTGTAGGAGTTAGCGATTGTTGAGAGTTCTTCGTTGTACTCTTCGTCAGTAACCTCAGGATCGATCTTCTCTGTGATCTTCTCGATAACGAGTGAAGACTTAACTCTTACTCTTGCCATAGGCTCAAGGGACTTCTTAAAGTCATCCATTGTCTGGCCTACATACTGGAGATACATATCAAGGCCGATACCCTGGCTGGACATACGTGCTGCCTGATCCTGAGCCATCTGCTCAACTTCGTTCTGGATCATTGATTCAGGGATGTCGATCTCGCAGTTGTCACATACGGCACGAACTGTCTCGTTCTCGAAGCCTGCCTTGTTGTCCTTGTCAGCTCTCTCCTGCTGCTTTGCTCTTACGTCAGCCTTAAGCTCGTCGAGAGTATCGAACTCGGATACGTCCTTAGCGAACTCATCATCAAGTTCAGGAACGATCTCTGTCTTGATAGCGTGGATCTTTACGTTGAATGTAGCGTCGGCGCCCTTGAGGTCTTCTGCGTGATAGTCTTCAGGGAACTTAACTTCGATAGTGAACTCTTCGTCAACGTTGTGACCTGCAACCTGCTCCTCGAATCCGGGGATGAAAGACTTGGAACCGAGCTTGAGGTTATAACCCTCGCCCTTGCCGCCTTCAAAAGCAACACCGTCCTTGAAGCCTTCGTAATCGATAGTAACTGTATCGCCTTCCTGTGCAGGACGGTCAGAAACTTCCTCAAGAGAAGCATTTCTCTTTCTCATACGCTCGATCTCAGTATCAACGTCCTCGTCTGTAACAACCTGATCCTTGAAAGGAACTTCAACGCCCTCGTACTGACCAAGCTCGAACTCAGGCTTAACGTAAACAGAGATTGTATACTTGATGCCCTCGTCGTTGATGTCCTGCACGTCCATCTCAGGTCTGGAAACAACCTTGAGGTCATGCTCCTTAACTGCTTCAGGATACTGCTCGTTAGCAATCTCGTTCATAGCGTCCTCAAAAAGTACGCCCTCACCGTAGTACTGGCAAACGAGCTGATAAGGAACCTTACCCTTACGGAAGCCGGGAACCTGGAAACGTTTCTTGTTCTTGTTGTAAGACTTCTTTAAAGCTCCGTTCCACTCTTCCTTGTTAGCCTGAAGGCTGATTACTACCTGAGAGTGTTCTTTCTTCTCAATTGTGGATGCCATGTTATATCCTCCAAATAAATAATATATAAATTAATAGCCGAGTATGAATTGTATCACAGCGTGGTTAAGAAATGCAATATTATAATACGGTAACTTGTATTCCCTTTAAGACATCAAGTGTCGCCTGATGAAGCTTGGGGTCAAAAGAAGCCGTAAGTTTAGAGTCAACTATTACCTCAGCCTCAGGCGCTGCAGCCTTTGCGATTACGGCATTTGACACTACGCAGATGTTTGAGACAAGGCCGCAGACTTCGATGCTGCTGATATCTTCAGCATTCTCTTTTAAGTATTCTGCAAGCTCGATACTTCCGAACGTGAGCTTTTCGAAGCACTTCTTGCCTTCAAGCAAGGGTTTTAATTCATCACAAAGGCCGTGACCTTCTGAACCCTTAATACAATGAGGTACCGGAAGGTTCTTTCCTTCCTGGGTCTGCATGTAGTTCTCAAAGTGGGTATCGAGCGTATAAACAATCTTATCGCCTGCTTCTTCGAATTCTTTTATCTTGGCAGCAATACCGGGAATGATCTTCTCTGCTCCATCAAAACCGAGAGCACCATCGATGAAGTCTTTCTGCATGTCAACCACAACGAGTACTTTATACATGTATTACCTCCTGCAGATATTAAAAAAGCTGCCGCTAACGCAACAGCTTTGTGTATGGCGCGCCTAGCAGAGCTCGAATCCACAACCTTCTGATCCGTAGTCAGACGCTCTATCCAGTTGAGCTATAGGCGCGTATAAAG
>Ga0326514_10001881_pt1 | contig 13459 bp, 14 predicted proteins | sample 3_2548_0518_D_FD_203653 | JGI IMG/M metagenome (GOLD analysis project Ga0326514, IMG submission 203653) | Bovine rumen microbial communities from UC Davis, California, United States - 3_2548_0518 | ecosystem: Host-associated > Mammals > Digestive system > Stomach > Rumen | place: USA...
ATGACGCCAATGTCGGACGTGATGACCCTGCTGCTCTGCTTCTTCATGTTGACATCAACATTCTTGACGCCAGAGCCAGTGAAGGTCAACACCCCGAGTTCGGTTTCTGAGGTCAAAGTGCCCGAAAGCGATGTCTTGAACATTCTGATTGATCCGAATGGCAAGATCTTCGTGGGCACCGAGAACAAGAACAACATGCTCGCCATGATGCAGGACGTGACGGATAAGTTTGGCATCCAGCTCACTGGAAACCAAATCAAACACTTCCGCGAGGATGCTATGATTGGTGCTCCTTTGAACAAGCTTGCCGACTATCTGAATCTCGAGCCTGAGAAGATGGCAGAGGCGATCCAGACCATGGGTATCCCCACCGATAGTATCGATGGCGGTATGAGCGAATTCCAGGAGTGGGTAAAGGCTGCCCGTGAGGCCAACAGCGACATTAAGATTGCCATCAAGAGCGATGCTACTACATCGTACAAGGTGATCAAGACCGTAATGTCTGAGCTGCAGGATATGAACGAGAACCGTTACCAACTGATTACTAATCTTAAAACATCGTCGGAGGATTAATCTATGGCAAAAAAGAAAGCGAGCAAGCAGAAAAAAATGGATACCCGTGTGAACTTCACACCGATGGTAGACATGATGATGCTTCTGATTACGTTCTTCATGCTCTGTACGACGCTGAGCAAGCCTCAGGCCATGCAGCTGACGATGCCGAGTAATGATGATCAGTTACAGAAAGAGGACAAATCAGTAACGAAGGCTTCTTACACCATTACCGTTTATCTGGGTGGTGAGGACAAGATCTACTACGTTGCTGGTCTTCCTGACTACGAAAATCCTGAGTGCATCAAGGAGACTTCTTGGGGCTCAAAGGGTATTCGTGACGTGCTTATCCACCACACCACAGAGGACGGCACCAATCCTGTTGCACAGGTGATGCAGGCCAAGGTCGAGCTGGATAAAAAGAAGCTGGATCCCAACAGCAAAATGACTGACGAGGAATATCAGAAGAAACTCTCCGACATCAAGGGTGGTGACATCTATGGTAACGGTGAGAAGATTCAAACGATGACCGTCATCATTAAACCTATGGATACGGCCAACTATAATAATATGGTACAGGCCCTTGACGAGATGCAGATTTGCAGTATTGGTAAGTATGTTATCGACAAAATCAACGAAGATGACCAGAAGCTGCTTGAGCTGAAGGGAATCAAGTATGTCGCTGACTAACAATTTAAAACAGAAAAGAGACTATGGCAAAAGTAGATCTTATTGACAATAGCTGGGTCGATCTCGTCTTTGAAGGTAAAAACCAGTCGTACGGTGCATACCAGCTTCGCAAAGATACAGGTAAGCGCAATGTAAAGGCTTTGGTGCTGACAATTGTCACGATTATCGCCATTATGTTGATCGTTGCCGCTAAGGTGGCTATCGAAAATCAGTTGGCAAGCCGTGTGGCAATCGAGACTGACGTGGAGCTTTCGAAGTTGGCTCAGAAGAAAGAGACCAAGGTTGAGCGTAAGGAACCTGTAAGGGTCGAAGTGGAGAAGCAAGTCGTCGAGAAGGTTAAGAGCTCGGTGAAGTTTACTGCTCCTGAGATCAAGAAGGATAATGAGGTGAATCCTGAGGACGAAATCAAGTCGCAGGACGACCTTTCGAAAACCAACACCGCTATCGGTTCGTTTGACGTTAAGGGTAACGATGAAGAAGGTGGTGAGGTGCTGAAGGCTCAGCAGGTAGCTATTGATGAGGCTCCGAAGGAGGAAGAGACGAAGGTGTTCGACGTTGTTGAGCAGATGCCTTCATTCCCTGGTGGTGATGCAGAACTGATGAAGTTCCTAAGTTCACACATTAAGTATCCTGTTGTCGCAGAGGAGAATGGTATTCAGGGTCGTGTTATCGCCCAGTTCGTGGTCGAGCGCGATGGTTCTATCTCCGATGTGAAGGTCATCAAGAGTGTTGACCCCTCACTCGACAAAGAGGCTATCCGTGTGCTGAAGTCAATGCCTAAGTGGATCCCTGGTAAGCAGAATGGCGCACCTGTACGTGTGAAGTACACCGTGCCTGTGACCTTCCGTCTCCAGTAAATCATTAGCGCATAGTATGAAAAAATTCTCATTCGATTACATTATCGGATTAACACTCATTTTAGGCTTGTTCCTCGCTTGTGGGAACAAGCCTAAAAATGCTGACTACGATTACGAGGCAGCTGCATCATTTTATGCTGCCGATGAGAGTTTCTTCCCCATATTGGATGAAGAACTCGAGGTGTATCAAGCCCTTCATGCCCAAGGTGAACTCAAGGCTGTCTATACCAGTCAGGAGGAGGCTATGGAGAAGCTGATGAAAAATGAGACGTGGTTGGCTTTCACCACGCGCGATTTTACTAAAAAGGAATTGCAGAACTTGAAAGACCGCAAATTCCTGCCGCGCACCATTCCTATTGCTTACGATGGCTTAGCTATCATCGTGAACAATACTAATCCTGACACTCTTATTACTGTTAAGGATTTTGCCCGCATACTAAAAGGGGAAGTCAAGGAGTGGAAGGACATCTATCCTAATAATAAGTTGGGTGAAATTGACGTGGTCTTCGACAATCCTAAGTCGAGTACCGTTCGCTATTGTGTTGACAGTATTCTGGGTGGCAGCCCTATCAATAGCACCAATATTGGTGCCGTGCTGAAAAGCAGCGAAGTGGTTGACTATGTAGAACAGCACAAAAATGCCATTGGAATCATTGGTTCTAACTGGCTAAATGACAAACGCGACACGACCAACGTTACGTTTAAGAAAGAAATCACAGTGATGAAGGTATCAAAACTTGATTCGGCCACTGTTTATAATAGCTGGCGACCCTATCAGTTCTACCTATATAACGGGAATTACCCACTTGTACGCACCATCTACGCATTGCTCAATGAGCCTCGTAGTGGAGTGCCGTCAGGTTTTGCCCATTTTTGTCGTTTACCCAAAGGACAGCTCATCATTTTCAAGGCTGGCCTGTTGCCAATACAAGGCAATATTAATGTAAGAGAGGTGATGGTTAGTGATAAATAAACCATTTGCCAGTTATTACGTCACAAAAATAGAATCAACTCGAAGTCAAACTTAAACATAAAGAAGAAAGTTATGAAAGCAATTAAATATTTATTTGTCGGAGCTCTGATGCTCAGCTTCAGTGCTCCCGTTGTCGCTCAGGACAACAAGGCCGCTATCGACGAAGCTACTCAGCTCGTCAAGAGCAAGGCCGATGCGAAGGAAGTAAAGGCTTTTGCCAAGAAGTACAAGAAGAATGGTGAGGTCCTCGTAGGACTGGCTCGTGCTTTCTACGAGCAGGAAGATACTGCCAATGCAGCTATCTATGCTCATCAGGCTTCTGGTTTGAAGTATGCTCCTGCATACGTCCTTTTAGGTGATATTGCCGCACTCGCTGATGATGGCGGTCGCGCAGGACAGATGTATCAGCAGGCCATGTACTTTGACCCCAAACTGCCTGATTCCTACATCAAGTATGCTACGATGTATAGCAAGATTGACCCCAATGGTGCTATTCAGAAACTCGAGGATTTGCGTACTGCTGTTCCCGACTTCCCTGTTGACCTGCCTATGGCCAAGCTTTACATGAAGGCTAACAAGATGGACGAGGCTATCAGTGCTTATGAGAAGTGGTATAAGACCACCGATTACAGCAAGAAGGAGCCAGGTGATGTCGCTGGTTTTGCACTGATTCACTTCATGAAGAAGAACTATGACAAGAGTATGAATATTGTCAAGGAGGCTTCTGAGAAGTATCCTCGTAGCTCTTCCATCAACCGTATCGGTCTGATGAATACTGTAGCTCAGGGTAATTTTGACGATGCTCTGTTCTGGGGTGATCGTCTGTTCAACAAGTCCGACTCTTCCAACTTCAATGACTTCGACTATACGAACTATGCACAGGCATACGTGGGTAAAGGCCAGTTCGACGAGGCTGTTGCACTTTATCGCAAGGCTATGGAAGTAAGTAAGGCCGATAAGGATGCCGTGAATAACCTTCACAAGGAGATTTCTGAGGCATACATGAAGAAGGGTGACTTCGATTTGGCTGTTGAAGAATATCGCAAGTATCTTGAGGGTACCTCAAAGAAGACTGCCAGTGACTATAGCGCTCTTGCCGAGATGTATTACAAGCACGCTGCCGATCTGGAAGGTGATGCTCAGAAGGCTTCCATCAAAGAGGCTGACAAAATCTACGAAGAGGTAGAAGGTCTGTTTGCCAATAATGTTGATGTGCTGGCCTATGTGCTTAACCGTCGTGGTACGCTGAACGCAATCCTCGACCCAGATTCTAAGGAAGGTTTGGCAAAGCCTGTCTTCGAGAAGCTGATGCAGCTTATGGAGGGCAAGGAGAATCGTACTGATGCTGACAATAAGAAGCTTGTCACCTCTTATCGTTACCTCATGTCCTACTCTCTCCTCGTACAGGACGACAAGCAGGCTGCTCGTGACTGGGCTCAGAAGATCCTGTCTGTTGAGCCTGAGAACGAACAGGCACAGCAAGTTCTGGAGAACATCAAATAAGTCTATCTCTTTATCAATAAATAGCAAATGGCTCTGGCAATCAATTGATTTGCCAGGGCTTTTTTAGATACGCTGGAGTATAAGTTTACGGGAAATTTGGCAATGTCGAGGAAAATGCGTAACTTTGCCGCGATTATCTATGGACAATAAGAAAGCTGCATTGGAACTGGGTACCAAGCCTGTAGGCATGTTGTTGTGGCAATATGCCTTACCTGCTATGGTGGCAATGGTGGCTTCCTCTTTATATAATATTATTGACCGCTCCGTTATTGGCCAGGTGGTGGGTCCTGAGGCTATTGCCGGCTTAGGCATTACCTTTCCCTTCATGAACTTGAGTGCAGCCTTTGGTGCTGCTGTGGGTGTGGGTGCCTCCACATGTATTTCCGTAAAGTTAGGACAACGCGACTACCAGACAGCGCAGCACCTTTTGGGCAATACTGTGACGCTCAATCTTATTGTGGGATTCCTCTTTATGTTGGTTAGCCTCCTGTTCCTCGACCCGATTCTTCGCTTCTTCGGAGCTTCCGAGGTGACGTTACCTTATGCTCGTGAGTTCATGCAGGTCATCCTGTTGGGTAACATTATCACCCACATGTATTTTGGCATGAATGCCGTGCTCCGTGCCGCAGGCAAGCCTCAATATGCCATGTATGCCGTGCTTTTCACCGTCATTTGCAATGTTGTGCTTGTCATCGCCTTTGTGTGGTGGTTCCACTGGGGCATTCGTGGTGCTGCCTTAGCCACCGTGGTTTCGCAGTCCCTTGCCCTTTGCTGGCAGATGCGGTTATTCAGTGACCAGCATGAATTGTTGCACTTGAAGCGAGGCATATTTCGTTTGAGAGCCGATTTGGTGCGCAACATCATTTCAATCGGTATTTCTCCCTTCCTGATGCAGACCACATCCTGTGTCATTGTTATCTTCATGAACAATCAGTTTGTGCGCTATGGCAGCGACATGGCGGTGGGTGCCTACTCCATTGCCAATTCCATGGTTATGGTGTTCTTTATGTTCGTCATGGGAGTCACGCAGGGCATGCAGCCAATTGTTGGCTACAACTTTGGTGCTCAGAAGTACGATCGCATGCTACGTTGTCTGGGACTCTCGATAGTTGTCGCTACAACCATACTCCTCTTGGGTTGGGCGGTGTCGATGCTTTTCCCTTGGCAGATGGCTCGCATCTTCACTACCGATCCGGTGCTGCTTGCTATGGCGGCTCGTGGTATTAAGCTTGACATGCTGTTGTTCTTTGTGGTAGGTTCACAAGCCGTTATCACAAATTTCTTCCAGTGTATCGGCAAGGTGCGAATCAGTATTTTCCTTTCACTCTCGCGACAGCTCATCTTGTTGCTGCCCATGGCATTCGTCTTTCCTCTGTTCTGGGGACTCGATGGCGTGTGGTATGCCATGCCTGCCAGCGACTTCTTGGCTTTTGCCTTCACTATTCCCGTATTGTTGTGGTATCTCAAGAAATTGAAAACCCATGGATAAACAGATAATCATTAACATTGGACGCCAACTGGGATCAGGCGGACATGACATAGGTCGCATGTTGGCATTGGACTTCCAGGCCAGATACTATGATCGTGAAATCCTGAACCTTGCTGCAAAAGAGAGTGGATTTGCTCCCGAGATTTTTGAGCAGAATGATGAGAAGAAGGGCTTCTTTCGCTCTTTCCTTCATTTACCCTATAATAATGGCAGTGGCGGAACTGATTTTTATCAGAACGATTTCTCGCAGGAGGGCCTGTTCAAGTTCCAGAGCGATGCCATTCGTAAGGCTGCCTTGGAGTCGAGTTGCGTGTTTGTGGGGCGTTGTGCTGATTACGTGTTGCGCGATTTCCCCAATGTGGTCAATATATTTATAACGGCTTCTATTGATTTCCGTATCAATCAAGTCATGGAAAAACAGCACATCACGCACCAAGAAGCATTGAAACGTATCGAGCATGGTGAAAGCAAACGTGCAGAGTTTTACAATTACTATACTGGCAAGAAATGGGGCTATGCTCCGAGCTATGATCTCTGCATCGACTCTTCCGTGTTAGGGCTGATGGAGACTGAGAAGTTTATTTCGGAATTCATACGTAAGAAGTTCTCCCTATAATCAAAAGAGAAAGAAAGTGAAGAAGATCGGCCTATTAAGTGACACCCATTCCTACTGGGATCCTAAATATTTGCACTATTTCGAGCCCTGCGACGAGATATGGCATGCTGGTGACATAGGTTCTGTGGAAGTAGCTGAGCGACTTGCCGAGTTTCGTCCCTTCCGTGCCGTATGTGGTAATTGCGATGGTGGTGACCTGCGACTGATGTATCGTGAGCTGAATCGCTTCAAATGCGAGGATGTCGATGTCCTTATCAAGCACATCGGCGGTTATCCTGGCCATTATGATGCCTCTATCCGCTCTATGCTCTATGCACGTCCGCCACAGCTTTTTATTGCAGGGCATTCTCATATACTGAAAGTGAAATATGATCGCACACTTGGCCTGCTTCACCTGAATCCAGGTGCTGCCGGATTGCAGGGATGGCACAAGGAGCGTACACTGATGCGGCTGACCATCGATGGTTCTACGTTTAAGGATCTTGAAGTAATCACAATAGCTGAGCCTCGAAGAGAATGAAGAATTATCTGACAGAATTGGTTCTATGCACAATAGTTGCTGCCGCTTGTACGTTTATTAGTTATATACTCGGCCTCGAAAAGTCGTGGCAATCCGCAGCCAACACCTTTGGCGTGGCCTTTCTCGCGATGTTTGTCGTAGGTCTGTTTCTCAAAAACAAGAAATCATCAAATAAGTCTGAATAATAAAACGTAAAATGATAACAAGATGAAGACAATCGTAATTACTGGTGGCGCAGGCTTTATTGGAAGCCACGTGGTGCGCCTTTTCGTGAACAAGTATCCTGAGTATCACATCATCAATCTCGACAAGTTGACCTATGCCGGCAATCTTGCCAACCTGAAGGACATCGAGTCTAAGCCCAACTACGAGTTTGTGAAGATGGACATCTGCGACTTCGACGCTTTCTATCAGCTGATGCAAGACAAGAAGGTCGACGGTATCATTCACCTTGCAGCAGAGTCCCACGTAGACCGTTCCATCAAGGACCCGTTCACTTTTGCCCGTACCAACGTCATGGGTACGCTGTCGCTCCTGCAGGCTGCCAAGCTCTACTGGGAGTCTTTGCCCGAGAAGTATGAGGGCAAGCGCTTCTATCACATCTCTACCGATGAGGTCTACGGAGCATTGGAACTGACACACCCCGAAGGTATCGAACCGCCGTTCACTACCACAGCTTCAAGCTCGGAGCACCATCTGGCTTATGGTGACAAGTTCTTCCTGGAGACCACGAAGTACAATCCTCACTCGCCCTACAGCGCAGCCAAGGCTAGTAGCGACCACTTCGTCCGTGCCTTCCATGACACTTACGGAATGCCCGTCGTCGTGACCAACTGCTCCAACAACTATGGCCCCTACCAGTTCCCCGAGAAGTTGATCCCCCTCTTCATTAACAATATTCGTCATCGCAAGCCGCTGCCCGTCTATGGCAAGGGTGAGAATGTGCGCGACTGGCTCTATGTTGAAGATCACGCTCGTGCCATCGACCTCATCTTCCATAAGGGTAAGATTGCCGACACCTATAACATCGGCGGCTTCAACGAGTGGAAGAACATCGACATCATCAAGGTGGTCATCAAGACCGTCGACTGTCTGCTGGGCCGTAAGGAAGGTGAGGACTTGGACCTTATCACCTACGTCACAGACCGTGCCGGCCACGACCTGCGCTACGCCATCGACAGTACAAAGTTGCAGCGCGAATTAGGCTGGGAGCCTTCGCTCCAGTTCGAGGAGGGCATCGAGAAGACCGTCCGCTGGTACCTCGACAACCAGGAGTGGCTCGACAACGTCACTTCCGGTGACTACCAGAAGTACTACGACAACATGTACAAAAACCGCTAATTCTCATTTCTCATGGTGCGACTTCTGTCGCACCTTTCCATTTCATGCTTGTTTCCCGTTTCAATCGTCGCTATTTCTACGGCACCCTCATCTGTATTCCCTTAAGCATCCTTTCCATTACAGGAATTTGTTCGGTAAAGGCCGGGGATATCGTGATTGCACTTCTCATCACGGCAGGATTCAGCCTTCTGGGTGCTTTAGGCTACCTTTGCTGGCTCCGTCGCATCACCGTTATGTCCGACGGCATTGAGACGCAAAGTGTGCTGCTGCCTTTCTGGAAGCGATTCTATCGATTTGCCGAGTTCGACTATTCAGAGACATCATACACCCGCAGCGGCGAAGTGCTGAGGCTTGTCAAGGATGGCAGGAGGGTTGTTAGCATTCCTTCTTCTCGTTATCAGAATTTCGAGAAGCTTAGGCAGGCTATAGCGGTACAAGGGAAAGAGCAATTCCAAGTACGTGACAATGCCGAGGTGGTCTCTGAATACAAGCCGCTTAACTTGTATATCGCAGTAGCCACGGGTTTGTTCTTCGTCCTGTTGTCGTTGCTGATGCCTGTAAGCCAGTACATGAGAAGCGGGTATGTTTCTATGGGCATGATGCTCTTTTCTTTCTTTGGAGCGTTGCTTTTTGGCGGAATTCTGTTGGCTTTTCTCTATCCCTATCAGCACATTACGGTATGGCGGGGGCAGATAGACGTGCGTCGCATGCTGTGGCCGTTTCAGACCAAACACTATCAGCTGGCTGATTTCGACGGCTGCTATTATGTGACCATTGTTTCCAACGGGCAGTTAGGCTCTAAGGATGAGGAACAGCGCTGGCTCACCAAAAACGGCAAGGTGGTGCTCGATATAGAAGAGAGCATTTACAGGAACTATGAGGCATTGAAGGATGCAACGCGAACAAACTTCCTGGGCCGATTGAAGCTGTCGTCGATTCAGGCAATGAAATATAGTTTCGGAAAAAAGATACAGTTATGAAAAAAATATTATTGTTAGGCTCAGGCGAACTGGGCAAGGAGTTTGTGATTGCCGCCATGCGTGCCGGCCAGTATGTAATAGCTTGTGATCGTTATGATAACGCACCTGCCATGCAGGTAGCCGACGAACGCGAAGTTTTCAATATGCTCGACGGTGATGCGTTGGAGGCAGTGGTACGTAAGCACCAGCCCAACATCATTGTGCCCGAGATTGAAGCCATCCGCACCGAAAGGCTGTTCAAGTTTGAAGAGGAGGGCATACAGGTCGTTCCCAGTGCTCGTGCCGTCAACTACACGATGAACCGCCGTGCCATACGCGATTTGGCCGCAAAAGAGTTAGGCCTACGCACCGCAAAGTATTTCTATGCAAAGACCTTCGACGAGTTCAAGGCGGCAGCCGATGAGATTGGCTTCCCATGTGTGGTGAAACCGTTGATGTCATCCAGCGGCCACGGTCAGAGTTATGTACATAACGACGGCGAACTGGAGCAGGCTTTCCGTGAGGCGATGGAAGGAAGTCGTGGCGATGTGAAGGAAGTCATTATCGAGGAGTTCATCGACTTCGACTCCGAGTTTACCCTGCTCACAGTCACACAGCAGCATGGCTGGCCCACGCTCTTCTGTCCCCCTATCGGCCACGTGCAGAAGGGAGGCGACTATCGCGAGTCGTGGCAGCCTTACCAGATAAGTGATGAGGCCCTGAAGCAGGCACAGCACATGGCCGATCAAGTGACCAAGGCGCTGACGGGAGCCGGTATCTGGGGTGTGGAGTTCTTCCTCACCAAGCAAGGCGAAGTCATTTTCAGTGAGTTGTCGCCCCGTCCGCACGATACGGGCATGGTGACCCTTGGCCACACCACCAACCTCTCCGAGTTTGAACTGCATTTCCGTGCTGTGATGGGCCTGCCCATAGCCGGTATTCACCTGGAGCATGCAGGAGCGTCGGCCGTCATCCTTTCTTCGGAAGAGGTGTCCACACCCGTCGACAGGTCCTTGTTGCCCTACAATCTTGAGGAGGCCCTGCGTGAGGATCGTACCCGTATTCGCATCTTTGGCAAGCCCGAGGCCCACAAAGGTCGCCGCATGGGCGTGGTGTTGTGCTATGGCGAGCCTACCGACGATACGACAGCCTTGCGCGACAAGGCCAAGCGTCTGGCAAAGACCGTATTAGGTACCGACCCCTATATGAAGAAATAACGCTCGATGATTCCGACGCTACAATCGTTCCGCTTCATCTTTGTGATGATGATTTTCATGTCGCATTTCGCCTATCAAGGTGTCAATGCGTTTGATGCGGGGGGCGATTGTGGCGTCGCTTTCTTTTTTATCCTTAGTGGCTTTGTACTCTCATTGGGCTACGGCCCACGAATCAATGATGGGTCCTTCTGCTATCGTCGATTCCTGAGCCGCAGACTGAAGAAACTCTATCCACTTCACCTGCTTTGTCTGCTCTTCTTTTTAGGAGCGAGCCATGCCGCTATTGACCTCCGTGTCGTGCTCAATGCCCTTTTACTGCAATGTTGGGTGCCCGACTCCGACTATTACTTCGCCTGCAACAGCGTATCTTGGTTCCTCTCTTGCATCCTTTTTTGCTATGCCGTCTTCCCTTGGGCCTATCGGCACACTTCCACCTCCATGCTTGCCGTGATGCTGTTGCTTTGCGGCGTAGTCTACGTACTGTTACCCTATCGGCTGGTCAATGCGGTGCTATATGTCCATCCGCTCCTCCGCTTTGTCGATTTCTTTCTTGGCATCATGCTTTGTAGGTTATACCAAAGCATGCCCCGTCGAGCGATACCCAATTGGACTGAGGTGCTACTGGTCTTACTATTGGTTGCCACTCTTGCCGTCTATCCATATACCGATGCCAAGTTGCGCAATGCTCCGCTCTACTGGCTTGTGCTGTTGCCCCTCATTTGGGTTTTTGCTAAAGGAGACGGGCCTGTCTCGCGACTGCTCAGTTGGAAGCCATTGCAGTGGTTAGGCTCACTGAGCATGCCCATCTTCTTGACCCACCAGATGATCATCGGTATCTTGCAGCGCCGTCTTCCCGATATGCCTGTAGCTGTGATGCTGACTATTTGTATCCTCGCAGTCATTCTGGTCAGTTGGTGCATAGACCGATTCTTTTTACGACAAATTGCCCGTTTGGGATAATAAAAGCGGCAGCCAGAGCGTTTAAGTATATATGAAATCTACAGAAGGAAGAATCATCGACCTACCTAAAATCCTTGACCCACGTGGCAACTTGACCGTCGTGGAGCAGATGCGCAACGTACCTTTCGAGGTGCGCCGTGTCTACTGGGTCTACGACGTGCCCTCTGGCGAATGGCGCGGTGGGCATGCCCACAAGGTGTGTCGTGAATTTATTATCGCCGTGAGTGGGTCGTTTGATGTGACGCTTGACAACGGGAAGGGCGACAAGCAAGTGTTCCACCTGAATCATCCTTATCAGGGACTACTCGTCGAGACAGGCATCTGGCGCACACTCGAGGATTTCTCCAGCGGTGCTGTCTGTTTGGTGCTGGCTTCCGAGCTTTTCGAGGAAGAAGATTATATCCGTGAATATCCCGACTACCTCTCCTACATTGCATGTTTGAAGTAAAGCGATATTCCCCTGAGATGGCTTGCGAATGGAACCAGTTCGTGGCTCAGTCGAAGAACGCAACCTTCCTCTTCGACCGGCGTTATATGGACTACCATTCCGACCGCTTTGCCGACCACTCCCTGATGGTCTATCATCGGCATCGTCTCTATGCCCTTTTGCCTGGTAATGTCAAGGACGACACTTTCCATTCCCATCAGGGGCTGACCTATGGCGGGCTGATTATCGACTATCGGGCCACTGCTGACGGCGTCTGCGAGACCTTCCTCTCCATCAATGAGTACTTGCGACAGGCAGGCATTCGCCATGTGGTCTATAAGCCTGTCCCTCACATCTACCACCAAATGCCTGCCGAAGAAGATCTCTACGCTCTCTTCGTGCGCTGTGGTGCAAGGCTGACCCAGCGCGATGTCTCCTCGACGATAGAGCTTGACCATAGGCTCCGCTTTGCCGAGTCGCGCCGTTCTGGTCTGCGAAAAGCGCACCATGAGGGGCTCGTCGTGCAGGAAAGTCATGACCTGGAAGCCTTCTGGCAGGTGCTGACCGACAATCTGCGGTTATGCTACGGAGCCCATCCCGTACATCAGTTGTCCGAGATGCAGCTCTTGAAAGCACGTTTCCCAGAGAACATTCGTCTTTTCATGGTGACCGACCATCACCAGCAACCTATAGGTGGTACCCTGCTGTACTTGACACCTCAGGTCGTTCACACACAATACATTTCAGCTTCGCCCGAGGGGAAAAAACTTGGTGCCCTTGATTTGCTTTTCGATAGCTTGTTGGCTATGGAGTGGCATCGTCGTTATTTTGATTTCGGTACCTCTGCACAGGAAATTAGTTGCGAGGTAAATTCCTCATTGCTGTTCCAGAAGCTGGGCTTTGGTGGTCGTGCTGTCTGCTACGACCGTTATCACTACGATTTGTAGATGGGAAGCCCCCTCAGTCCCCCCCTAGGGGAGGCTTTGTAGAGATGCAAATGAATGAATGACAGAAAAAACTAACTATCTTCCCCCCAAGGGGGGTAAGAGGGGGCTCCTTCCGGGTGTGCCGGAGACCCGTTGCAGGGGTGCAACGACCTTTCAATGAGCCAACATGCCCCCAAGGGAGGGGAAAAGAAGGGGCTAATATGGTGATTGTGTTAATTTTCTTCCCTTTTGACGATAATTAATGCCCTTTAACGTTCAAAATTTCCCTTTTGTGGAGTTTCGGCATTTTTCCTGTTTTTATATTTGAAATAAAACAACTAATTTTGCATCAGTAAAATCATATTCTTTTATATACTATGCAGGTTGGAAAACGAGTAAAAGAGGTACTTTTTGAGCAGGGTCATACTG
>Ga0326514_10001882_pt1 | contig 13459 bp, 10 predicted proteins | sample 3_2548_0518_D_FD_203653 | JGI IMG/M metagenome (GOLD analysis project Ga0326514, IMG submission 203653) | Bovine rumen microbial communities from UC Davis, California, United States - 3_2548_0518 | ecosystem: Host-associated > Mammals > Digestive system > Stomach > Rumen | place: USA...
GACCCTGCGCCCCCCATCTCCGGTGTGCAGGGTCGCTTCTTTATTGTCAGCGTCCCCAGTGCGCGCGAGTCTAATCAGAACGTCATTGGTCCGTAGCCCATGCACGAGGTCGTCGTGCGACCCTTTGTGTGCACTGCCTATTTCTGCTTTTTCTGCTGCAGTTTCTTCAGGCGACGGCGGGCATCGGCGGCGTCGGGATAGAGTTCCAGCGCCTTCTCGTAATTGCGGATGGCGGCATCTGACATGTGCTCATGCTCACACTCACGGCCAAGGATGGTGTATTCGGCGGCAAGCCGCTTCAGAAGGTCGTTCTTCTGGCGGACTTCCTCACGCAGTGAACTAATCTCGTCTCTTTGGCGGTTGATAATCTCCAGTTTCCGACGGATGAAGCGCTTGATATGCGGCTTCTCGATGTCGTAGCGCGAATGGATGGCCTTGAAGAAGTTGTCGAGAAAAGCCCCGAAATTGCCTCTGTCGAAGGCTGTTACGGCATCATGATATTCGCGGTCGGCCTTGCCTTCCTGCATGGCCTGACTGATCAGATTCTGGTCGTTGTAGCGCTGTGCAAACTTGACGACTTCGGCTCTGACGAAGATGTCGCTCTGGCGGATAGGCTCCTTCAGGGAGATGCCCTCAAGCGACGTGCAGCGGGAGAGGGCCACGTAGGTCTGCCCTCCGGCGAAGGCGCCTCCGCCTCCAAAGTCGATCTGCACCTGGCTGAAGGTGAGCCCCTGGCTCTTATGGACGGTGATGGCCCATGCCAGCCGGATGGGGAACTGGGTATAGGTGCCGAGGAGTTCCTCCTCTATCTTCTGTTCCTTTTCGTTGAAGGTATAGCGCATGTTCTCCCATACTTCCCGCTCGACGTCGAACTCGACTCCCTTCTCATTGACGATGCCGATGATGCCTTCCTCTTCGGCGATATACTCGACGGTGCCCAGCGTGCCGTTGACCCACCGTTTGTCCTTGTCGTTCTTGATGAAGATGACCTGGGCGCCAGGCTTCAACTGGAGTTCCATCGGGGTGGGGAGCGAGGATTCAGGGAAGTCGCCTTTGATGACCCCGAAGAAGACGGACGGCGCCCCGTCGAGGGCGGATAGGTGCTGTTCATTGATATAGTCGACAGTGTCGCGGCGGGTGGCCAGTGTGATGCTCAGGGCGTGGCCGTCGGGGGTGCGAGGTTGTGAATTTTCGGGGGTGCGAGGCTCTATGCGGCTGTTCAGGGCTGCGAGGTCGCTGCTGGTGGCCGTATTGGTGCGGATTCGGTCGAGAATGGCGATGAAGGAGGCATCTGTCTGTCGATAGACTTTTCGCAGTTCGATGGAGACGATGGGCATCTGATGCCACACCTTGGCATTGAAAAAATAGGGCGATGGATAGAACGGCTGCAGGAGTTGGCGGTCGTCATCCTTCAGCACGGGCTCCAACTGATAGATGTCGCCCACGAGCAGGAGTTGTTTGCCGCCAAAGGGCTCCGGGCTGCGGGTGTAGGTGCGGAGCACCTTGTCGATAAAGTCGATGATGTCTGCACGAACCATGCTTATCTCATCGATGATGATCAGTTCCACCTCGCGTAGCAGTTTGCGCTGGGCCCCAGTGTATTTGAGCGATTCCTTCAGATGACGGCGGTCGTAGCGGGTGTCATTGGGCAGCAGGGGATGGAACGGCAGACGGAAGAAACTGTGAAGCGTCGAGCCTCCCGCATTGATGGCCGCAATGCCGGTGGGAGCGAGGATGACGTGCTTCTTCTTCGTGTTCTTGGCCACGTAGCGCAGAAAGGTGGACTTGCCCGTGCCGGCCTTTCCTGTCAGGAAAAGCGAGCGGCGGGTATAGTTCACTATCTGGAGGGCATCCTGCCATTCCTTGTTGTCGAGGTCGAGCGTCATACGACTATTCTTCCTTTGTGGCCTCTCCGCCGGGCGTTTTCACGGGTTCCCGACTGGCGTCTTCGCTCTCTGCAGGCTGGAGCGGCTTCTCTATGGGATTCCCCTGTTCGTCGCGCTCGACGTATTCCTCCAGGCCCTCGAGGCTCAGTGAGTCGGTGGCAATCGAATCAGAGTCGGCCGCAGAATAGACGTACTGACAGTTCTGATACATGTCGAGGGTGATGTTTTCATCCTTAGGCTTGCCGAACTTGCCGTGATATTTCTTGAAGGCGGGGTCGCTGAGGACAGACTGGAAGAAGAGGCCGCAGATGGGCAGTGCGGTGCGGGAGCCCTGGCCCAACAGGCCTGTACGGAAGTGTATGCTGCGATATTCGCCGCCCACCCAGGCACCAGCCACCAACTTGGGCGACACGCCTACGAACCAGGCGTCGGAATGATTGTTGGATGTACCCGTCTTGCCTCCGAACTCGGTATCCCTGTCGAACTGTCCGACGTATCCCCAGAGGCTCATCGAAGTGCCTCCGCGCTCACGGAGCCCGGCGAGCAGCATCTGCTGCATCAGATAGGCACTGCGGTATGAGACGGCCTGGCGCTGCGAGGTGGATGCCGTGTAGATCTCGCGCCCGTCGCGGTCGAGGATGCGCGTCACAAGTACCGGGTCGTGCATCATGCCGTCGTTGGCGATGGTACAATAACTGTTGACCAATTCGAGCAGATTGACGTCGCTGGAGCCGAGTGCCAGTGACGGGGTGGGGTCGAGGGGGCTCTTGATGCCCATGCGCTGTGCAGTATTGACGATGTTGGCGATGCCGACCTCCTGCCCCAGTTTGACGGCGATGGAATTGACGCTCTGTGCGAAGGCCGCCCTTAGGGGCATCGAGTCGCCCGTGAAATAGCCGTTGGCATTGGTGGGAGCCCAGATGGCATCCTTGTTTTTTGCCGGATCCCAAACCTTCATGGCGATGTAGGAGTCGCGGCGGCGGTCGCAGGGGGTCAGCCCCTGGTTCATGGCCTCTGTGTAGACAAAGAGTTTGAAGGTGGAGCCGGGCTGTCGCTGGGCAGTCACCTTGTCGTATTTCCAGGACTGGAAATCGACGTCGCCGACCCACGCCTTCACGTGGCCAGTCTCTGGCTCCATGGCGACGAAGCCGCAGTGCATGTATCGCACCATGTAGCGTATGGAGTCGAGTGTTGACATCTGCTTCTCGACGAGTCCGCCGTCATAGTCGAACACCTTGACGGTATGGGGCAGGTTCAGGTAGTAACTGATGGAGTCTTCATTGCCGGAGAAGCGCTTGGAGAGATATCTGTAATACGGCTGTCGCTTGGCTATGTCCTCAATGAAATGGGGAATCTCGATGTGATGCTCGTCCTGCCAGGGGTTGACAGAGCCCCAATGGTTGTCGAAATTGCGCTGCACCTGCATCATCTGCTTGCGTGCGGCAGCCTCAGCGTATTTCTGCATGCGTGTGTCGACAGTGGTGTAGATTTTCAGGCCGTCTGTATAGAGGTCATATCCGTTGTCGCGGCACCACTCTTTCAGTTCGTTGGCCACAGCCTCACGGAAGTAGGTGGCCTGTCCGTCGTAGGCGTTCTCCACACTGTAGTCTGACATGTCGATCTCCAGTGCTTTCAGAGAGTCGCATTGTTCAGGCGCGAGGTCGCCGTGGCTGACCATCAGATCAAGTACGATATTCCGGCGCTTCTTGGCGTTGTCGGGATTGATGCGCGGATTATAGTAGGTGGTAGCCTTGAGCATGCCCACGAGGATGGCGGCATTCTCGGGTGTGAGTTCCTTGGGCGTGCAGCCGAAATAGGTCTTGCAGGCCGTCTTGATGCCGAATGCGTTGGAGCCGAAATCGACCGTATTGGCATATTGCGTGAGTATCTCTTCCTTAGTGAAGAAATATTCGAGTTTGTAGGCAGTGATCCATTCCTTGCTCTTCATGATGAGCATCTTGAGGCCGGGGATGTTGCCCAGCAGGCCAGTGGAGTATTCAGAGCGGGTTCGGAAGAGATTCTTTGCCAACTGCTGGGTGATCGTGGAGGCGCCGCGTGCGTCGCGATGGAGTATATACTCCTTGGCCACAGCGACGAAGGCCGTGTAGTCGATGCCGTGATGAGAGAAGAATCGCTCGTCTTCGGTGTCGATGAGTGCCCTCCAGAATACGGGATTGACCTCTTCGAAGGATACGGGTGTGCGGTTCTCGCTGAAGAACTTTCCAATCATGACGCCGTCGGCACTGTAAATCTCTGACGCCTGTGAGGGACGCTTGTTCTTGATCGTGGCCATCGAGGGCGACTTGCCGAAAAGCCACAGGAAGTTGACGTCGACGGCTCCGAGGTAGAGAAAAAACGCGACAACGAGTGTGACCGCTGCTGATATAATCTTGATGTACCAGGGGCGGTCTTTGTATAGTCCTTTAAACCAGCGGCAGATGCCGGTTATCCATTTCCAAATCTTCTTCATTTCACTTCAGATAATATGTAGTCGATAATTTCTTTCTTATTGTCAGGGTGGAACCAGCGTATCGTGGGGTCGCGCCTGAGCCACGTCAGTTGCTTCCGTGCATAGCGGCGTGTATTACCCTTGATGCGCTCTACGGCCTCTTCGAGCGAAAATCGGCCTTCAAGATACGCGAACAGTTCCTTGTAACCAACTGTATTCAATGCATTTAAGCCGCGAGAGGCATAGACACTGGAGGCTTCCTGCAGAAGGCCGTCGCGCATCATGTCGTCGACACGCTGGTTGATTCTGTCGTATAGTTCATCACGCTGCCGATTGAGTCCGACCTTGACAATGCGGAATGGCCGCTGCTTCTTTTCAGCCTTGCGGAATGAGGTGTAGGTCTGTCCTGTCATATGACAAATCTCCAGTGCATGGACGACGCGGCGGGGGTTTCTTCTATCGACTATCTCGTAGTGCTCAGGGTCTAATCGCCGCAGTTCCTCCACCAGAGGCTCCAGTCCCTCTTCCTTCAACCGTCGCTTTAAAGTCTCACGGGTCTTGTCGTCGACAGTCGGAATGTCGTCAATGCCATTGCACACGGCATCAATATACATCATGCTGCCCCCGGCCATCAGGGCCATGGCGGTAGAGGTGAAGAGCGTCTCCAGCAAGCCAAGCACCTCGTGCTCATACATAGAGGCGCTGTAATAGTCGGAGAGGCCGTGTGTCGCGACAAAATAGTGCCTGACCTGCCGCATCTCGGCCTCCGTGGGGCGGGCCGTGCCTATCCGCAGATCGCGGTATATCTGCCGGGAGTCGGCATTGATGACGGGAGTGCCGAAGCGCCTGGCTATTTCGAGACAGAGGGCTGTCTTTCCCACTGCCGTCGGGCCTGTCACAACAACCAGGGTCTTATCGGATGACGCCACGCTTGGAATTTTCTATAAACGAGCAGATGTATTCAACCTCCGGGGAGTCGGGAAACTGTTCGCGTGCCATAGCCACACCGTCCTTGAGCACGCCCTGAGAATAGATGATGCGGTAGGCCTCGTGGATGGCCTCAATCGTCTCGCGGGGGAATCCCCTCCGGCGCAGCCCGACCAGATTGACGCCGGCATACCGCACAGGCTCCTTTCCCGCTATCACGTATGGCGGGATGTCCTGACTGGTGCGCGAGCCGCCCTGGAACATGATGTAACTGCCCACGTGGCAGAACTGATGGAAGAGGCAGGTGGCTGAGATGATGGCGCAGTCGTCGACTTCCACCTCGCCGGCGAACTTCGTGGAATTGCCGATGATGCACCCGTTGCCGATGATGCAGTCGTGAGCCACATGCATATTCTCCATCAAGAGGTTGTTGTTGCCAACGACGGTCTTCCCCTTGGACGCAGTGCCTCTGCTGATGGTGACATTTTCACGGATTGAGTTGTTGTCGCCAATTTCGCAGGTGGTCTCTTCTCCCTTGAATTTCAGGTCTTGGGGCTTCGTGGAGATGGAGGCTCCGGGGAAGAACTCGTTGCCACTGCCAATTCTTGCCCCGAAGTGTACCGTGACATTGTTCAGCAGTCTGTTATTGTCGCCGATGACCACATTCCTGTCGATCACGCAGAACGGGCCAATGATATTTCCATCGCCCAGTATAGCCTCAGGGTCGACGACGGCCATGGGATGTATTTGATTTGCCATATCTTATTTGTTCTTTACGATTTGTGCGGTGAATGTCGCTTCTGCCACTACATGATCTCCAACGAAGATGTAGCCCCTCATAGACGAGATGCCGTGACGCACCGGAGCCAGGAGGTCGACCTTGAAGATGAGCGTGTCGCCGGGGACGACCTTCTGGCGGAACTTCACATTGTCGATCTTCATGAAATAGGTGCTCCAGCGCTCAGGTTCTTCCAGTGTGTTCAGTACCAGCAGTCCGCCACACTGCGCCATGGCCTCGATCTGCAGGACTCCCGGCATCACCGGCTCCTGGGGGAAGTGGCCTTGGAAGAAAGGCTCGTTGGAGGTGATGTTCTTGATGCCGACAATGGTTGTTGCCCCCAGGGAGATCACCTTGTCGACGAGTTGCATCGGATAACGATGTGGAAGCAACTCCCGGATGCGGTTGACATCCATCACGGGTTCTTCGTTGGGGTCATAAAACGGTGCCTGGATTTCATGCTTCCTGATCTCTTTGCGCATCAGGCGGGCGAACTTGTTGTTGATGGTATGGCCTGGACGTGTGGCGATGATGCGCCCCTTGATGGGCTTGCCAATCAGAGCCATGTCGCCAATGATGTCAAGCAGTTTGTGGCGCGTGCATTCATTGTCCCACTGGAGCGGCTTATGCTGGATATAGCCCAAGTCGGCGGCATTCCGATGCTCCACATGCAGCATGTCGGCCAGCATGTCGAGACGCTCTTGCGTGGTCTGCCGCTCATAGATGACGATGGCATTGTCCAAATCACCGCCTTTTATCAGATTGGCCTGCAGCAGAGGCTCGATGTCGCGGACAAAGACAAAAGTGCGGGCAGAGGCAATGTCGGTCACATACTTCTGGGGGCTGTCGAGCGTGGCGAACTGTGAACTGATGAACTTGGACTCAAATGAGCACATCGCCGTAATGGAGAAATTCTCATCCGGCAGAATAGTGATGATGCTGCCGGAATTCTCGTCGGCCACCTCTATCTTCTTGCGGATGATGTACCAGTCCTTGGGCGCATTCTGCTCTTCAACGCCTACCTCTTTGATCTTATCCACATACTGAATGGCAGAGCCGTCAAGAATGGGAAACTCGGGGCCGTTCACCTGAATCAGACAGTTGTCGATGCCCAGTGCATAAAGGGCAGAAAGACCATGCTCTACCGTTGACACACGCGCATCGCCCTTGCCCAGCACAGTGCCTCGCTGCGTGTCAACCACATTCTCCGCGATGGCGTCAATCACAGGCTCTCCTTCCAGATCGATACGCTGTATCTTATAGCCGGTGTTTTCCGGGGCAGGATTGAAGGTGACAGTCAGATTCAAGCCCGTATGCAGTCCCTTGCCGAAGAGGGAGAAACTGCCTTTCAATGTCTTTTGCTTCATATCATTAATTCTTTTTTTTCAATTCATCAATTTCGCGCTGTAACTGTGCAATTTGCCGATACATGTCAGGTAACTTGGCATAGATGGCCTTGGCCTTGAAGAACATCTTGGGATCCATGGCAGGAGAGCCTATCAGCGTCTCGCCGTCTCCCTTCGTATTCTTGATGACACCGCACTGGGCTCCGACGAATGTCTTGTCGGCCACGTGGATGTGCCCTGAGAATCCTGCCTGGCCTCCCACCATGCACCAACTGCCGACCTTAGTGCTGCCAGCCAGTCCGACCTGGGCAGACATGACGGTGTTCTCGCCAATCTCGCAGTTGTGAGCCACCTGAATCAGATTGTCAAGTTTCACGCCTTTGTGAATGACCGTCTGTCCCATTGTCGAGCGGTCAATACATGTATTGGCACCAATTTCGACATCATCTTCAATCACGACGATGCCGATCTGCGGAATCTTATCGTATCCCTCCTGATTGGGAGCAAAGCCGAATCCGTCGGCCCCAATGACGCTTCCTGCATGTATTGTCACGTTATTTCCGATCTTACACCCTTGATAGACGGTCACGTTAGGAAAGATTGTGGTCTGACGGCCTATGGTCACTCTATCGCCGATCACGGTATGGGGAAATATCTGGGTCCCGTCACCGATGACGACATCGTCGCCGATACAGGCAAAGGCTCCGATATAGACATTCTCTCCAATCCTGGCCTTTTCAGAAATAGAGGCAAGAGGGTCTATCCCAGTCTTGCGGGGTTTCATCTGTTCATAGAACTGGAGAAGGCGGGCGATGCCTTCGTAAGCATTGTCCACACGTATTAATGTCGCCTTTACAGGCTGTTCTAACTCGACATCTTCATTGATAAGCACAACGCTTGACAGCGTGTCGTAAATATAGTGGGTATATTTCGGATTCGACAAGAATGAAATCGCTCCAGGTCTTCCATCCTCGATTTTTGCAAACGTATTGACGGTCGCATTTTCATTTCCCTCAATACGTCCGCCAATCATGTCTGCTATTTGTTTGGCTGTAAATTCCATATACAAAACTGTATTAGTGATATTATTCCGTGCAAAGATAGCGAAAATTATTGGAAACGCTGATAACAGAGGTAATATTTTCTAATTTTTTTAGAAAGCAATTGGACATTTAGCAATTCTGAAGCATCAGAGATGTCACGGATTGTCCCGTCTTTGTAAACAATTGCGATACTGTCATCATCCACATTGTACATGTCTTTCTGAATAGTATTCAGGCTCATCATGTAGTGGCTCGCGTCTTCCAGGGAGATGTTCATCTTGTCAGAGATGCCACTGGCTATTTCCGACAACTTCTCCTCGGGGAACGGTTCATCGCTGACCTCGACCTTGAATATATGGCGCTCAAGCATGTCTGCTGCCAATGTGGACAGAATCTTGTCATCGTGGTGTTTCCATACCTTCATGGAACTCCATATATCAGAATCGTCCAGATCCTCATAAAATGCTAATGCTTCCGGATGAGATGTGAACCATTGTGCGTCGACGTCGTTTTCCAGGAAATAGTGGAGTGCAGGAGGAGCATACACATCTTTTCCGTTCCTCACAAGCAGTTTGGCGCGATTGAGCAGATTCACCAATACTTTCTCATAGGCTACGCAAGTGCGATGCAAATAGACCTGCCAGTACATCAAGCGCCGGGTTGTCAGATAGTTCTCCAGCGAATAAATGCCTTTCTGCTCGACAACCAGCGAATCGTCGACCACGTTGAGCATCTTGATGATACGTGCAGACCCGATATTCCCCTCAGTCACTCCAGTATAGAAAGAGTCTCGGCGCAAGTAGTCCAGACGGTCCATATCAAGTTGGGAGGATATAAGTTGGTGGAGGAAATTCTTACCATACTCGCCCTTGAAGACGGATATGGCCAAATTCAGTTGTCCTTGAAAATGCGCATTGATCTCTTCCATCATCATCAAGGAAATGTCCTCATGCGAGATGCCATGAATCAGCGTGTTTTCCAGCACATGGGAAAAGGGGCCATGCCCGATGTCATGCATCAGGATGGCAGCCTCGACAGCCTCCACCTCTGAGTCGAAGATGAAGTTCCCTTTCTGCTGTAGGCTCAACACCGCCTCCGACATCAGGTGGAAAGCACCCAGCGAATGCTGGAAACGGGTGTGGCGAGCACCTGGATAGACGACAGATGCCAATCCCAACTGGCTGATGCGATTCAGTCGCTGAAAAAGAGGATGCTCCACAATGCCGTAGAGCAATCCGCGCGGCACCTTGATAAATCCGAATACTGGATCGTTGATTATCTTTGACTCGTTCACCTTATTAATAATATAATCGAATTGATGCCTATTTATAAGATATGGCGCAGTTCTTCAGCCATCTCCTGTTGAAGTCTCTTTGCCGCGTCGGCTGCAGCAGTCTGGAAATCAGCATCATTGGAAGCATAGATAATGCCACGGGAACTATTTACAAGCAGTCCGCAGTCCTTGGTCATGCCATACTTGCAGACCTCCTGTAGGCTTCCTCCCTGTGCACCTACACCAGGAACGAGCAGGAAATGCTCGGGAACAACCTTGCGGATATCCTCAAACATGCGGCCCTGGGTAGCACCTACGACATACATCATGTTCTCCTCGCTGCCCCATTGCCGTGATGTCTTAAGTACCTTTTCAAACAGTCGCTCACCCGCAGAATCTTCTGTCAACTGAAAATCATGCGAGCCCTGGTTTGAAGTCAGAGCCAGTAGAATGACCCACTTGCCTTCATAACTCAAGAATGGTGTCACAGAATCCTCTCCCATATAGGGTGCCACTGTGAGCGCATCGACTTGTGTGGGACCTTCAAAGAAACTTCTGGCATACATTTTAGAGGTGTTGCCAATATCTCCCCGCTTAGCGTCCGCAATGATGAAATGGTCAGGATGTTTATCGTTCAGATGACGGATGAGATGATCGTAAGCATGCAGGCCAGCCAGCCCGTAGGCTTCGAAGAAGGCAAGATTTGGCTTATATGCGACACAATAGGGGGCAGTGGAATCAGCAATAGCCGCACAGAAAGAAAAAAGGATGCTGCCCAGTGCCATGTTCTCATCAGGAACTCTGGATTTTATCAACTCTGCGAATTGTTGTGGTATCTTATTGATGTCCGGATCTAACCCTACACACAGGAAACTCTGCTTTTCCTTGATTTGCCGGATTAATTCTTGGCGTGTCATATATCTATAATATAAATTGGTGAAAATTGTTATAACTCTGTTTCTTTCATTCTTTCTGCATTTTCAGCAACTGTCAAAGCGTCAATCATCGCCTGTATGTCGCCTCCTAGGAATCCTTGCAGATCGTGAGTGGTATATCCGATACGATGATCTGTCACACGTCCCTGCGGAAAATTGTAAGTGCGGATTTTGGCACTTCTGTCACCTGTTGAGACGAGGCTTTTACGCCGCGAGGCAATGTCATCCATATATTTCTGGTGCTCCTTGTCATAGATGAAAGTATAAAGACGCGAGAGAGCACGCTCCTTGTTCTTGGGCTGATCGCGCGTCTCTGTGCATTCTATAAGGATTTCCTCTGTCTCGCCTGTATTCGGATTCTTCCACATATACCGCAAGCGGACACCGGATTCTACCTTGTTTACATTCTGACCGCCTGCGCCAGAACTACGGAAGGTATCCCATTTGATTTCTCCCTCGTTTACATGAACTTCAAACTTGTCAGCCTCAGGCAAAACGGCAACAGTAGCAGCAGAGGTATGCATGCGGCCCTGTGTCTCTGTAGCAGGCACGCGCTGAACACGATGGACCCCCGACTCGTATTTCAATGTTCCATACACATCAGCACCACTGACAGCAAAGTCAATCTCCTTGAATCCACCGACAGCACCTTCAGAAACACTTGTTATGGAGAGTTGCCATCCTTTCGACTCGCAAAAACTCTTGTACATCTTGAAGAGGTCTCCTGCAAAGAGACAGGCTTCATCTCCGCCTGTACCCGCCCGGATTTCCATCTGTACGTTTTTGGCATCCTCTGGATCCTTTGGGATGAGGGCAATCTTGATTTCCTCCTCCAACTTCGGTTGCAGCGCCTCGTTGGAGGCCAGTTCCTCACGTGCCATCTCCTTCATCTCCGGGTCATCCTCATTGGCCAGGATATCCTTTGCTTCCTTTATACCATTGAGGCATGCAATATACCGTTTGCGAGCATCCATGATATCCCCCAAATCCTTATATTCTTTAGTGAGTTTAACAAAACGCTGTTGATCTCCGATCACGGACGGGTCGGTAATCAACGTGGAAACTTCCTCGAAACGGGCTTCCAAGCCATCGAGCTTTTGTAGTATGCTATTGGTTGTCTCTGCCATTTATTTGTCTTATTTGTTCTATGTTCTACTGATATTCAAAGGTCCCGAATTCACTATTGATAGTCAGACTCTTTGGCCCCTCCTCTATATGTCCGACTACTTGGGCATCAATTCCAAATGACCTGGAGAGAGTGATCACCCGTTCTGCCGTTTTCGGACTTACATAGATTTCCATACGGTGCCCCATATTAAACACCTGGTACATTTCACGCCAGTCAGTTCCCGAACACTCATGAATGATTTGGAAAAGCGGTGGAACAGGGAACATGTTGTCCTTCACGACACGACAATTATCATTGACGAAATGAAGGACTTTGGTCTGTGCACCGCCTGTACAATGCACCATACCATGTATTTCCGTGCGCAGTTCATCAAGCAGCCTTTTTATAACTGGTGCATAGGTGCGAGTAGGGGAGAGCACGAGTCTTCCTGCATCGACAGAAACACCCTCGACAATGTCCGTAAGTTTGTATTTCCCGCTATATACCAGTTCGTCTGGCACACTGTGGTCGAAACTTTCCGGGTATTTTTCTGCAAGATACTTCGAAAAGACGTCATGGCGGGCAGAAGTGAGTCCATTGCTCCCCATACCGCCATTGTATCTCTTTTCATAAGTAGCCTGTCCAGTACTTGACAATCCTACAATGACATCGCCCGGCTGGATGTTCGCATTATCAATCACGTCAGCACGTTTCATGCGGCATGTAACTGTGGAATCAACAATGATCGTACGGACAAGATCACCTACATCAGCAGTCTCGCCTCCCGTCGGCCAGATTCCAATCCCCATCTCACGCATCTCGGCAAGCAGTTCGTCTGTGCCATTGATGATGGCTGAAATAACTTCGCCTGGCACAAGCATTTTATTGCGTCCTATTGTGCTCGACACTAGGATATTGTCAACAGCCCCCACACAGAGCAGGTCGTCGGTATTCATCACAATGGCATCTTGCGCGATACCTTTCCAGACAGAAAGGTCACCCGTCTCCTTCCAATACATATATGCAAGACTCGACTTGGTGCCAGCACCGTCAGCATGCATAATATTGCAATACTCAGGGTCACCTCCCAGGATGTCAGGAATAATTTTGCAGAAAGCCTGTGGGAAGATGCCCTTATCGATATTCTTTATGGCCGCATGCACATCCTCTTTCGCTGCTGATACGCCACGCATCATGTATCTGTTATCACTCATAGATATTTGGAATTATGATTTGATTACTTATCTTTTTCGTGCCAAAACTCCCAAGAGGCAAAAGCCTGGAGAAGAAGCATTTCTAGTCCATTCTTCACATCAGCGCCATATTGGGCTCCACGCTGCATGAAGAGAGTTTGGTCGGGATTATAGATCAAGTCATACAAAATCGTATGATGGTCCATGGCTTCATAGGGCAGGGGGGGGCATTCATCTGTATGCGGGAACATTCCGACGGGTGTGCAGTTGACAATGACATTGTATTCCTGAATGATCTCTGGTGTTATCTGCTCATACTGGGTTGTGCCTGGACGCTCGTACCGACTGACAAAGATAGTTTCCAGCCCCAAGGATTTGAGTCCATAACTGATTGCCTTGGAAGCACCGCCAGTTCCCAGTATCAATGCTTTTTTGTGCCACTTCTTGTCAAGCATAGGCTCGATACTTTGAGTGAAACCTATGACATCTGAATTGTAGCCTTTCAGCAAGGTCTTGTTCCC
>Ga0326514_10001883_pt1 | contig 13456 bp, 18 predicted proteins | sample 3_2548_0518_D_FD_203653 | JGI IMG/M metagenome (GOLD analysis project Ga0326514, IMG submission 203653) | Bovine rumen microbial communities from UC Davis, California, United States - 3_2548_0518 | ecosystem: Host-associated > Mammals > Digestive system > Stomach > Rumen | place: USA...
CGGCGTTATCCTGCACCCGAAAGTCCTGCCCTTGCGGTTCCTGCCGCGTACCTCCGCGGTCGCGTTCCCGTCGCGGACCTTTTCCCAGACAGCCTGTCCCCCGATGAAATCGGCGATATAGTGCCATACGGGATTCGAGTCGTTCGCGAACGAGAACATACGGCAGAACTTCCTGTCGGCGGAAATAATCCTGCCGGCACGGTTCACGGTCACCGCCGCCATGTATCCCGTCTCTTCCATCTTACGCCTTGAACAGGGGCTGGAGCTGTGCGCCCTTGAGGGTCACGACCCCGCACTCGGTCAAAGTGATACGGCTGAGGACCTTGCCCGACTTGTATTTCTTCTTGGCGCGGACGATAGCGATCGCCTTCCCGTCGAAAGTCCCCGTGATAGTGTCGCCGTCGAGGACGTAGTTCCCGGGATTGGCCGCCATGTCGTCCTTGATCGCCTTCACCTTGGCCGGGTTCTGCTCGATCTTGTGAAAGACCTTGCCCTTGCGGAGGGCGTAGACGAGCGTATAGAAAAGCTTCTTCTTCCAGTCGCCGAGGTTCACCACCTTGTCGTTTCCGTCCTTGTCCACGACGAAGAGGTCGTTCTTGTTGAACGCCTTTCCCGACCTCGCGGTCTTGTCCGTCACGACGACGCGGTACGTGCTCCCCGCGAACGGGATCTTCCAGGACTCCACCTTGCCGTCGACCTGGTGGTCGGTCACGTTGCCCTTCTTGGCCTCGGCGATGATGCCCTTGATTGTATCTTCGGCTGAAATTGCCATGGGATATCTCCTTGTTATTCTGTTAATTTTCGTATCTTCAAATATAGTAATTTGAAAATATACGTAAACCCGGAATTTTGCAATTTTTTCGTTGCGGTGCCCCGTATGCCCTTACGTGCAGTCCGTAGTAAATCGCGTATAAGGCCCTGTTTTTATAAAGAGTATAATCTACCGGCCTGTCGTGTTTTAAGGTCTCACGGCTCGAATATGGAATAAAAAAGCGGCCATGGCGTAGAACACAACAAACTCCGCCATGGCCTGGGGAGACGGACAACAAACCGGCGCAATGGCTAGACGCCGTCAAACAAGGCCGTCTCCCTGGTCAACAATATAGCAAACGGGACGTATCCCGTCAACCCCTATTTTATCCCCCGGACATAGTTCTTGAACGAGGCCACGCAGTGACGGATGTATTCCTTCTTCTCCGCGAGCTCGGACCTGTCCCATGTCACCGGGATGACCCTGCACGTCAGGTGCTCGGTTCCGGCCGTATCCTTCGAATGCATGACCAGCGTGACGGTATCGTCGGCCTCGGCGTTGATTGCGAGGTGCACGTCGGGCGCGGGACGGAGCGAACGTTTGCACTCGGCCACGTAGGCGAGCTTGGTGAGCTTGGACGGTTTCCTGGGGTTCTTGGAATAAATCCACATATATATCTCCTTGTGCATGATTATAATATAGTAAATTCCGAAAATTCCGTAAATAAAAAATTCGGACAATAAAAAACCGGTAGACCCTCTCGGATCTACCGGCCACCTTCAACCACAGGAGGCTAACATGGAAATTTGTATGGCCAAAGTCGGACTCGAACCGACACGCCGAACCCGGCAAGGCATTTTAAGTGCCCAGCGTCTACCAATTCCGCCATAAGGCCGATGGTGTTCCCGTTCGGCACACTCGGGCCTACTGGGGAACGTTCCACCACCCACAGGATAATGGTTAGTCAATCTTGATGACGGTATAGCCGAGCTTGCCGCAGGTCTGCTGGAAGTAGAGGTCGGTCTTGCAGCCGAACTTCTCGCCGTCGCCTTCGCGGATCCAGATCGCCTTGTATCCCTCGATACCGTGGCCGGCCATGAGGGCCAGTTCGGCACAGTTCGGCTTGTGGAGCCTGCGGACGCGGTTCGGCTGGACGGCATGCTTGAGGACGTACTCGAGCGTACCCTTCTTGAGACGGCCGCGCTTGGCTTCGGACTTCTGTGCAATTGCGTGTTTCTTCATTTTGGATTTCCTTCTGATGATGGTTTGATTTGGATGTTGATTTATACTCAACGATTTAAATATAGCAAACGGTCACGGCTCCGTAAATACGTTGAATGTTAAATTTTGTTGACGGATTAGCCCTTGCGGAAGATTTTCCACTTGATCCAGACCGGAGTGTCCGTCGGCGTATCCCATTCCGCGCTGTCTTCGGGTTTCAGCTTCTTAATCTTCTTGAGGACTTCGGCCTTGTCGAGCATCTTGTCTTCGGCGATGTCCTCGCTCTCGACCATCCCCGAAATCGTGTCGTTGAAATCCTCCGTGACGAACTTCGCCGCGTCTTCCGGCGTACCGAACCCGAGAGCGTTGTCGATGCAGAGACCGTCGGAACCGCTCTCGTCATATTCCGCCACGACCACGATGTAATCGCCCGCAGGCTTGGCCGTCTTCTTGGTTGTCTTCTTGGTTGTCATTGTGATACCTCGCTGTTGGTTGTTGTTCTTGTTTACGTTTAAAATATAGTTAAATTCCGATTTTTCGTAAATACGAAACGATATGGAATTTTTTGTCAGCCGTCCGCCTCCGTCAGTTTCTTGAGGTAGAATTTCCTGAGTCCCGGGTCGCCGAACCTGGCCTTCCCGGTAATGATACGCTTTTCAACGATGTTCAGGAGTCTCTCGAATTCCTTCCTGTCCTTCCTGTCCATTATAGTCTCTCCCTTGACGAAGATATCGCCATCAGCACCCGTTTCACGAGCGCCCAGTTATAGTGACAGCGGGAACTGATTTCTATCTTGTGCGGCCTGATATAAGTGCCCTGCAGTCCCCACCAGTTTCCCCGGTATTCCCTAGGTTCGCATTCCACCATCCTGAACGCCTTGTGGACGAGTATCCTGTTGTTGGGCTTGTCCGCCACGGCGAGCATTCCCGACATCCTGTATATAATCTGCTGGAATTTGTCGTGGGTATACTCGTGACCGAACGTCTCGAGCATATCCGCGACCTCTTTCAGCCTGGCCCTGTATTCCTTGCTCTTCATAACGCTACCGTATTCCTTGACCTCAGGACGCGGCAGGCTTAACCCTTTTATCCTAGCGCGTCCAGTGCCTCCATGGTTTCCCTGTTGCTCCTGACCATCTGCTGCATGGACCTGATGAATTCCTTCGCCTGGATGGTGTTGCACTTGTAGAAGATGGTCCCGCTCAGCTCGATGTCGATTTCCTCCAGGAGGAACGCCTTGGCGCGCCTGTAGAATTTCGACGTATCCGTGATGGCCTTCAGCTGCTTGTTGGCGTGGACCTTCCGCGAGTTGACGTAGCAGCCGCGGTTGGAGTCCCAGTGGCTAGTGGACAGCTTCTTGGCGTCGGCCGCCCGCATGATGTCCTTCTTGTCCGGTACCGCGTCCCGGATCGCGGCGATGAGCTTGGCGTCCGTCATGTTTGCGACGATGTCGATGTCTGACTGTTTCATAGGTTAGCCTCCGTTGTGTTTAATTAAAATATAGAAAAATCCGGATTTAATCTAAACATTTTTGTCCGTGACTTTTCCGCCGGACTAGCACCACATGTCCTCGAGGATCTTCTGGATGCGTTCGGCGAGCTCGTGTTCTTTCATGTCGGTTTCCTTTATGGTTGATTGTTTGACTTAAATATAGGAATTTCGGTAAGTCCCGTAAGGCAAAACGCCTAAAGATTATTTGCCGGCGTTGCCGTCACGTTCCAGTAACTTACAGACCACCAGCAGAGCGTCACGCATTCTTTGAGCCGGAATGCCCTGTATGGTAAGCTTGTTGCCTGAACGCTGGATGTCCGCCGTCACCTTCATCTTTCCCTTCTTGAACTGGACGGAATCCTTTCGCCAGTTATCCTCAGGATGATGCGCCCAGACGTCATTCCAGGTGAACAGGCCGACCTTGCCGTCTTTTCGTCTTAGCGTCTTACAAAATGCAGGCACGTCCGTAGTCGGTTCGAATCCCAGCCTCTTCGCCAGAGGTTCCATTTCGTCCTTGAAGTTCATGAATTCCAGGGCCTGTTCCGTCTTGCGGTTGGTTTCTTTCACTTCCGCCTTGAACTTGGCTTTGGCGCGGGCAGCCGAGATATGTTTCCAGACGGCAGACATCCAGTCATTGAAGTCCTTATAATCCGCTTCCTTGATAGCCTTCGGAACATATTTGAGGTTCAGCACGGCCTGATGCTTAGTGAAGTATGCCGTATGGTTACCCTGCAGCCACGACATATTGCACTGTTCTTGGTTTTCTACGCCCCATTCGCCTTGAGAGTTATCCTTGAACCAAAGGTTTTCCATTCCCTTGATTTGGCATTGCCTTGTGTGGCCGTTATACCAGTGAAACCAGCGATCATGGTCTTTGATGACGGTGCGCCACGGAACGGATGCTGTGTTCAAATAAAACTTCATAATGTCCTCTCGTTTTTACTAAATATAGAAAAACCGGATTTAATAAGTCCGGTTTTAATTATTACTTTTCTTCCGGTGTTTCCTCGTCCTTCGGAACCGACAGGTGGAACTTGTCGAGGTCCGACCATTTCTTGACCTGCCTTGCGGCCTTCTTGAAGTCCTCGTCGCGGGACTCGATTACCTTCTTGGCCTCGTCTTCCGTCTTGCATGCGCGGATCGCCTTGACGAATTCCTCGAGACCGTCGACGGCGACGTAGTTCATCATGTTCCGTAGGTTCCCCTTGAAATAGAGTTCCTTCGGGCCCATCCCGTAAATCTCGTTGTAGTACAGAGACCTGTAGCCGGCCTCGAATTCCAGATACTTGGTATTGGAACGCCTGTGGCCGTCGAACGCCGCGTGCACCATCGGTTCCAGGTGCTCGAAGCTTGGACTGATGAACTTTCCGCCGTCTACCACCAGGTGCATGAAGTGGCTCGCCTCGTGGACGAAGCACATCCACTTGTCCTCGTCGGCGAACTTCAGTTCCTTCGTGTTCTCGTCGAATTCGACCGTCCCCTCGGGCATGACGATCGTAATCAGGCAGTCCGCGGCGGTGAAGTAGGCTGCCGCATGTTCCAGCTTGCGCCCGATGACCAGGCTCGCACACCATTCCTCGTCCGCCTGCTGTAGGGCGTCCATGATGTCCTCGAAGAACCTCTTGCGTCCCTCGGCCCACTCGGTACTGTCGGAAAGCTTGATGTCTCGGAAGCCGCTAGATATTACTACGCTCATAATATACCTCTCAGTTTTTCCTAAATATAGGAAAATTTCAAATTATCGTCAATAAAAACGGTATAAAAAATTTTATCGGAATTACAGCGGCCCTGTATATATGCATATTATATAATATATAGAACACTTATTTAATCGCACATATTTTGATCATAAGGACTTAAAAATATTTTTTAGTATTAACTACTGGCTTTAAAAAATAAGTCCTTAAAACGCGTTTACCACGGAGTCCTTCAATATGAACCGGGTTTCTATCGCGCGGCAGTTCCGGATCCTGCGGGATACAAACAACGAAAAGACGGGCATCCTTTCGGATACCCGCCTCTTCGTTCAACAACGGCCTTTCGGCCATTCCATTAAAGGTCGCGGACAACCAAGGCGGCCTTGTAGAGTTCCTTCAGGCGGTGTTCGTGCTTGCTGAGGTTCAGAGCCCACGGTTCGTGAGCCTTGACAGCCCCGATTACGCAGTCCTTCACAGAGGCAATCTGGGCGTCCTTGGTCATGGCCGCCAGAATGTCGTAGAAGTTGTGGGACCACTGAGCGCCGGTGGAAGTCGCAAGTTCGTCGTTGTGTTCCTTCAGGTAGAGGACGCAGCCGCCGACGAGCTTGGTGGCGCTCGGGAAGTCGGTCTTGCAGAGCTTGGCGATGGCCTTCTTTTCCTTGTCGGTGATCTGCGGGAGTTCCATCAGAGCCTTCGGGCTGAGGGCGTTTCCGGCGGACTTGAAGTAGGCGATGAAGTCCAGAGTCGCACCGGTACCGACGATGCCGTTCAGGATTTCAGTGAGCAGGCCGATGCCTTCCTGACCTTCCCATGCACGGTCCTTGTCACCCGCCTGGATAGTCTTGGAAACGCATTCCCAGGCACGGCGGGACGGAAGGACTCCGCAGTCCTTGCCCTGGACGGACTTCACCAGTTCGTTGTTGGAGTACGGGTCCAACATGGTGTGGTGCGTGTTGATGTACTGGACGACACGGCTGTCCAGACCGGCCTTGATGGCCCAGTCGACCCATTCTTCGACGGTCGGCTTGAACTCGTAGATGGCGAAGCGGTCGAGCTGTGCGGCATCCATCGTGCCGACATCGTACTTGCCGTCCTCTTCCGGGTTGATGCAGGCGAAGATTCGGCTACCCTCGGGAAGGGTGATGTCGTCGTACGTGCCGTTGTTGGTGAGCTGCATGATGGCGTTCAGGGCGATGCTGAGACCGCGGTTGATTTCGTCGAGCAGCAGGAGGACCGGCTTGTTCTGGATCATCCACTGCGGCTTGGCGAACTTGGTGACTTCGCGGGTTTCACCGGTTTCCTGGTCGGTTTCCGTGATCTTGAACGGAAGACCGGTGATGTCGCCTGCGTCAGCGGCGTGGCTGGCGTGCCAGATGACGAGCTTGAGGCCCAGGTCCTTGGCGAGCTGCGTGACCCATTCGGTCTTGCCGATGCCGTGGGTGCCCTTGAGCATGATGGACTTGCGGGCCGGAATGTACTTGATTGCGTTGGTGAGCTGCTTGATGTTCATTGGATACCTCTTAGGTTTTTGGTTGTTGAACGAAGTAAGCCGTTTGCTTACGTGATTAAATATAGAAATCCGTGACCAAACCGTAAATAAAAACCCTGTCGAGATTTTTATCGGTGCGACCGGGCTTTTCGGAAGCGCCGCGAACGGATTTAGATTTCGAATTTACCATACTCATCATGCCCTATAATATAGAAAAAAATCAAAATCTCGTAAATCAAAATTAAATTAACGTTTACGACAGATTCGCCAGTGCCTTCTCGGTTTCCCAGTTATGGTAATCGACCAGGGCCTTCCTGGCGTCATCCACCGCCTGACGGTAGATCTTTTCCTGCTTCAGGTTCGCCTTGGCCAGCTGTGTTTCCGGATACGGTTCGGATCTCAGCCTGTACCACAGGGCCTTTCCGGCGTCGTTCAGGTAGTACTTGTACGGCTTGCCCGTTTCCGTCACCAGATAGCGGCGGCGCATCTCGGATGTCATGTTGACATCGAAATCATATGCGAGTTCGTCGTTCGTCCGCTTGATCCAGAACGGGTTGTCGCCTGTCAGGGTGTATACCAGGGCGTCCGCCAGTTTCCACAGAGCGGTATATCCGGCCTTGCATTTCCGGTATACCAAAAGAGGGCAATTGCAATTCGCTTCGGTATACTTCTTGTACTGCGGATAGTCGCGGACAAAGCACCAGATGTTCAGCACGGGCACGTGGGCGAGCACGTTGACCGCGGCGGATCCGGCGTCGATTATGACTTTATATTTTTTCTCTTTCAACATATCCTTAATGTAGTAAATCCGAAAATCTCCGTAAACTTTTTTGACCTTAAAAAATTAAAACGGACGGCCGAACTTAATCGGCCGCCCGCAGTTCATGAGGCAAAAGGTACGGAGACCCCCGCCTAGTTGCGGGAGTCGTGGATTTTCTGGATGTCATCCATGCCCAGATGCCACTTGCACCAGGCCGGAGGATCACCGGCATCCTTGGTGTGCAGGATGAAGATTTTGTGCTTTCCTGCCGGCTGCTGCCAGTCGAAGTAGCAGTCCGTGATGAACACGAGGCCGTCGAAATGTTCCTTGGACTCTTCAAGTTTCTTGATGACGCAGTCCGGGTTGGTACCGCCGCCGCCGAGACCGCTGAAGTCAGAGGCCTTGTTGCGCTTCTGCGTGAAGTCGGAACACGAGCAGTCCCAGAAGCAGTACCAGGTTTCGGCATGCTTGAGCGCGGAGTTGACCACGCCGCAGGCACGTTCGATTTCGCTCTCGGCCATGGAACCGCTGCAGTCGATCGCAAAGAGTACCCTCGCCTTCATGGCGTGACGCTTGCCCGGCAGAACGCCCGTCCAGTCCGGAAGACGGCGGTTAGGACGCATGCGGGTGAACGAGATGAAGTCGGAGAACACGGAAGTCGCGAAGCGCTTGATGACGGACCACGGGTCGAACTGAAGCTCGTTGGCCTTCAGGATCATCTTGGTCATGCCGTTTCCGACGTCCGACCAGTCGCTCAGCTGGCGCTTGTTGACTTCGCCGGAGACCTGTGCGTCGACCAGCTCGTTCTCGCCCCAGCCTTCCGAATTCTTTTCGGACTGCTTACCGGAAAAGTGGCGCTTGATGCTGTCGCTTTCCTTTTCTTCGTCAGACTTGCCGTCGTCGTCTCCGTCCTGGTCGTCACCGTTCGGGTCATTCTGATTACCGCCCTGGCCTTCACCTTCTTCGTCTCCGTCACCCTGGCCTTGACCTTGGCCCATCCCCTGGCCTTGACCCTGGCCGTCCTGGTTTTCGTTGGAATTCTTCTCGAGGATGTGGTATACCTTCTCGAGATAGAGGTCGTCGTTGACGTTGAAGTTGGGCGCCATGGCTTGGATTTCGCTGATGTCCGGGAAAGCATCCTTGAGATGTCCGGGCATGATGAAGTTTCTGATCTTGGAGTCGCTGCAGATGAAGTTCGACGCCTGGACGGTCAACGAGCGGCTGATCTGCATACGGGTCGTCGGATGGTGCAGGAGAAGTCGGAACAGCTCGATGCTCATGAGGATGGTGAACGTTTCGACGCTCAGAGTCTTCATGAAGTCCTCGGTGTACTCGATGATGGGCGCGGAACCCTCGCAGACGTTGAGACGGAGAGTCACGCCGCTTTCCTTCGGAAGCGCACGCTTGTTGCACATGTTGTAGAACGAGCCGAGGGAGGGATAGATGAGATACATCTGCTGCTGCATCTTCTCGAACTTCTCTTCGGTGGTCAGATTGTATGTAATCATTCGGATTGCCTCTCTTTTTGAACTTTTATATATCGAGCACCCGCTCAATACACTAATAATATAGAAAATCTGAACTTTACCGTAAATAAAAACACATTATAAAAAGCCGCCGGACGGCCCGCGGGGTCGGACCATCCGGTGCTTTTAGAAACGGATACCCGTTAGGCCTTCTTTTCGGCCTCCACGCACTGGTACTGGGCGCCCAGGGCCTTGACCTTCTCGACGGTTTCGGAGTCCACGATACCCGTGTTGTAGCCGAACTTGTTGAAGAAACCGGTCTTGAAGGTTTCGGAGTACAGCGGGACCAGGTCGCGGAAGCTGTAGGCGCAGACGACCTTGCCGCCCTTGACGATCACGTCGAAGTTGCGCCAGTCGTATTCGGGAGCGATGCCGAGCTCTTCGATCTGCGCACCCATGCGGAAGCGCTGCAGGTACATATCCTGCACGTTGTAGTTGTCGTTGTGCTTGACAGCCTCGTCGAGCATCGCGAGAACGTCGGGCGACACGATCTTGTGCTGGATCTTCTTGAAGGTCGCAGACTTGCCGTTGTACCAGTTCATCACGATGTCGTGCTGGAGAAGCAGCTCTTCTTCGATCTGGTTCATCTTCTGGCGGTATTCCGCGACCTTGACAACCATCTCGGAGTCCATCTGCTTCTTGGAAAGGCGGAGAATGGTACGCTTGACGGCGTCCTTGTTCTTGCGCCAGTCGTCAGCGCTCACGACGTAGATGCAGTCGCGGCTGTGGAGCTGCCTGCCGTTCTTGGTACCCAGGTTGCGGTAGACCCTCATGCGCTTCGTCGATGCGAAGGCGCCGATGGTCTTGCACAGGCCGTGGGCTGCGAGCCAGCCGTTGAACTCGTCGGAGTCCGCGGCGCTCAGCGGTTCCATGCCGGCGTACGGATTCTTGATCACGCGCGGCTTGCTGAGGTGGCGGGTACCGGCGATGACGGACTTGGTGACTTCCGGGAGTTCGTCGGTCACCTCGAGCTCGACCTCGGCGGGCTTAACGGTTTCGGTTTCGACGGTTTCGGGCGTGCCGAAGATTTCGTCGAGGAAGCTGTCCGCGTCGTTGTCGGACATCGGGGAGAACATTTGGTTTGCCATAGGATTACCTCGTTGTTGAAGTTGTTTGTTATCGTTTATACCCATAATATAGGAAATCGGTATCGAACGGTAAATAGATTTTAAAGTCAAAATCTTTCCGGAATTGCCGCGCCTTAGCCGTTTTCCTTCTTGTCGGGATCGTAGAACGGCGCATCGAGCCCGTCGAGCACGTCCAGTGCCGCCAGTTGCTTCTCTTCTTCGGTCGGCTCGGCCGGATCTCCCTCGAGAATATCCAGCGTCGCCAGGGTTTCCTTGTCGCGCTTCGCGAAGATTACCGCGTTCGCGTCCTTGATTACCTTGTTGAACTTGGCGCTGTCGTACACCACCCAGTCGTCTTCATCGTCGGGTCTCTCTCCCGCATGGAATTCTACCAGGGTCTTCATGATGTCCAGGATTTCGTCGACGGTCTTCTCCGTGGCCACGCACAGCAGCGCGTCGTTATATTCCTCGGTGATGCCGGACTCGATCCATTCCTCGCCGCGGTATTCGGCGTGCAGCTCTTTGAGTTTTTTCATTTCCATAGGTTTACCTCACTACAGCAAAATATAGAAAACCGGTTTCGACCCGTAAACTCTATTTGAGCATATTTATCGCCTTGGTCATCTCCGCGTCGGCCAGGATGCTCTTGACCGCGTACAGTTCGTCCTTCATCAGGAACGGCAGCATCACCTGGAACAGCCTTATATAGAAATCGAGATCGTCGGATTTCCTCGATACCGCCGCCTTCTGGCGGGAGTCGCCGCTTAATACTCTATTGGCTTCCCGCATGGTCGAATAATCGGTATTCACGAAGACACGGTATTTGTCCTGGTACTTGCTGGAACACGATAACGGGCCGTATGCCGCGGAACACTTAATACTCCACCGTTTCTTGACCGTCCCGTACGTAAGGCGGAAAGGCAGCTTTATATACGGTTGATCCGCCGCCTGGTGTATCCTGGCCCATTCCGTCGGTACGTCGATCTTAATATAGGTCGGCGAGCCCTCCGGCTTGTATTCGCCTACGAACCTTGTTTCCTTCAGCTCGAACGGAAGTATGTACTCCATGTTGTAGACATACTCGTGGGACTTGGCGAGCCCCGCGTCGAAACCCACGTGCAGGTATTCCTGGAACGGGAACTGCTTAATCTTTTCCTTGGCGGTCTCCAGGAAGTCGAACTGCGACCTGTACGCCTGGAACGCCTCGTCGATTGTCATGTGTTCGTTTATCATGCTTAATCCTCTTAATAACCTTAATATAGAAAATTCTATATTCCGGCTTTATAAATTCTTAACCGATATTTTTACCAGACTTGCCGAGCCTGTCCAGTGCGAAAAGTGTCTGGATGTCGGTGATTGTCAGTTTGTCGCATGGTCTAATCTTAGTCATAATTACCTCTAACTCAAATATAGAAAAAACCGAATTTAATTTAAATCAATTTTGATTTTGATTTTAGTCCAGTCTTGCCAGGGCAATTTCGGTTTCTAATGCATCATGCAGCTTTATCAGTTCAAAGTCACTGTCACCCGGATGATACGTTTTACCCATAAATTCTACCGTAACCTTCTTACCTGTACAGAAGGCATATTCCGATAAAATCCGAATATCTTTGTTGCCAGCTTTCATTAACTCGCAGATATGCAGGCGAAACACTATCGGTTTGTCATTCAGTTTCCATTTAGTTATATTACTTACAGGCAATCCGCTGTCCCAGGTATTGCCGCATAAGTCTATCATATACTCATGGCTGCAAGTATCAATCTTAATAGGTAAGTATCTGTTCATATTCTTAATATAGAAAATTCCAAATGTTTTGTAAATAAAAACGTTTAAAACAAAAAAGACGGAATGGCCTAAGCCAAACCGTCTACTTCGAGGTATTATGGTATCTTAAACTTTGGGTAAAAAGTACTCCTGGAACTGGGGTCGGACACTTAACAGTTTGGTTTTCACTTCGTGATACTGGATTAACATATCTTTAATGAAACTAAACATGTCCTTCGGAGACTTGAACTTAAGCCTATGATCTCCGTAATCGACTTTATACCCCATGATACTGGCGATGTACTCAAAGTCACCCCCGGTCCTCTCTAATCCACACGGAGAACTTACGAATTCGATTTTATTATCATATCCGTTCAGACTCTTATCGTCCAAAATGGCGATCTCTTTTCCACAGGTATCGTGATCACCGAGGTAGAACGTATATCCGAGACTGGTCGCCAGTTCCTTAACCTTTTCAATGTCTTCCGCATATTCAATTTCGAATTCCAGCGTATTGTTTTTGTAAATCTTTATGTAATCATACGAGACTTGCTGAACTTCAAAAAGGAGTTTCTTAATGTAATTCCACGGATTATCCATGATTTCAGAAGCGTAAACGTGTTGTACGTTGTCCTTATTAAACTTAATATGTTCCAAGACATAGTTCGTCATCGCCTCGCAACTCATATTGGGAACCAGATAGTAATCAAACATCTTCGTCTTCTTGTTGTAGTCGAAGTGAAGGGAACACCGAGAACTGTTATACGACGGAAAAACTTTTTCTATCAGGTATAGACTGATTTCCAACGTTTCATGGGAACCAGTATTCTTATAGTTCAACCATCCGTTACCGAACATCAGCCCGTTTTCCTGTTGTTCGTTTCGGCATGATTCGTACATAGATTTCAGTAATGCCGTATTATTATAGTAAATCGAGTTCGATGGAACTTTCGCAATAAAATTGCTTTTTTCCGAATAGATTTCTTTCCAAGCCATATTTAATACCTCGTTTGTTTTTATTTAATATAGAATTTTTAATAATTCTACTAAACAAAAATCTTAATCATCTTTTGTCCAGCAATCCATAAAGTCATTAAGTTTCACCTCAAAGTCAAGCTTGATCTTCAGCTGTGCAAGATATTGGTCAGCAATAAACCCCATCAGTTCGCCGAACTTCTCGTTCCTGATAGCCTTCTTTCTTCTGTCGTATTTGCTGTTGGTCAAATCAAACAAGTTGCCGATAAAGTCGAATTCGCCGCGAACCGTGTCGAATTCCCATTCACCCTTGTCCGGCATATAATGGAGTTCCATATATCCGACATGTTCCGGATTATATTCGGTTTCCACTTCGATCATCGTATTCGTAAGGGTATTGTTGAATTCGCACTTTACCGGAACACCGTGTTTTTCGAATGCAGACTTAATGCTGCCCGGCACTTCCATAAGGTCGATGTCTCGGCTGGTCTGTTCGTCGTGCAGTTCTACCCATGCATCCTTGGTTCGCTGGATAGTCGTGTCGATCGCCGATTCAATCTGCTTAGCGAACTTAATCGGATCGGCAATGAATTCATCTGTGGAAAACCCTTGAGTGAATTTTACAATACAACCTTCACCGACTTTCGGGTACAGCACATAATACGGATTCTTTTCAATGGCATATCTCTCAGGCGGTCTTGGTACGCTGACATCG
>Ga0326514_10001886_pt1 | contig 13446 bp, 8 predicted proteins | sample 3_2548_0518_D_FD_203653 | JGI IMG/M metagenome (GOLD analysis project Ga0326514, IMG submission 203653) | Bovine rumen microbial communities from UC Davis, California, United States - 3_2548_0518 | ecosystem: Host-associated > Mammals > Digestive system > Stomach > Rumen | place: USA: California...
CGGATCTACTGGTACCAAGTTTATTTAATGCTGCAACAATATATTCATTAATCGATCCAACCGATGTAATTTTATACTCGCCTGAATCACTATACCCAGATGAAGGATGCCCACTCGCGCCAGGATTGACAACACTACCGCCAGGAGCAAAAGGAGAATCCGAACCCGTTCCGGAATAACCACCAGCTGTAATGGTTGGAAGTATTAGTTCTTCAAATGGTATTCTCCCATGCGGATAGTCTTCATTCGTCCATTTTTCGCCACTTTTTAAATAAGCATATACTTCAATACCAGTATAGTCAATTTCTTCATCAAATACATAATCTAATTTATGAGGAGGAACATCTACCATAATAAGATATGGAAGAAGTGTATAAACTGGTCTAGGATCCTCTGGACCAGATGGTCTAACGTCTATATCTTCACCATTGTCATCTTTTACAGTAGCATGATTCGTATCAACATTAACGTTAATTAACACTTTAGAGTAGCCATGATGACCTTCCTCAGAAGCCGTATATGTATACGAGCCATTATCAGAAATAGTAACCTCTTTTACAACTAAATCGCCTACTATATTTGTACCGATACCAGATGCCACTACTTCAGAATATCCATAGTATCCAGAATCAGAGGCATGATACGTCCCATCTTTTGTGATGGTGAGAGTCGTTAATTGCACATCCTCTTCTGGTACCCAGTAACAGAATCCGCCTTTTGATAAGTAGGTTTTGATCTTAGCTACAGTATTTACATTTTTAACAGATCCGCCTTCATGAATTATTAAATCTCTAGTGGCCATTTGTTTCCTCCTTTCTGTTAGTACTTTTTACCATCTACATTTGGAACATTTACAACAACGTCATACATTCCATTTGTATATACTAATTTAACAACTCCAGTTAATTCTATTTCGTCTTTTGGTACCCATATACAAGTCGATCCGTTTTGAAGATCAGTGATGATATGGGAAATTCGATTAAGGCGTTTTGTTGTCCCGTCCATATTTTGAACGAAAATGTCTTTAGCCATATCACTGCCTCCTATTAAAACCCAACTCTAAATATAATATTAGATGGCGCAGGATTCTCTTTGTATATTATTCCACCAACCTTGTCTTCGAATCTAACGGAATGATAATCACCAATGTTGAAAATTGATATCGTGTAATCAGCATTTCCTTTTACTGCTGTAATTGGCTTATCATATCCAGAAACCTTTTCATAAGGTTTTAATTTATTTCTAGATTCAAAACTTGGGACAGCGTTATACTTTTCAATAGACGACTGCAATACTCGTCCATATATATTTAAAAAACGTACACGATATTGTAGGTTTTGTTTTTCAGTATCATCTATTGGATTATAATCAAGATCGTAACTTATTGTTACGCTTGAATAATCATCCCCAGGTGTATAATTAGTCACTTTAAATCTTCCGACATATATTTTATCCGGTTCATCAATTATACTAACATATAGCCGTTTTCCATTAAAGTAATCTTGTATTGCTTTCTTAGACTCTGTCCATTTATTCCATTTAGTATGGTCTATATAAAAATCCCATTGACCAGATCTTGAAGAATATTTTTTGCCACCTGGCATATAAGGGCTTAAATATATAGCGATATTAGATTTAGGGATTAAATCATTTCGATATTCGGTATTTCCATATGTAATGAACGGACGTTTTTTAGGTATTAAATGAAAATCATCCCAGGCAAATTTAGGAAGTTTATTAGAATCATTAGGAATCCAAAATGAAAGATCGTGCGCGCCATAATATATTACTTCACTCATTCATTATGCACCTTCCTTTTCTTAGATTCCTTAATGCCTAACTGTCTACAAATTGTTTTATCGTTGCTCGATGCCTTTGGTCTATATACGCTAAATGTATATGACATTTCTGATAGATCTTCGGGATTCATTTCGAGTGCTGTGCATGTATATACACCATTAATCGAATGATAATCGCTAGTAACCCTTACTCTATCATAAACACGAATTTTTTGTTTGGTATCATCACCAAAATAATGCATATCTAATGCTTTCACTTTAAACGAATCAAACTCTACCTGACTTAGATTATAATTACAATATCTATCAGCATAGTTTCTTGCTGCTGTAAGAGCTTCACTTTGGTCTGTTAATTCTGGCAAATCAATCATTTGTATACCGATCCCACTACTTCCGATGCCGTTTACAATATAAGGCTTCAGAATAGTTGTTCCTGGATTATCAATATCATCACTTGCTTGAGTAGCCCAATGTTTTGTATTATTCTCATCTGTCCAAACTGGTATAAGACCAGTCATAACATTATCATCGCCGAACTCAGCCTCAATATCAATTAGATTAACTCCGAACTCTACCAATTGAGTATTTATAGTTTCAATATATCCATCTGTAGAAGGATCTGGAAGCCAATCCAAATATGTATGTATGGATCCATTTTCCATTTTTCTATACCTAGAACGTAAATACCCTCCAGATCCATCTATTAACTGACTCATTATAAAATCTCCAACAGTTTGCCCACCGCTTATATCTATTTCTTCAGATGCATAATGTTTAGCAGCCTCAAAAATAGTACCGCAATCTATATCTGGTCTTGTAAGATTCCGGTAAGCCTTTATTGCCATTTTGAATAATTGTTCTGGTGTACCTTCTATTTTATATATATTCGTATTAATAGATGAAGCCGTTAAATTCGGATTGTACATTGGACAATCCAATAAGTTTGACATAATGCCCTCTGCCGACACTCTTTTCTCTCCATCAAAATTCATATTAATGGAATAAATACGTCCATAAAATAATATTTCGCCATCATCTAGATCTTCAACTGAAATATAATGAATATATCTTCTTAAATAAGAATAATAAGTGTGAGAAGGGAGTATAGTAAATTCGAAAGAGCCTGATTTATTTATTTCTAAAGACAGCGAAATATCTTCAATATAGTCACGATCTCCATCTCCACTAATATAGAGTGTATATTTTCTAGAATCTACAGGAACATAAATGTATATTCCTTCTTGCTCTTCAATTCTTTCAAATCGACCTGGTAAATGAAGATATACTGCATAGTGGAACATGTTACTAACCCCCTTCTCTGTTTATTTATTTCGCAAATCTCCCCATTTGAGCGTATCGGTTATAGAGAGACGAGTCGATTTTTGGTGTAACATAGCCAACAAGTTTATTGCCATCCAAATATATTTTCATATTCTTAACATCTGTTCCTAATGCTGTTAACCTACCGTCAATTTTATCAAGAACTCCCTTACTAGCGTAACCGCTATCAATAAGAGCCTGTTTAAGATTTAGAAGTTCGTTAACTTGAGAGCTACTGGCAGATGCAATTGTTTGGGCTGCTTCTGTTGAGAAATCAGCGGTAAGATTTTTAGCCTCGATGTTATATACATAGTTTCCATCTAGCGTTAATCCGTCTTCACCAATTGTAGACATATCTATAACTGGTCTAACTGGCATATCTATTGGATTCTCTTGAGCAATAGCGGCTATTTCTCCGTCGGTTCCGAAAAGGTCTCTAAAGAAATTCCTTATGTAACCATCCTCGCCGAACGCTGAAGATAGAAGTCCACCTTCTCCAGTTAATGAATTGCCAATAGTTGCAAATATACCGTTTTCACCAGTGAATTGAGTAACAATAGTATCTTTTAAAGATGATAACATGCCGCCTTCTCCAAATAATCCGCCTTCGCCATTTAACCAATTACCAATTGATGCGAATACACCGTTTTCATCAGTAAATAGACCGACAAAGTTCTCCTTTATTGCTGAAGGTGAAAACATACCACCCTCACCAAATAATCCGCCTTCTCCAGTTAGCGAACCAATCGTATCTTTTATTAAATCTTCTATTCCTCCACTGAAGTCACCATTGATGGAGCCCCAATTAGTAAGTTCTTCAAGAAGATTTGTGCCACCAGCAAAGCCAGAATTTAACTTAAACATTCTATTCAGTTCACTATCATTATTAATACCGCTACGACCTGTGTAAGGAATATCATACGGATCGTTCGTAGTCTCGCCAAACTTTTTAACAAGTTCGTCACCAACGTTTGACCAATATAAAGCTTCCGTCATCCAATCAGGATCTATGCTTTCTTCGACGATCTTCTTCTGATCCTCACTAAGAACATTATACATGTCACTAAGGCTTTCTACCGAGTCAAGTAGCCGCTCGTTTGCTTCTGTCATCTTATCGGTTGCTAAAGCGGTTTCATCTCCCAATTGTCGCATAGCATCAACTTCATATTGTAACTGCGTATATCCATATTTTCCATCATTATATAGAGAATTATTTATTTGCTGCCATAATTTTAAGCTATCACTATACCCCCAAGTATCACCGGTAGCATTTTCAATACCTAGAACCTCTTCTTTAAAGGCTTTTATAGATTCTTTTACTGCATCTACATTTCCGACATTTTCTTCGGATAAGTATTTTGATTGTACCAATAAATCTTTGACAACTTTCAAATCTCTATCTGTAAATTTCCTATCTTTTCCACCTTTTAGCAGTAATTCTCTAACCGCTCCAAGTGCTCCAAATCCAACATTTTTGAATTGAGTTTCCTTAAAAGCAGAAACAATTGTATCAATTGAATCAGTAGCCATGACATCAACGGCATCGTTAATTAAATATGCATATTTAGTAAATCCGTTAGCCATACCTATGGCACACATCTGAGCAATCCATTCAAACTTACGAGAAGGAGAGTGCACTTCAGTGTCTTCCATAACCTGTCCGATTAAAGATTCATCCATAGTTTTAATAGCTTTCATTATCGGCTCTAATCCTTCTGTTATACCTTCGGCCATACCTTCACACAGATATACACCAAGACTTTTAAATCCAGCATAATAGGCCATTGTATTTTTAATCCCATTTTGAATTACGTTGGACAACGAATTCGTTATAATAGAAAAGTCATCTGTATCACTAGCGTCTATACCAGCGGCTATCGCGATAATGAAATTAGTACCCAACTGTTTCAATTGAGCAAGAACATTTTTAGTTCCCCATCCATCTGGAATTGTAGCGTCTGGTAGTTTAGACAATTCACTAAACATCCCAGTTACTCCTTGGGCAACAGATTCTAGCAAATTACTATAACCTCTATCGCCACCTTCGTACCTGTATACTTTTTCAGCGCTTTCTAGGAACGCGGAAAGCTTATCCATAGCAGCGAATGTTTCAGATAGTGACGAAATATTAAAGTCTTTAGCTGCACCCTGAAATTCGACCATTTTTGTTGCTAATTCTGGTAATCCAGCTGAAAGTGATTCCCATGTAAAGCTGCCAGCTAATAGATCAATCGCGCCACCAGACCTACCCAATGCGGCAGCCCCATAGGCTAATGATCTAATGCCGTCGAATATTTTCAGATCGCTGTCGGTAATCTCAGTATCTCCAAGGGCTTCCTTATATTTACTTAATCCGTCGCCGATTTGTTGTAGACCGTGGCCTAGATTATCCAAACTCTGATCACCAGCTAAGAAGGTCCATAATGAAGCCCCAGTTTCAGGCAAAATATTTTGGATACCGGCGACAAAACTTAAAACCCTATTAGCATTGGTTATCTGTGTAGGAGTAACGTCTTTAGTAGAACTGCAATAATCAGCTATACCATTTCCTAATGTGGTTAATTGACCTGAAAACTTCGTAATTAAAGTCTCGTCAGGTAATGAAGAAGACATACCATCTATATTGACATATGTACTGCTATTTGCAGAGTTTAGATATTTATCTAATTCAGTAACATTGTTTAATACAGTGTTTGCGGCTTTAACTTCATCTGGTTTTATTCCGCCGATCTCATCTTTATATATTCCTAGTGCTCCTGCTAACGCTTCAATACCTGTTGCAAACAAGGAAAGTTTATTATCGCTTTGTAAGTTATTAATGTACCCAATGTCATTTTCAATATTTGAATTCGATAGCTTTTCATATACTCCAGAAACCGTTTCTAATACAGAATTAGCAGTCTTAACTTCTTCTGGATTTAATCCACCAATTTTAGCGCCATAAATTTCAAAAGCATTAGCTAAAGCCGTTATACCAAGCGCTAAACCAGTCGCATCATGCTCTCTTCCCTCAGCATAAGAAGATATTTCTTCTAATATTTCAGGACTTATCGAATTAGCTAGACCAGACATAACTTCCCTTAGCAGGTTCGTATCAATACTGATTCCATCTGTATTAATCGGATTCCCATTTTCATCTAATCCTGCATGAGCTATTGCAGAATAATATAATTGAATTGCGGAACCAAATTCAGTTAAAGTAGTGTTTATTTCATTTGATATGCTAATAGAATTAATTATGCCAGATACTTTTTTGGCATTATTAGCAACATCTATAGCTTTTGGAATTCCATCTGTAACAACACGATTGATACTTCTTGAGTATAATGACAATTCAGATCCTATAGCTACAATGTTAGAATTAGTAGATGTCTTTTTAAATTTGATTTCATTTAAATTGTCAGCAATAGTTCTTGCTCCTGAAATCAATTGTATTGCTCTACGATTTATGTTTCCAGGATTTTCCGGTAATCTAGACATACTTCTACTATAATTACTAAAATACGATCCTATACTAACAAGTTTTATCATTCCAGTAATAGCATCGTCGTAATTCTGCCCAATTATTCCAGATACTATTTCAGAAAGAGTATCTGTGAAAAAGAGCTTAACATTTTTAATATTATCCCAATCTACATATGATATACTTTCGGAAAAAGATTTTAAATCGTTTCCTAATATCCAAAGAGCTTGCGCGGCATTTTGAATACCTATTGCACCAATTGCTAACAAAGCTCCTATACCAACACCCAAACCGACAAAGAACGCTGCTATACCTACTGAGGCGCTCATCATGGTTTTTATATCGATTTTTGTTGTTGTAAGATAAGCAAACAATCCTCCAGCAACAGCAACTATCGCAGCTAAGCCAACCATCGTTGAAACAGCGGTTCCAGTATCAATATCTTTAATCTTGGATAAGCCGTCCATTAATGTATAAATTACTAGTATTAGTCCACCAAATAAAGGTATTAATGGAACAAGCGTTGTGGCGGCTTTTTTAAACTCTATATCTTTAGAAATACTCGACACAACTCCAAACAATACTCCTATTCCAGCAAGTATAGTGATTAATATTGTTTCAGCTCCCCAAAACGCATCATCATTACCATTTTGAGTTATTGTGGATGATATCGTTTTCATCAGTTTCGTTATAGCAGTAGCTATTAAGTTTACACCAACAATTAAGGCACCTATCATAACCACTGCAGAACCAATATGACTCTTTTTAGAGTCAGTACTTCTAGAGAAAGCTGCTATAGCTACTGCAGTAGCACCTAAAACTGCTAAAATAATTCCAACTCCAATAGAGGCTTTTATAATATTCGATTGCTTTGCTGGATCGATACCAGCACTATTAAATAACCTTGTTAGTCTAGCTATTGCTAATACAACAATATATACACCAGCGCATAATCCAACTATGCCTTTAACTGAAGCACTGTTTTCGCCATTCTTTCCTAGGCTAAATCGCGCTGTAATTGCAGACATTGCTACGGCAATGACTCCGAGTATTATAATAATACTTTTTAGCATATCTAGGGACGCTTCAACATTCTCTTTCCCTAAGATATTTATTCCAATAGCCATTAATTGAATAGCACCAACAACGGCTAGAACACCAAGGCATAAATCTGTCACACCATTAACGTTACCTCGGCCTGCACGAAATACAGAAAGAAGAGCATCAATGGCAGCGAGTCCAACAATTATTCCACCAACTAGTAATAATGATCCTAATACTTGACCTCCAGCTAAAAAGTGCTGTATCCCAAGTAAACCAGCCGATAATAAAGCAATTGCAGCTGTTAATCCTAGCACTTCCTTTATGAATACAAATTTACCTCGACCCATATTTAGATATCTATCTACAGCCTGCATTGCAACGATTATTCCTGCCGTAACGCCTATAACCTCTAAATAAGCATTTAGTCCATTGATCACACCTTTGGTATTTTCAAAACTAATTTGAGATAAAAGAGCAATTGAAGCCGATATCATTGCTACTGCTCCGGCAAATTTAAGGGCTGTTGTTCCAAGAGTATCCTTTTTAACGGTTAAGTCTTTTCCAAATGCATTTATAACGAGTCCTATATTTCTAGAAAATTTATTAATACCAGCACCTATTTTATAAATGCCATAAGCAAACAAGCCACTGATTATAGTATCAATATATCCGCTGTCAAGAATTGAACCTGCAAAATTAACAACTGATGAAAATGCACTTTTGATTCCGTTAAGCATACTCTCTAAGAAGCTAGTTTGATCATCAAGATCGTCTATGTTAAATATTTTACGCCATGCATCTCCTATAGGCTGAGCAATCGCTTCCAACCATTCGACAAATGGCTGTATCCTATTCCATAAACGATCGATAATCGTAGTACCTAACTCGCTTTCATCCGGAACAAAAATAGTTGTAAAACTATGCCACACATCTCTTATCTTTTTTATAATATCGTTTGCTATACGTGTAATTATATTTCTTACATTTTCAAAGAAAGACAAGTCGGGATTTATACTGAATAATTCTTTAAACTTATCTATTAAATTTTTAATTACTTCTGTGATCTTATTTGTGAGCTTTAATTGTTTTATATAATTTATGACATCTACAAAGAATTTAATAATCTTATCTTTATTTGATGCCACTATAAAAAATGCAAATGCTCCAACGATTCCTAGTAATGATGCCTTTGCTCCAGCAATTGGGCCTTTAGTTTTTGTTACTGTTGCAATAGCAGCTATTATTGCTAGAATGATTGGTGCTAATTGTAATAGCATTGGTAATATTGTTGGTAAGTTATTTAAAAGTAAATATATAAGATTCATTATTACACCACTCGCTGTGCTTATTGCAGGGCCAGCTATGCCAGATAAGCTTTTAACTAGTCTCGTAAATACTTCGCCAATGATGCTTACAACAGTGCTAAGCGCTTGCCCCGCCATTACAGCAAATGATGAAATCGTACTTAAAAAAATGATTAATCCGGACTGTTCAGATTCTTGGCCATCAAATAATCCAAATAAAGATCCTACGGTATCAACTATAGTCCATACAACACTTTTAACTGTTCTAACAATAGTATCAGCTATAGTAAAAATAGTTCCTAAAATAGCCTCACCTATCGCAATAACAGGACCTAATATAGTATTTTCTTTAAGATAGTTAATTAAAAAAGCAAAGAAATTTCCAAAAGTGTTCCTACGATTTGTTGCTCTAAGAGCATAAGCATATTCATTAATGAAATCGTGTAAATATCCCGTTACAATTTCAATAATGTTTGCCAAAGGCTCAAACGCCATAGTTATACTGTCTACAAATTGCGATATATATCCTCCATTTTGAATATCGTCGGAAAGATTTTTAAACATCATTCCGAACATTGCACCAAAGCGACCTAAAAGATCGATAACTGGGCTAAATATTGAAATAAAGCCAACAGCAATGTCCCATCCGCCTTTTAATATATTAACTACAATTTTAAGAGCTCCGCATATGCCATTTACTATTTCTAGAATGTGAGCCATACCTTTGGAGACAAAATCAGTTTGAGCTACAACTTCTTTTGTAACTTCTATCGTCTCAACGAATGTACCTTTGGTAATAGCTGCTTTTCGTGTTGCTTCATCCCATTCGCCAGTAACATTGACATGGAGGTCTTTCTGCAGTTTTTCTATAACTCTTTTAACGTTTTTATTATAAATTCCCCAGTCGTCACTTTCCTCTGATAGATTAATGCCATACCCAGCTTTCTTTAGGGCAGACATTAACTGCTCTACTTCTTCACCTTTATCACCGATTTTTAAAGTTTTGGTAAGCTGCTCGGCATAATCAACCGTTTCTTCAAAAGTTTCTTCGACTTCATCCCAACGATTTATTGCGAACATATCTCTAAAAGCTCTAGTGCCTTCTTTTACTTTCTTAGTAAGCTCTACTAAATGCTCAGAAGTTTCAGGAGGAAATACTTGTTGTATAGCTTCTCTTATACCGAGAACTACATTCTCGAATGTTCTCCAAACGTTGGTTATAGATTCTATTAGATCTTGATATCCTCCGAAATCATGCCAGCCTTCAAGAATCCGATTCCTCGACTCGGAAAAAATGCCAGCAAACTCTTGCATCCACGTAGCAAGATCAGTCCAGAATACACGAGCTTCATCCAGATTACCAAATATATGCTGGAGAGTCTGCATCCATCCTGAACTAACCGAGTCCTTAACTGCCTCAATGGCGTCAGTGAAAGTCAACGCGTTCTGAGCAGCATGATATGCATCCAAGCCAAACTGTGTAGTTTGATCACCATATTTTCTAAGAGTTTCGGTTAATACTTCGGCATCTAACCAACCGTATTTAAGCGTTTCTCTAAATGTCTGATAATCAACTTTCTTACTTTTTTTCTTACCTGCTGATATAAGACCGGCACCTTCACCAGCGTCTGCTAATTTTCCAAGAGCTTTGGCTGTATCTATGGCAGTCTCTTTAAACTCTTTTGTAGCCATGTTTGCATTTTCTATAGACATCCAGTCACGGATCATCATAGAACCTGCGCCCATAGCCTGAGAAATATTATACATTGCCCTATTGGCCATTTGCTTATCAGCACCAGATTTGGCAGCCCAGTTAGCAATACCCTCCATTGCTTCTTCGGCAGTTTCCAATTCTATGCCAACAGATGTAAATTTACCAATACTAGATGCCATCTGCGCAAAATCATAAGAAGTCTCATCTGTATAATGCATTAATTTAGATAATACGTCTTCAACTTCTCTTACTGATTTACCAGTAGCATTAGTTATAGTTTGAACTGATTTAGTTTCAAGTTCATATTTTGCTTTACCAGCAAGCATATCATTAAAGCCTGTAAGCATTCCAGCTAATTGTTTTCCGGTGCTTACTGCTTTATTTGCAATGCTATCTAAGGTCTTCTGTGCTATTTTTCCGAGAGGTGTAAAGGCATTTGATATACGATTGACACCATTTTCTAAAGAATCTAGATTTAAGTTTGATACGATTTTATCTAAATTAATTAAACTTTTAGATGCTTCTTCAAGTTTTAATTTGTCTTTTAATTTATCGAGAGTTTTTAAGCTTTCAGATACACCTTTCTCAAACTGTTTGTTGTCAAATCTCATTTGTACAACTCTTTCATCAATGTCTGGCATCTCTCGTCACCTCCTCCCAAAGTTCCTTCCCAAGCGTATCGAATAACGGTTTAAGCGCTGGGTTTATATAATCTATTCCTTGCACAAAATATCCTTGTGGAGTGCCATGCCCATATTGTATAAGCACGGCAATGTTTAAGCCGTCGTTTATATTTGAGTTATTCCATGATAAACTAACTCCACTTTTTGTTTTTTCTATAGAATAACTCCACGACTCGGATGTTTTACCAGTTTTTTTAGGAGTAGCATTTTTTAATAATTGGACCCCTATCTCTCCATATTTTTTGAGTCCGTTTAAATAGTTTCCATTACCGGCTGCAGTAAGAAACGCAGTAGTTTTCTTAAAGTCACCTTTATGCTTGAAAGTAATCATTAAACATCATCCTTTTGATTTAAATCTTGCTTTATTTGCTGCATTTAGTGCTTTATTATTCGCGTAAATATCGCTACGTTTCATTTTTTGGCCGGCATTTTCTTTTATCTCACAAATTCTTATTAAAGTCATCAGCCTATTAAAGTGCCATTTTTCGCATTCCATTGGAATCCCAAATTTAGTCATCCAATAATATACAAGTTCTGACGTAACGGTTTCTTTTTTACCACTCTTCCCACCACTCCTTCTATTTCTAAAAGTGGTGGCGGTCATTGGGTCATCAATATACTCTTTGACTTTCGTAAATACTAATCTTGGAAGAGCCTTATAAAAGTAAGGATCCGATTGCGTATTTATTGTCATGCAACGAATATAATCGGCCGACTCTTCATAAGTTCTTTTATCGTCTTTTCCTAAAAAAGGCTTTTTCCATTTAGATTCCCATTTTGAAATTGATAGAAGAGAATGCTCCAACTGCAGTACTCGTTTTTGGCAAACAATGAATTCTTGAGTTTTCTCGTCGAACCATTCTCTTTCAGGTATTTCCAGTTGGAGCATATTTTCACCTCATATTGTTAGTTCAGAGGAACGATATCAGCACTCTGAGGAAGAACGCCCTCCATGAACTTAGTCGCATATTCAGCGTCAGTCGCAAGCTTCATAAACAATTGATTATAAGCTTCCGTAGACTTAAACTTTTCATAAATTTCATCGGACTTCCTGAAATATTTACCATCAGCGCTCTTTTCGCCATAAGCCTTCAGAACAATCTCCTCGAAAAGCTTAATAATCCTTACACTATCCTGTTCCGAGATAATCTTTTCAATAGTATTTTTAAGTCCGCCACTAGTACCCAATTCAAGCTTCATGCATTCTGCTTGATTTAAATTGAAATAAAATTTTTCCTCGCGATCGTTACCATCGTAATCCCTATATTTAATAGTTTCGCAAATCATTGTCGTTCCTCCTAATAATAAAAGTCTAGGGCGATCGATAGATGACCGCCCTATATATTGTGATATTAAATTAAGTCAAGCTGCCGTCAGTCATAACCTTGATAACCTGATCAGGGGTAAGCATACGAGCGGTGGTACCTTCGCTGCTGCCTTCACCATCGGTGCCATACAAGAGACTCTCAAGAACTTCGAGATGATCAAGCTCAGTACTAGTCATTCGAGTGGTATCGATTTCCATAGAGCAAGTCGACTTATAGCCAGTGACAGCAACGGAAGTGGTGTCGCATTCCCAGCTCATGGTTTCAGCATCAGGGCTATCGTTGATCGTATCATAAGAACGGTCAGACGGAGAAGCCGTAGCATTCCAAATCAGATGAAGCTTATAACCGGCATTCGCATCCGTCATGGTGTCACTACCTACTTCAGACCTAAAGCAGATACCAAAAGCCTGGCGAGGCTGCTGGCCAATGTAAACGCCCTTAACACCTTCAGGCGAATAGGAGCCATCGCAGCGAGACCATTCGTCCGGGAACGTATAAGCTTCAATTGTGAAGCCAAGCGTCTCGGCAGAACGAAGCACTGCATACTTAATATTATCGGCATACAGTTCGTTCGGCTCAGCACCATCGGGGCTCAAGCTAATATTGGTAACACCACTCCAGGCTACACCATTGGCGTAAGTTCCGTCTGTATTTTGAGGATACAGGACAGTTTTACTTACACCAGTTTCGTAAAACCTTTTACCAGTCTGATCCCAAATCAACTTAGACATAATATTTATCCTCCTTTAAAAATAGATAGTATATGAATAGTGATGTAGATTATCAGAAGA
>Ga0326514_10001889_pt1 | contig 13430 bp, 13 predicted proteins | sample 3_2548_0518_D_FD_203653 | JGI IMG/M metagenome (GOLD analysis project Ga0326514, IMG submission 203653) | Bovine rumen microbial communities from UC Davis, California, United States - 3_2548_0518 | ecosystem: Host-associated > Mammals > Digestive system > Stomach > Rumen | place: USA...
TTCTTTTAAGTATATGTTCTCATACCCTAAATTCTTATAATGTATGTTACGATAGATTTCACATAGTCTTTCTGCAACCGGATCATTTTCTCTTTTATCAAGAAAGCTTCTTTCCAGCTCCGAGAACTTACATTCTTTTTTGTAAGTTTCAATTATTTCGGCATTATTCTTCGGTTCTTGGTATTTTTCCAGAGAAGAACGTAATGCAAACTGAATATGCAATTTACCGTCTTCTTCAGTCAAAACCTTGGGTTCACCCTGACTCTTCAATGCATAATAGTCTTTAATAATGGGTTGTTCTTCGTTGCGGACTTTATATAACATCGCGGTAACGAAGAGCATGTTTTTTGCTTTATAGTACTCAAGCAAAGCGCTCTTTGAATAATTGATGAAATCCTTAGTGTAAGGAATCAAAAAAGACGAAAGAAATGTGTCGTCTGTATCCCAATTGGTGTCCTTAAGTTTATCGATCATAGTGATCGTAGTTGAAGAAGTTGATTTTTTTTCTTTATCCTGATTACTATTATTAACTTCTTTAGTTATCTCAGTATTTTTATAACGATTGATTAGTTTTTGAGCATCGGCAAAGCTCTTTTTAGTCTCGCTATTGTTCTGAAGCAAATAGTAATAATATACAGAATCTTCGGCCTTTCTTATACTTAAGCTGCAAAAACCGCATTTGTTGAGAAAAATATTTGTCTGCTTCAGATCAAGGCCAAGAGCGAAACAGATTTTTATTGCTGTTTCAAAATCACTGATCCCGCTAACCTCGCCAGAAAACCAACGGCTGACAGACTTTCTCTTGTCATCTCTTTTTATCTCGTTACCGCATTCTTTTTCCAATTCTACTAATAAATCAGTTAAGACTTTTACATATTCAGAATCGTCTGCTGACATATTGCATGCTTTTGCCTCGATCATTGTATCTTTGAGTAACGATGAAAGTGAGCGGAAATTATTCTCATCTCGAAGATAATCAAGGATTTCATCCGGAGTTGAATAATTGTTTTCCATTAACAGATCATCTTTTATGCGTTGCCTAGCAGTTTCAGTAATACTCATATAACCCGTCTCCTAATGAAAGAGTAAATCACTCCTATTATATCGCAATCCAGTTTCGGACACAGTGCTCCCGGAGCAGTTCGACGGTGGAATTAACATATGCTCAGAAAGGAACACAGTCCACAATCTTTCCGCCGGGAAAGTCCCAAAGAAGGATGTGAAATCTTCTGACAGTTTGAAGCCATCTCTTCGGAGTCGATCCGGGGAAGTGCGCCAGGATCCGTTTCATCCGGGGAGCGCACCAAGGAGGAAGAGATAAGGCTATGGTTCTTTCAACACAATGACAGAGTTGTCAATTACTTAAAGATCACGGGGGAGGACATTGGCTTCCCGACAGAAACACTTACACCGATATCTTATTACGTATAACCATCAAGGAGGAAAAAAGATGAACAACAAGTATAAGAATGTTTTTTGCGTATGTGCATTTGACACTAAAAGAGTAAAAGAGGCAATCGCAAGAATGCCGAAGAAAGAAAAAGATGTAATCAATACGTTTTACAGACTTGAAAAGCCCGGTAAGCGTTCCGTTCACGAGCTGGCAGCTGAGTATAAATGCAACACAGATGAAATCTATAAGATCAAGGACAACCTGATCGTTAAACTTCGTGGTCAACTGAAGTCCACATGCATGCATAAGGACATTGCTAAATGCGATATGTGTCTGAATGGAAATTGGTTATCAAAAAACGACCGCGGAGAAGGCCAGTTAATGAGAGATCTGCTCTCTCCTAAGGCCGACAGTAGACCGTTCTGAGACTAAGAACGGTCCGGACATTGTATTCCCGCTGCAACCCGATATATCAAATACGATTTTCCCATAAACAATTAAGGAGGACTATTTTCATGAATACCTACAGACAGTTACCCAAAAGACATCCCGCAATAAAGAAGACATACCCGACATGCTCATTCCAGCAGGCGCAGAGCATCATTGAGAAGCGCTGCGGAAATGTTGCAATTGCCGAAAGACATTTATCAGAGCACAAACAGAGTGCTCCTAATAAAGTGATCATTCTCCCGGAAGCTGGAAAAGAACTGAATATGATCGTCTCATACGGAAGACGTTCTCCTATGAACATGCTGGAACAGAAATTCATCGGCCTGGGACATATTTTCGAGAGCGGTGACGGACATCATATTATCGTTGTTAACCATTTTATTGAGATCCATACAACTAACCGTACAAGTGTCACAGCAGGAAATATCGGACCTAACGGCGAGACAACAGCGCTGGATCTTGTGGGCTACTACCGCGAAGAATATCTCGAAAAGGAAGCGGAGTTTAACACTGATGAGAATGGAAACATGATCGATCCGTTCCTGACGGGTGCCGGACCGTCAGAGTATGTTCTTGAAGGACATACTCATCCGAACATGCATGTTTTCTTCAGCGGACCTGACAGGGAGAGCGGTAAAGCCAGAGCAGCTTCTGATCCGATATGCATCTTTGTATGTGACCCTATCCGCAAGGAGATGCTCGGAGCGATCGGCCGCAATATGGAACCCACAGAAGTGATCGTCTATTCAAAAGCACCTGCAAAGCAGATCGTGGAGAAACCGATTCACGCGTCACCGTTCGTGCCTTTAACTCCAGAACCGCGTCTGCCTCAAAGAACAGAGACAAAAGAAACCGTAGCTCAGACACCCCAGAACAAAAAAGAAGCTCAGAGCATTGAAGAACTGATCGGTGCCTTATACGCCAGATTGGATAACACTGCGGGTTATGAGGTCCGCTGGAAGAGAAGACGCAAACTCGGCGGAGCAATAGTTACCAAGATAAAGATAGTAAGACAAAGGCGCAGATACAAGATCAAAAGGAGAGACGAATATGAATTACCCTGACAGATTAGGTTCTGAATACTACAGACAGTTTCTTACGGCTCAAGGACGCAGTTGTTATGACCATATCTGTGATCAGTTAAACAGAGGAGATTATTCCGGTCAGACAACTGTCAGTGTACAGGACAGAGCCAAAGCATCAGAAGACTGCTTTGCGGCGATCAAAGCAGTCAGAGACGATCATCCGGAATATTTTTTCCTAGGAGATCATTTTGAATTCATTTTAAAAGGCGAACAGGGAACTGTTAAATATCCAATCGTATACAGCCCGCATGATATTAAAAGGGTTTATGTTCAGCTAGAGAAGAAGATCGACGATCTTACCAGATCCACCAATGATCTTACTTCATACAGCAAGGAAAAGATTATATATGAAAGGATTGCAAAGGGTATGACGTACAAGGATGAAGACGATGGTCGTGACCATACGGTTGTTGGTCCAGTCCTATTATCGACCGGCGTATGTGAAGGTCAGAATGCATTGCTGATCTTATGTTTCAGAAGAGTCGGAATACCATGCATAAAGGTTTACGGAAAAACAGATAAAGGCACATGGCATTGCTGGACCATTACCTGGATAGATGGCAGAGCCGTGCATTGTGATGTTACCTGGGATAACGCGGATAACGGACAGGTTTTTTTTGATTATTTTAATCTGTCGGATAGTCAGGTGAAGAGAGATCATTTTGAGTTCTCAGACAGTACTTTACCTAAGTGCAAAGTGGAAAACATGACGTATTACCATCACTACAAACTTAATGTGAAATCTTTTCAGGATTTGTGTGCACATATCGAGAACGGCCATAAAGCAGGAGCTTTTCCAATACTGATCCATTTTGATTATGTTCCTGATTCTAAAAGATATTTTCAGGAAATTGACAAGGCCATCCGGGCCTGCAGGATCAGGGAAGGTTATAGCGCACGGTCAAAAGCCAAAAAGGAAAACATAGCAATTCAGTTCGACGTTTAAATCTAAAGGAGGTAAATGTATGTATCAGTCAGTTATCAGAGCTCCGGGATCAGGCAATCTGGTCAGCATCATTCCCGATGTGTGTGACAGAAATAATGCGGTAGTTAACGGAAGTATTCTTATCGTTCCCGCAGGTACAACTGCATATGTAACGATCAACGGAATGGTATCTCATCCCTATGGTCCGGGCAGATATCAGCTCTTTACCGGAGTGGATCCCTTTTTTGTCAGATTGAGAAATATCCTTACACAGGGTGATACGGGAACTTCGGTATCCGTCTTCTTCATATCTAATGAGAAGATCAGACACATGCAGACAGGAACAGGAGAGATACCTTTTAAGGAGCGCCGCTTCAATCTTACGATGAAGGCTTTTGCCGCATGCAATCTCGCATATTCCATCGGCAATCCGACAAGATTCGTCAAAACGATCGTCGGAATGGGCAGCTCGGATTTTTCTCAGGATGATATAGATCCGTTTATTGAGAATCTGATCATGACATCGGTAAGACAGGCGTTGGCCGGTGAGATGGGAAGAATGGAAGTGACCCAGTTTAACGCTAACCTTTCGCGCGTTAAAAGAACTGCAATGGCACCGATAAGTGACTCATTCTCCAAATTCGGAATGAAGTTAGAGCATTTTGATGTAGTAGCGATAAATGTTCCCGAGACAGAGATGAGAAGACTCCATTCTCTGGAGGAAGAGTATGCAGCCGGCAAGACCAGAACAGATATCGAGCTTGATAATCTTCAGAGAATATGGAATGGAAATACCAACAACCGAATGATGAGCGAGATGCTCACAGGTCTTCCGTCAAGGGGACAGGCACCACAACAGGGCGGATCGCCAACAACAAACTCAGGTATGGGATCGATGAGTCCGTTAATACAAATGGCAGCACTGTCCCAGATGATGCCCCTGTTCAGAGATTCATTTAATTCGATCACACAGCATACAGATATGCTCGGTCAGACAAGAAACACACCACAGCAGAGCACTTCATCTGCAGATTCACCGCCGCCTGTTCCGGGCAGGTACAGACGCTGTCCCTCGTGTAACGGAAATGTAGACCGTCACAGGACTTCCTGTCCTGTTTGCGGATACAGATTTAATGAAAGGAGAAACTGATATGAATAACAAAAACTATGCTTCAATAACGATCTTAATTGCAACTATCCTTATACCTCAATTGTTTTTCTGGTGGCTGGCACCACAGTCGGCAAATGCATACTGGTCGGTATATGCATGCGGAACGTGTCTTACACTGATCATTCCGGCAATGTGTTATGCCGTGTATCTTAACAGCAATATAAGGGAGTCTGCCGGATTGATGCTGATCGCAGGAGCTCTGGAACTGACAACGATCATTTCTGCGATCGTAATACTGGCTCTCAATCTGAGCTTAAGAACGTCGTTGTTCGTATTCGCAATTATCTTGGTGTTTGGTCTTATGGCGGTTGTTCCCGCAATTCATTCGATCTATAAGAATCGTTTGGGTCACGGATACACTAATCTCCCAACCATTGATTACAGATACATGAACCCTGCTGAAGACTTTGAGATTCCACTGGATAACATATCGGTCAACCGGAATGCTAACCGTTCAATGAATCATACGAACAGAAACAGACCTTTACCACCCAGATACTGATGAACATGAAAGAGAGGTGTCAATATGAATTATGTATGCGAATACTGCGGCAGCACCAGGTTCCACTACAACCCGTCAAGAATGAAGATGGTCTGCTCATGCTGCATGACACCTGTGCACGATGCTTCGCTCGACCAGCAGCTGATGCAATACGATCAGACTTATGCGAGAGCAAGAGACCATCTTACGGCGGGAAACTGGCAGGAAGTTATCAACACTATCAGTCCGCTTACTTATCAGCATCCTACTGACAAAAAGTTATATGTAGCTCTGCTGAGGGCTGCCACCAAAGATTACAGCGACATAAATATGGAAGACGAGAACCGCCGCATGGAAGCATCCAATGCGTGGGATAAGCTGCGCAGGATGAACGGCCTTAACAGCGAAATGCGCAGATACAGCAGAAGGAGATATGAGAAACACAGAGACGAGATGTTACACAAAAGGAATACTGTTCTGGCATGGTTCTCGGGTGGCGGTATCGGGATCCTCACTGCCGGAATCCTCTTCTCGTCGAGACACTATTTCCTTTTTGTACTGCCTCTGATAGGCGCAGGTTTTTGCCTGTATAGGTTTATTCTGGGAAAGCCATATCAAATATTTAAACAACTGCTCAGTTCAGTACCCAATTACGATAACAATCCGTTTATATAGATCAGATAAAGGAGGATGATATGAAGAAGTTTGTTGACAGCGGCATAAATTATAATCTTACAACCCTTTTGATTAAGGAAGTTCCGTATGAATTGGAAGACAAAGATGCGTATTCCCTGATTGCCAGGACCATCTGTGATGATGCATGCAATCTTTCAGCTGACGGAACAGGACAAACTGCAATAGAGATACTTCGCGTATCTGAGAATATCATCGGGAAACCAATAAAACATCTCATCACAATCAGAACACATGATAAAAATGACCGCGGATGTACCGTTCGTCATACAGCCATTGTTAACGGCATTAATTCAATGCTGCTCAGAAATGGTTATGTTTGTGAAGAGATTAATTATGATACATATCACAGATTGCTAGGCACAAAGAGCCGAAGATGTGTTTGGGCACTAAAAAAGACAGTACTTCAAGATTATGGAGTTCAGGGAACATATGATTCGATTCCGATAGTTGATTCTGTTGACTGGCGTAAGATCTATTCTGTTCTTGACGGTTCAGGATGCAGTCTCTGCATCCAGATTATTCCGGCACTGCTGAGTTCGACTGAGCGAGAAGCGGTTGTTAAAAATGCAGCCAAATGTTCTCAGGCAATCGATGGAGTCATTCCCAATATGCACGATAAGTTGGCAACTTCATCTTCGGAAAGATGGAGATATCTGTCAGAGCATTCACTAAGTTCTTTTGCTGAAGTTAACATAATCGTAAGTGGAGAAGAGACAAATGCTGCATTGGCAATTGCGAGGATAAAACAGGCTATTAATGTACCGTCAATAATTACGGTTCCGATACACCAGTTCTATAACCTTAGTATCTACAACCTTCCTTGGCAGGTCGCAAATGATCTGAAGGGCGGAAGAAGCTCTCTAATAGATAAATGGACTTCAGACGAAGTGTCCCGTGTTTTTAAGTTGCCTGTACAAAGTGATTATTTTGTTGGAGTAAAGGGGAATCCTTTCTCACTGGTTGCAGAAAGTGAACTAATCCCTGGAGAGCTTACAGGAGGCAAAACACGCAGCGTTCAGTTAGGCCGGGCTGCGTTCTCTTCGCAGACAGTATCCATTCCTCTGGAGCAGTTATTACTTCACACTGCTGTAATGGGCAAATCCGGTTCAGGTAAAACGACACTGATGAAATCAATGATCAGTCAACTTCATTCGAATCATGTGTCGGTACTCGTTTTCGAGCCTGTAAAGAGAGAGTACAGAGACCTTATTGCTCCAATGGAGAACAGCAGGATCTTTACTGTGGAGAAACCATTGGTACCGCTCTTGATAAACCCGTTCTATGTTCCTGAAGGAGTTACACTGGGAGATTACAAGAGCAGTCTTTTTTCAGCTTTTAAGGCAGCATTTGCTTTGCCGGATCCTTTGCCGTCTCTATTTGAGAAAGCAATATCAGAGAGTTATATACAGAACGGGTGGACTGATATGAGCAAGAGCACAGACGGCGATGTAAAAGTGTTCGATATGATGGACTTCATGAGAGTATTTAAAAGGATCATCTCAAGATCAACTTACAGTAATGAAGTTAAGGGAAATATGATGTCCGGAGGTGTGTTCAGACTTCAGAGTCTGATAGAGAGATGCCCCAGAACATTTGATACTGTACATTCAACGTCTGTTGAGGAACTCCTGAATGGAAGCGTGGTTATAGAGATGGGCAGTCTGGAGGGTGAACAAAAAGCCCTGGTATCAGCACTAACACTCATCAGCATTCTGGCATATTTAAAAGCGACGAGAATAAGCGGGAATATGCTCCGAAACATAATCATGATAGATGAAACACATGCTCTGCTGGATCAGGGCGAAGGAGTTATCCAGGAGGAAAAATCTTTGAATAATACAATGTCAGTTCTACTGATTAACACGATTACAGAAATGCGCGCATATGGGGTAGGAGTTATCTTTTCAGATCAGTCTCCTTCACGTGTCGGAGGTCAGCTGATCGATAATGTCGACAACATAATTTCGTTCAGAATTAGTGGTGAGGAGGCCGCAAGGCTTGCTGTGCATACTGGTTCAGATGAAAGGGTTACAAGGCTGCTTTATCAGCTCTCACCAGGTGAATTCATAATAAAAAACAGATACGTGAATAATGTGATCCCGGTGAGGTATCAGTTCACAGGTAATGCTTATCAGGAAGGGCACATCACTGATGAGAAGGTATTCAGATCACAGTTAAAGTATCTGCGAAGTCGTGCTAAGGATTATTGTCCGTACACGTTGTGTGAATGTGCAGGTTGCAATAACTGTAAGCTAGGGATACGCGAACTCTCGAAGAAGAGTGCAATGCAGATATTCGCATCAAGACAGAACCATTTGAAAACCCCAGAAGAGATAGCACAGCACATACTCCTTCTGCACAAGATATTAGCAGAACATAAAAAAGATATGAAAGAGCAGGATTTTTACCTGATGTGCAGTTGCTCTGCGGTTCATCTGCTCCGACTTTGTGCATTGGAAAACGATGTAAGCATTAGTACAAAAACCATTAAGAAGTTGATTGAAGACATGAATATAAATGGAAGGAGACCAGAAAATGAGTGAATTTTACGACAGCGCAAGTGATATGGATCAAACATGCGATATAGAAATCGAACAGGGGTTGGATCAAAGTAATGAGTTGGATATGACAGAAGCCGAAAAGGCAGCAGATTATGCCCGTTCATATGGTTTTGACAAGGCAGCTGATTATATAGAAAGACATTATAACGGTTCAGAATTTGTAGAAGGTGAACCTATCCCAATAACTACGCGAAATATGGCTCTAGACGGGCAGGAATCAGAAAATGGTGTCCAGTTTGAACGCAGGACTGCGGAATTGGCTGATGGACTGACGGTTGAAGGTGTTTTCCCGAATTTTGAGAGTAAACACCATGTTGAGCTCGGAGAGGATGCAAATGACATGAGCATCCACCAGCAATTTAAGGCATGTAAGGAGGATTATCAGAAGCATATGTTTGACAGTGCGGAAAAACTTGAAGATCTGACAGTAGAAGACATGATGAAGCTTGAAAGACCACAGGGGTATACACCCGAAGGTTATACATGGCAGCACAATCCGGAGACAGGAAGTTTTGATCTCGTCCTGAGAGAGGATCATGCCGTTGGACACACTGGCGGAAATGCATTATGGGGTAGAGTTGATGATTAAATACGGAGCATATACAAAAAAAGGAATTAAGAAAAAAGTGAATGAAGACAGAATTCTTATAGATGATAATCTCATGGAAAAAGATCTGTGTTCAGGTTCAAGAGAAAACGAATTGGTAAGCATAGTATGTGATGGAGTTGGCAGCACAATGTTTGGTGCTCAGGCTGCTGAGATAATTGCCGAGAGCTTCAGAGAATTCAAGGCATACGAAGCATCTCCCAACATATTGATAAAGCACTTGGATATGGTTAATCAGATAATAGTTGAGGAAGAAAAAAGAAAAGATAACGGCTATAGCATGGCGTCAACTGTAGCCGGAATAATCCTATGCAAGGATAATTATGTGGCTTTTAATCTTGGAGATACGCACATATATAAGTTTGTTGAAGGGAATTTATCGCTTATTTCATATGATCATACAGTAGGAAATGAGAGCAACTTTTTCTTTTGTAGTACTAACGAGAACAAAGAAGCCCTTACCCGTTACATGGGCGGTGACGGAATGGCCTGTTACCCGTTCTTCAAAAGAGGAAAAGTCGAGGATAACACAGTTTTCTTTATTTGCAGCGACGGAGTATACAAACATGTTTCAGAACAGGATATAAAAAGTATTCTTAATTCTGACAGTTCAATCTATGAAAAAATAAATAGGCTCTTTAAGCTCGCTATTGACGGCGGATCTACAGATGATATCAGTATAGTTTTGATAGACTATTCACAAAAGAATGCACTTAATGATTCTGTTAACTAAATGAATGATTAAAATAACTAGCAAAACAGTCATACTGTATTAATTCAGGTTATACTCCCTCATATCCTCCAACCTCACCATCACCGGTTCTCTGCCGAATCCTGCACCGACATCAATGTCGATCCAGGTGTCAGTCTTGATTATCTTTCCTTCGTATTCGTCGCCAAATGAGAATGTTGGTGTGTGACCGAAGATGGTCATCTTATCTTTATAGTAAACATCGGTTAGTTCCGGCCAGGCCCAGAGAAGTTCTTCTGTTGTGTAGTCTTCTATTTGTTTGATGGGATCAAAGTTGCCAAGTCCCGCATGAACGAGTATGAAGTCTTTTCCGCCTGCATTTACAGTCTCATATAACGGGCAGTCACGGAGATAATCGAGTATATCCTGCTGTGTTTCTTTCGGCAGTTTTTGCATTGCTTTGAGAGTGATATCTCCGCCGTCTAACTGGTATCTGGTGAGCATATCGATCTTTTCTGCAGTTAATGATTCTATACTGTCTTCTGTTATCTCATCGAATACAAATGAGCATGCAAGCAGCATGGCTTCGTGGTTGCCTAAAATGAGTTGAACATTGGTCTGATACATGAGCCAGTTTAATGTCTCAACTCCGCCGTCGCCGTTACGATCAACGACATCGCCTAAGATGTAAAGAAAGTCATCCTTGCCGAAACCTGCCTTATCTAACAGAGCAAGAAACTTTTCATGCGGATATCCGTGAAGGTCAGAAATAACGTAAATCATGGGCCCCTTCTTTTCGCGAGGTGATAGATTTATATTAGCACAATAAAATCTGTCGGATTGAGAGCATCAGCAATGAAAAATGTCCAGCGTTTGCTTTTATACTTGTCCTCATATAAAGATTGGAGAATTATATGGAAAGAAAAAAAGCAGGCTTAGGAGATGACGTTTATTGATATAATTCACTTAATAGGACATTTTAAAGATCATTTATCAGAGAGGTTTATATGCATTTTTTTCTTGATGAGAGTGGAAACACAGGAACAAATTGGCTCGATACCGATCAGCCTTACTTTGTCTATGGCGGCTGGTTAGTACTTGATGAAGAATTAACAAACGCAGAAGGTATCGTATTAAACTATTCCGCTATAACCCAAGCAAAAGAATTAAAATCTTCTAATCTAATTGAAAAAAGACTTGATACTGTTATAACACTATTCAATGAACTAACTTCTAAAGCTCGAGCTTTACCCATTGTATCCATCGCGGATAAGAGATTTATGATTTCGGTAAAGATAGTCGAAACTTTTTTTGACCCAAGCTATAATCGTCAACTTAATGATTCTATTATATGTGATTTCGAATATAAAACAGCCTTAGCTAATTTACTATATGTAGATACTACGCTAATTGAAAAGTTTTCACCTCTGATAAGAAACGGGACTATTGAATTATCAAATATGAGAATTATTAGAGATAGGATTGCTTCAGATTTTCACAATTTAAAGCTAAGTAGCATCTCAGAATGCGTCAGAACTATTAACGATGCTAGTTTGCTTGATATGATTGATGAATATGAATACTTATCTCAAAATGGAGATCAGAAGAAGTGGCTTTCTTTAACAGAACCATTAATGAATCTCCTTTTGAGTAATATAGATGCATTTCAAAAATATAAGAATGAAAAACTAATTGTAGTCCCCGATAAGATAAGAGGTTATGATGAAGTTTTTAAAATGTCTGAGGCATTTGGTAATGGTGTATTGCTAAACTACTCGGAAATACATTCTGAAGATTCAAAAAACAATAAATTAATACAAGCATCTGATCTGTTATGCGGGTTTGTTGCAAGATGTTTTAAATCTAATACAGATTATTCTCAAAACAGTGTGAGCGTTGCATACTGGAAGAAATTGATGGCTATCGCCAATGAATTTGAAAAGGATAACATTCGAACTATCGGTTACATTTTACCATATGCAGATATAAATATATTTGCAAAGTTATGTGGCAAGGGTAATATTAATACATCTGATCCCATTGAAAAACTATCCCTAGGATTTACAAGATTTCTTAAGAATTAAAACCGAATTATGCGCGGCTGTCAGTTTCATTAATAGATGAAATGAAAAGCCCCCCGGTTGGGGCAGATTCTTACATCGGGTCTTGATGTTATTCATCTTGTTACTTGCTCACTTTGACACAAGCCGGAGCACCGTAAGGAACTTGCAGCTGAGCAATGATTTCCACAATGTCATTTAAAAGCTTCTCCTGCGTGTTTGGTATTATAATAAAAACGTGGTTTTTCATTTCAAACATCAGGGACAATAATGACACATGATAACAGTAAACTTGTACTACAAAGGTCAGAATGGAAACGCAAGAGCATTTGCTCAGGAAATGGAGCAGTCTGGAATAGCTGATGCTATCCGCAATGAAAAGGGCAATCTTCGATATCAGTATTTCGTTCTGCTTGATGATCCGGAGACAGTGCTTCTGATCGACTCATGGATTGATCAGGCTGCCATAGATGAGCATCATGCTTCTCCCATGATGAAGCAGCTTGCTGAACTGCGCGAGAAATACGATCTCCACATGACGGTTGAACGCTTTGTCAGTGATGAATACGAAGCGGATAAAAAGTTTATCAGAAAGTAATAAGATCAGATAAAAGGCGTCCGGAAGAAAAATTCCTGACGCCTTTTTACGGGATATGAGGGGATAATTATGAGAAAAATGTCTGTTTAGATTACGTAACGACGGATTCTGTTGATAACTTCAGCGTGTGTAAGGTTCTTGCCTGTTCTCAGATCAACGTAAGTGTTGGGGTCTGAACCAAGACCTGTTCCTCCGAAGCCGAGGCTGATATTTGCTCTGATTCCGAGGCTGTCTTCGAGGACTTCTTTGATCAGTGCAGCTACTAAATCGTTCGCGCAGGGAAGGTGTCCGCCGAGCTTTCCGCAGATGTCTCCGAAAACGCCATTTCCTTCGATTACTGAGATAAGCTCGTCTAATTCTGTAACTGTACCACCTGATACGATCTCGAGTTCTTCCATTTCCAGTGTTCTGTAGTTAGTCATAGTTGTCATTGTCGTGTTCTCCTTTGATGAGATTGTGTTTTTGATTTGTGGCTTCATTATCACCGCCGTGAGAGGCATAAACAATCAGTAATTCCCAGCGTAAATGTGGCTTAAGCAACAGATTCCGGGACGTTTGTTGCACATATGAAAAATACCACTTTGCTATCTACATCATTTGCAGAATATGCACGGCGCAATAACAAAACAAAACGGCTCTCTTGCGAGAGCCGTTCAAATGTTGAGGTTGTTATTGTAATTAAGCTGACTTGTTGCCTGCGAGTTCTCTGACC
>Ga0326514_10001891_pt1 | contig 13427 bp, 26 predicted proteins | sample 3_2548_0518_D_FD_203653 | JGI IMG/M metagenome (GOLD analysis project Ga0326514, IMG submission 203653) | Bovine rumen microbial communities from UC Davis, California, United States - 3_2548_0518 | ecosystem: Host-associated > Mammals > Digestive system > Stomach > Rumen | place: USA...
TGTTAAACCCTATTGACAAAAGCATTTTAATTAGGTATATTATAGGTATAGAAACAAAGGAGTTAATATGGCTTGGGCATTTTCCCTTACAAGAAAAGAAATCAAAAAGAAGTTCAAGTGTTCCCTTGAAGAGTTGCAGAAGCGACCCGACATTAGAACGACCCCTAGCATCAACCCTGACAAGACAATCGTTATCGTATTGCCGTAGGAGAAACATCATGTTTACATTCATCGGAAACATCCTTGACAGCATCACTAACTTCTTCGCACAGTTCCTGTTGGTCATCATCATCTTGCTTGCGGTGGTCTTGCTTTTCCTCGCAACATATAGGAAAAACCACAACCCCTATATCGACCACACGAAAGAACAGATTGAACAGCAAATTGACAGCGAGAGAGAAGCAAAGTTAAACGAGGCACTCAAAAACCTTTACGAATATCAAACAAAGTAAACAAGGGAGATAACTATGTCAACAAGAGCATTAGTCGGCATCTATGTCAACGGCAAACTAAACAAACTCTACTTCCATCATTGGGATGGATACCTGAACGGATTGGGCAATACGCTCCGCACCTTTGTGAGCATTGTAGGAACCGCCCTTAACGAGCGTGAGGATATTCCTTACAGCGTTCCGAACTCGAAACTGAACACTATCCTCAAAAAGCGTTCTGGGCCTGATATGCTCAAAAAGTTCTTCGACCTCGAAAACGGCTTTTGCGACGAGGGAACTACTTTTTCTGATTGGTGGTGTCTCGAATACATCTACCGCATTAACTTCACTTTCGACCCGAAAGAAAGTTATAGCAAGTGGGATGTTTCCCTTGACTACACAACGGTAATCGGGCCGCTTTCCGAAAAGTGGAAAGAAGATAGCAATTTCACTCCGCTTATTGAATACGAGGGTGTTCACTACATTACTGAAACAAATCACGAACGGCCTATCCATGAATTGCTTTATGGTAAGGTGGCAAATCGTGAGTTGCCCTCACAGCCCGAAGCCGAAGCCAAATCCGCATAAGGAGAAATACCATGCCTGCCAAAATCAACATCACAAAAGATATTCAACGGCTCTATGATGCAGAACATCATGTCGTGGCTGACTTGGGCTTGTATGCTTCTATGGCACTTCTCAAAGTTGTGCCAGAGGGTGTTGCCGTGCCTGAAAAGACCATGTGCAACACTTCATTTAGCCATGATAAGACCCTGACCGTTCAGTATGAATACAACCTCGAAAATATCCCTGCACACGGCACTTGGAAATTCACCTTTATGTTCCGCAGTAGCCGTTCGGGTATAGTCATTATTACCAAGTGCAACGCATCGGGGTTCAACACAAGGTCTTGCAATTTCAACATCGTAGAAATTGGAGAGAAAGTTAAGGAACTCGCCGAACTCTAATCCTGATAGCAGCAGCCACAGACCCCCTCGAAAGAGGGGGTTTATCTTGTTTGCCACCAGATTTTCAACTTGGGTTATCACCTATGTCCTGAACGCAGCAGGCTGGGCGGCTGTTCCGCCTCAGGATGTATATAAAACTTTACACAAAAAATCACCTCAACCTATTGACAAATCCCTTTTAATTAGGTATATTAAAGAGAGAAACAACAAGGAGACAAGACTATGGCAAGACAACCCAAAACATCAAAGACGGTAAAATTCCCTATCAAACTTGATACGGGAACACAAGAACCGCCTACCCTTACCGAATACTGGTTTGGCGACAAGAAGAAGCATAACCTTAAAGATGAAGAATATGACGAGGCCGTGCAATCCTACGAAGATACCTATGGCACTATCACCTTTGATTGCGACTGCGTTGTGTTCAACCTTGAAGAATGGGCTGACATTGACTGCTTCTACCCCGAAGACAAGAATGACGAGAAGCCCTTTGACCGCATTTACAGGCGTTCCTACAAGGTTTCGCTCCGTTGTGAAACCTGGTGGGAAGATTGCACCTACAACAACTATGTAGGCCACGGTAAGTTCTCTATTGAAAGCGACAACGGCTTCTTTGATGACTTGAAAGAAATCAAGAACAAGTATGTTCGCTCTCGTGTGAGAGATGCTTTCTATGCGTTCATTTCGAACAAGTGTCAAGAACTTGGTGATGCCTCGGGCGAAGAAAAGACCAAATGGGAACCTGACGAATGGCACGCCACTTATTGGGGCAGCCCTTTGGACTAATAGGAGGAACTATGAAAAAATTATTTTTTATTTTTGCTATTGCCAGCACCTTATTTGGTTGCTCCGATAATTCTAGTTCTCCGCAGATTTGCGAGAAGAAGAAACTCTATCCAGAAGATGTGCTGGGAACACGCTATAAAGACTACTATTATCAAGTTATGGAAAATGCGTGCGACCATTGGGCTTATGGCGATGGCAGAGAAAATGATGTTTGCGCTCATTATAACAAAGAGTCTTACATCACCATTGAAGAATGTGGAGATATTTACATAAATGAGTAAACCTATGGCAAAAAAGAAATACAATATCGGCTTTCGCCTTTATGCAGAGGTGGAACTGACCGAAGAAGAACTCAAAAAGGTTGCAAGCGGAGATTCATCCTGCATTGAAAACAAGTATAAAGCAGGCAAGGTAAAACTTGGTGGCGGCGACAGTTATATCCCTATCACGTGGATACAAGACAATGATGAACTCCCTAGTGAGTTGAGAGATGAGTTGAGCAAACTTGCCGACTACGACGACATTACTGTAGAGATTTAACGAATACCCGCCCCCGAAAGGGGGCATTTTTATTTTTTATTTTTTGATTTTCAACTTGGGTTATCACCCCTGCCCTGGGTGCCCGCTTCTCCTCGGTCTGCGTCTTGAAGTTTGTAAATGAAATTTTACACAAAAAATGATGCAAACCTATTGACGAAACCCATTTAATTAGGTATATTTATAATAGAAACAACAAACCAAGGAGATTAAAGATGAACTACACAATGCTCACACCAGGAAATAGGGTTGGTATTTCCCTTGAACAACTTTTCAACACATCACACAATGGAGACTCGCACAAGACAGAATGTGGACACGAAATAATCCGAACCAAAGAAGAAGAGGATGGGTATGAATACTTTGACCTTGATAACGGATATACCGAATACGCCTGTTGCGATGGTGAAGAATGCTTGGTAAAATCCGTTGACGGTTCCGTGGTTACTTTCGTAAGCGATAGCCAAGATGAGCCACAAGAATTCAAACTCACTGTTCGTGAATGCGAGACCGCAATCTTTGGACTTAAATAACTTTTTCAACATAGCCCCGAAAGGGGCTTTACCTTTGTTTCAACGAGATGTCCAACTTGGGTTATCACCCCTGCCCTGGGGGCCCGCTTCTCCTCGGTCTGCGTCTTGAAGTTTGTAAATGAAATTTTACACAAAAAATGATGCAAACCTATTGACAACCCATATTTAATTAGGTATATTTATAACATAGAAACAACAAACAAAGGAGACCAACCATGCTTGATACAAAGACCCTTAACGAAGAAACCATCAAGGAATGCCGTGGGAATGAAACATGGCTCAAAGCCAAGGTGGAAGAATACGCACCCAACGGCACAACCTGTAAGATTGAAGAATTGAGTGTGAACGATGAGGAAGGTAATGAATACATCTTCTGTGAAGTCACCATTACTTGCAACAAGCGTAAGCACCATTTCAACTACTATGCTGGAACGCAGGGTGTGACACTCGCTGAACGCATCGGTGGCAAGAAGGGCGAACTTGCCGATGGCGACAAGTGTGGCAAGATGTTCGAGATGGAGTTCTACGTTCCGTCCAAGGACGATATGGAAGATTTGGAAGAGTTCCTTGAAAACTTGGCGGACTATGCTACCAATAAGCCCAAGGCTAAAAAGAAAAAGGAAAAGGAACCCAAACTTATTCTCATTGCTGTGGCTCAACTCGATTGCACTTCGGGTGATGGCGTGACCGCCTACGCTCATGCTTGCACTTCCAAGAAAGAAGCCGCTGAATGGATTGAATCGGATTTCAATGCCGAAGCGGAATGCCACGAATGGGATACTATCACGGTCACTGAAAAGGACATCAGGGATGGTAAGGAGTTCAAGTCTCCCATTGACGATGACCCCGACCATGATTATGTATGGAAAGTTATTTTCCAAGACTAAAAGGAGACAACCCATGAATGAAAAAGTATTTCTCGTAACGGCTGCTTACCAAAAGGATGGTGGTGAACTCGACTACACCTCTAACATCGGTGTGTACAAATCCAAGGAAGGTGCGACAAAGGCTCTCATTGAGGTTGCCATCGAATACCTGCCCTGCTATGACTGCGAACGTGCAATCATCGGTTATAACCACGATGATTATATGTGGGGCGAATGGGATAAACTCGCTGTCACCGCCGACAAGAAAGGCGACCCCGACGATGACGATTACTACGATTTGAGCCAAGAGGAAATCCTCGAACTTATCCGAAAGGCAGGCCGTATCTTCGTCGAAACGGAGACCCATTCTGGTATGGAACTCAAAATCGTCGAAACCGACCTTGAACCGTAAGTTTCCCTTGTCTCCAAGCCCCCTCGCAAGAGGGGGTTTTCCTTTTTCCCTCTGGATTTCCAACTTGGGTTATCACCCCTGCCCTGGATGCCTGCTGTCCCCGACGGTTTCCATCCAGAGATTGTAAATCAAAATTTACACAAAAATGTTGGAAAAGGTATTGACGAGACCGATTTAATTAGGTATATTTATAACATAGAAACAAAGGAGACCCCCATGAAGAAAAAGACTACATACTATCAGGCTGTTTGCTACACCACCGACCACTGCGATGATGACCTTATTGCACCCTCGTTTTGGAACCCTACCAAAGACCGCAAGGAAGCCGCTAGTGAAATCATGACTGAAATTGAACAGTCGTTCTCGTACACTAAACCGCAGAAAGGTATCGGCCCCGACAGCATCACGATTGAGTTCCGTCACAACACCGATGACAACATCTCGTGGGATAGCAAGGTAATCAAGAGCATGGGGCATAGCAAGAAGTTCCTCACCATGCTTGAACAGGGGCTTGCTGACGGCTCTATCATCACGGTCATGGTGACTGTTCCCGAATATGTTAATCTTTGCAATGCTCTAATCGAGGAACGCAAAGATGTTTTCCACATCAACTCGTTCACAATCTAATTCAATTTAAGGAGGCAACCTTATGGTTCAGCACATCGCTTATTACAATGACCCCGAAGACATCAAGGAACTGATGGACAAGGATGCCAAGCAAATCGTAAAGCATTTCAAGAAAGGGTTAGGAGCATCTTTGTCTTCCAATGACCCTGACTATGCTCCCATCCAGGGTTGCCGCCCTGTTATGGTTGGCAAGCAAAAGTGGTATGTAAAGAAGTCCATCGACCGCAAGAATCTCGATGGATGCGACAACTACATCGACCTTTACAAAGTTGTTTAGAAAACTTTACAAAAAATATCTTGACAATACCGATTTAATTAGGTATATTTAGGGTATAGAAACAAAGGAGATATACTATGAGTTTCCATGGCGATGAAGATTGGCTCGATATGAATGGGCTTCTCACAAACGAGAACACCGAAAAGTACTCGGATGACATCAAGGAACTGTTATCCAAGTATTATAAATGGGATGAAGACTGCGAGGAGTTCGAAGATGAACACCCCGACACCTACCACAAGTACAAAATCCGTGCAGAGTTCGAAGATGAATGCTGTGATGACACCTACAAGACTATCCTGTATGTAGATGTGTGGCTCCCGACTGACGATGATGCAAAGGAACTCGCCGACATTATCGACGGAAAGGTTGTCGGTGGTCTCAACAATGCTTGCCCCACTTTCCGCATCACTTACCGCAACGAAATCTACATCAAGGCTGACAACAAAGAAGAAGCCGAGAAGATTTTCCGCAACATGAGCCGTTCCGAACTCAACGAGGGTTCTGAATTTGTCGAAATCGTGAGCAACGAAAAGGAAGATTAACATGGCTGAAAAGAAAAAGATTTTTGTTGTGTCTGGCTTTCACTTTCACCCTGACGAACACGAACATGATATTATAACAGAAGTGTTCGATACCCGTGAAAAGGCCGCCAAGTGCATCTTCGACATCTTGACTGACACTTTCCCCGATGATGCTGACGACTTTACTATCGACGGCTGTATGTGGGGAAATGAGTTCTGCAACGCTGCCGATGAAGAAGTGAAACTCGAAATCGAAGAATTTACAATCTAACCAAAAGGAGACAACCCCATGAATGAAAGCGTCTATGACTTCCTCGACATCTTCTGCGACCCCGACCAACAAGAGGTTGCAATCTTCGACCTCACCAAAGGCGAAGAAATCTATCGTGGCACTCGTGATGAAATGCCCACCGAAATCATGAACCTCGAAGTCTGCTCCATTGACACCCTCCATGAACCCTCCAAGGTTCTGACCCTCAATGTTGAAACCGAAAATGATTAACCCATAGCCCCCGAAAGGGGGTTTTCGTTTACACCCTCTTGATTTCCAACTTGGGTTATCACCCCTGCCCTGGAAACCTGCGTCTCCTCAGTCTTCCGCCAGAAGTTTGTATATGAAAATTTACACAAAAATGTTGGAAAAGGTATTGACAGCCCATATTTAATTAGGTATATTTATAGCATAGAAACAACAAACCATAGGAGACAATATCATGGGACAATTTTCTTGGCGCTGTGCCGACACCAAAAACGCTCTGCTTGATAGGGGCATTGAACCACAAAAGAACTGCACCACAAAGGCATACTTGCTTATCCCCAAGGAATTTGGCGGTGGCTACTTCTTTGTGGACAACAACATTAGGGGCCGTGAATACGATGGCTACGGCAACTTCTTTGACGAACAGGGAAAGAAGCACGATGCCTACGAGGAACTCGCCAAGTGGAACGGCTTGCTTCCAGAAGGGTACAAGCCCAAGAACAGTGACATGGTTCAGCAGGCTCGTAGCAACGCTATCGAGAAGTATTACACTCCCGAAGACCCGAATGTTTCCCCCTATCAGGATGGAAACTACAATTCCCCCGAAATCTTGAAGTACCCCATGAAAATCACAGAACACCCCATGAAGTATGAACAGGCGGGTATCGCCCTTGATGACAGAAATCAGGGGTGGGGCTGCGATGATGGCGAAGACGAGGACTAAAAAATTATGAAAATTTCTACTATCAAGTCTATGCTCTCCGTTGCCAAGAAAAACGGTCATGCAGAAATCGTCTATAACGGGATGTCAAGCGGAGGTCTGTATTCCAGCAGTTCGTGCCGCGTTCCCGTGTTCTTCACGAGGTATCCAGAAGATGACTATTACTCGTATTCAAATTTTCAAGAATGCCTCAAAAGTGTAGGAAAGAAGCTTGAAGACTTCCTTGATAAAGTCGAAGTTCATGACGGGTTCATTGAGGTGACTATCAACCATCTGGCGTATGTTGACAAAATCGACGCAAACAAAACCGATGATGAACTGGATTGCACTTATAAGACAAATGGATACACACACAATTGCATCTACCGCCGTGGATGTGTTGCATCAAGCCATTACTCGTGTTTCCGCACTTGGGTAGACAAGAATGGCGAGCGGTTCCACAGAATCCTAATTCCGTTCGAAAACATCATTTCAATCGTATGCTAATTGGAGCAAACGTTTAAAAATTTTTTCTTTTTTCTCTTGACAATTCTTTTTTAATTATCTATATTATAACTAGAAACAACAAACGGAGTCAATCATGGCAATCACAACAAAAACATTTTTTGATTTTCTGAAAACGAAAATCAACCCATTCCTCAAAACAAACCCCCATATCTCGAAAGAGACCATTACCGACTTTATCGAGAAAGTCTCTGACGATATTGTCTATGCCTCTATCATAACCAAGTACAACACGGTGGTCATAACGAGAAAGGAACTCGTTGAAGCCATCGCTGTACACGGCATTGAGAAAAAGTTCATTAAGAAACATTTGGAAACACTGCTCAAAATCGAAGCACTCAACTTCGTCGGAACTCCCCTATCCCAACCAAGGCGCTTCACCAATGATTGTGCTGACCTTATGTCAAGGTGGTACTACGATTCAAAAGGCGAGAGAACTCCTTTCTACTCCGAAGTCCGACACGATTACTTCGACACTGACAAAAAGTGTTGGGTCATCGACTGCTGGCGAACCGCCAATGATGACGAAGAAGGGGTTTCTCCTATCGAAGTCTATCTCGACGGCTCTCTCAAAATCAGAGACGAAACTGCTTTCAAGTTCGCTATCTGCGAACTGAACATCATCGAAGCAATCGAAGAAACTCTTAAACAAATCAAATCTGAAAACAAGGGGTAAACCATGAGTGCTGAACACAGAAACAACCAAAAGAACAGAGTCCTGCAATACATCAAGAAGTACGGCAAAATCACTTCCCTTGATGCGTTCACCAAACTCCACATCACCCGCCTTTCGGCCTGCATCTTCAACCTGCGTGAAGAAGGGTTCAACATCAAGACCCGTGATGTCGAAGTGGATACCATCTACGGCAAGACCACCTATGCCGAATACTATCTCGCTCGTGGTCGCCGCCCGAACCCCAAGATTTCCACGGTCACTTATCAGCCGACCGAAACCACCAAGGTTCGTGTCACAGTCCGCAGAACTTCCGTTGAAGACCGTGATGCAATCAACGCTTCCCTCAAAGGTGTCACCCGTAAGGAAGTTGTCAACAGGTTGAAAACCCTCGCTGGCAAGACCCGTAAGAAGAAAGCCAAAAGGAAACAAGTTAAGGTAAAGAGAAACTCCGACCAGTTAGAACTGTTCCCAGAACTCTACCGCTAAACATTTCTCCGCCCCCGACAGGTTTTTGGGTTGTCTCCTAGATTACCTCCGTTGTTTCTAGCCTGTCGGGGGTTTTTCTTTTTCCCCAAAAAGATTTCCAACTTGGGTTATCACCCCTGCGCCTTCGCCAGCAGTCCCCCGCTGGAAGAATGTAAACAGAATTTTACACAAAAAATCGACTCAACCTATTGACACCCGACATTTAATTAGGTATATTTATAACATAAGAACAATTCAGGAGGCATTCAAATGAAACGTCACACCTACATCCCTGACCCTAACAAGAAGTACACGCTCCGTGAGGTTCCAACCGAGGACCTCATCGACGAGCTTGCCAGACGAAGCGGCAGCATCCTGATTGAGACCTTCGAGAAGGACGACGTTAAGGCACAGGTGGAAGCATGGCTGAACGACAAAGGCCGTTGGGCTGGTCGGGGCAATGACGAAGCAGTCTACCGCAAGTGCTGGGAGAACTATGGCCCCCTCATCGTTGATGGCCTCTGGGACTGTGCCCTGTTGCTCTACAACCTCGTGCAGCCTGGGTTCGACAAGGTTGATACCAGCCGCATCACCGAGGCGTTCGAAAACACAATCAACTTCTTTAAAATCCGTGAATGGAAATAAAATTTTACAATTTTTCTGACCCACTTTTATTTTTAATTTTCTATATTTTTTCTGTAAACAAAAAATTTTCAATTTTTTAGGAGACATAACCATGGCAAAGAAACTTACACTGAAAGAATGGAATGAAAAGTTCCTCTCCGAATTCTCCCAACAGATTGACGAGTTCCGTCATGACACCAACAGACTTCTGTTCGGCAGCATCACTGTCACGGATGAAATCAAGCACCAATTGAATACCATTCGAAAGGGAATCTATTCTATCAAGATGGAAATCAATCAGCTTGAAGACTACGGTAACCGAACTGAATTCACCTTGACTGACTACAATGGCGTGCAGCTCTTCATCACCGAATACCACAATGGCGCACTCTCCATTGGGGTCTGTGACAGACGAAAGATTGTCCTCGGCCATGTCAAATCGATAGCCGCTGTTGATATGCCCCAACTCATCGATATGTACTTCGACCTGTTCAAGGCAACTATGGCAGCACGAGATGCTATCACCAACATCACATCTCTCGCAGGAACCAGGAACATCTAATACCTGTGGGAGGGCGGTTCACATTGACACAACCCCACACAACACACCGCTCTCCCACAACACTATTCAAATGGAGGATACTACTATGATTACTAATAAGGCTAGAACAGGACTTGAACCAATTGATTTCAACAAGGTCTGCAACCAGGTTGCTTCCGACCTTCTAACCAAGTTTCCCGACACTGTGATGTCAGCAGAAGTCAAACACAAGGTCAACCATTCCATTCTCACCCTCGTGGCCAACATCAAGAAGAAAGGACCCAAGACCAAACAGATTGACAACAGCATCTTGGAAACCATGGTAGACTACATCGCTGCAAACCTGAAATGCAACAAGCTGATTCCACCGAGCTTCAAACCCACCATCTACAAAATCGAACGCAGGAAGTTCACCACAATCTTAAGCATCAACTTAAAGGAGGTCTAACCATGGAAAAGCGCATCATCGTCGTAAACGGGATTGTCTTGGCAAACGCCAAAGCACAGGCAATCAGTCAGTTCAACACATTCTGTAAGGGAACCCCCGAGGCCTGCCACAACAAGGACAACATCTGGTTTGTCAAGTGCTGCAAAGCATCTCCTGTTCCTGGCAACTTCAAGTCCCTTATCGGAAAGCCCTTCAACAAACTCCCCGAAGACGACTTCCGTGAAGCCGAATTCGTTATCGCCAACTTCAAGCTCTACGATACCAAGGCCAAGGAAGAAGCCCGTAAGCTCTACCCGACCCTGCTCGCTTGGAAAGTGGCCGCAACAAGAGAAATCTAACCTAATCCAATTGGAGGTAACACCATGGGATGCCTAGTCAACCTTATCAAAATCTTCCTAGGAATCATTGCGATTGTTATCATGCTCATCGCAGGTTACAAGCTCGTGTTCGACCCGTATCGCCCCGAAACAAGTGATTACTGGTCTAGGGTTCATACATCTGAATCCAATCAGAATTACAACGATGGCGAATACCAGTCAACTCAATCCAAGGAAGATGCTGAATTCGAAGTCCCTGTACAGACAGGTTCTAACCATGATTACATCATGGAGAATACCTTCCAAAAGTCAGGTGTCGTCATGGAACTTACCCCGCAGCTCGAAAGCGGATTGGTCTACGTAATCAAGGTGTTCAAAAGCCAGTTCGGGCAGGACTTCTCTCCTACCATCACCTCGGCCCATGACTCGTTCGATAGACATGACCAATGGTCCAAACACCGCTCTGGCCGTGCCGTCGATATCAGAATGAATGACCTCCCACTGAATGAACGCAGAAGAGTGGTCAGAATCCTAGAACAAACCCTGCCCAAGAACTATAAGGTCATCTGGGAAGACCAGTATACCCCCAACGAACACATCCACTTCCAGTCCCAACACTAACACCCAAACAAAAAGCCTGCTCCCACCAGGCTTTCTCGTTATCCCAAAAATATTCCCAACTTGGGTTATCACCCCTGTGAAGCTTCCGCCGCAAGCCCGATACCACCCCCCCCCTCTATGTAAATAAAACTTTACCCAAACTTTCTCTTGACATCTGACATTTAATTAACTATATTATATCTTACGGGCGGCAACACCCGTTCGAAACCAAAGATTGAAACACGGAGGATATCATCATGACCGAAACACCTGCATACATCCTAGCCCAACTCAACGATGCCGCAAAGAGGTTGGCAACGGACGGCTCAACCACCTACTTCGAACAGGTTGCCAACAGGGCTTCCGAATACATCCGTAAGGAAGGCGGGGGCAGACGCATTGTCATCCCATCGACTGAACCAGACGGCGACCCCATCTTCATCGACACCTCGTTGAGAACCGTCGCTTACCTCACCCATAACAACCCCAAGTGCATCAGGTTCTCATCCTCGGTTCATATCCCGCTCAAAACCATCGAGGCCATCAACCACTACTTCATCGGCTATCTCGAAAAGTTCGCCCACAAACTGAAATAATTTTTAATTTTTTATTTTTTGATTTTTCAAGAATCTCAAAAAAAGTGAAAAAATTTTATGATTTTTCTCCGCTTCTGTATTTAATTATGTATATTTAATACTAGAGGAGGCTAATGCTATGTATAACGCAAAACCTATGAACAAACAGATAACCGTAGTGAAGACTATGCTCATGGAAGACCGTGCAGATGCCATGGCCTACATCAAAGAGAAACTCACTATCAACGGCCTACGCTCTGCGACCCAAAACTTGCAGGCCGTCTGCAATATAGTCCACCAACTCCTTACTAGGGATGTCCCTGCCGTCGTTGATGCCTACAAAATCGCTAATGTCGTGGCTACTGGCTACCACGATAATATCGACATATTCCAGGAAATCGACCGCAAGGCTATCGAAGCCCACATGGGCCATATCCATGTCCCTGCCTATGTGAACCTAGATGAGGCCTACTGCTCCCCAAAACTTACCACGGTCAAATCAGATTACCTTGCATACGGGGTCGCCAATATGCTAGATATCCTGAACCTGACCGCCCATATCCTGTCTCGTGAAATCCTTACCAAGAAGTCCATTATCATCGCTAATGACTTGGTGCTTCAAGCCAAATATGAATTCGGTCGAGACATAGGTTCAACCACCAATATGAAACCTATATGGAACAGAGTAGTCAATGTCGCTCCCGATACTATCGTAGGCAAATCCAATCCGTTCATAACCATGGGTGAAACTCGTTCTATCCATGGGCACAAAATCTTCTTTACCCCCAATGGTATCTTCGTAGATGACGAAAACCCCATTGCCAAAAGAACTGTCACCCATGCCAATAGAACCTACTGCGCCCTCTACTTTATGAACATAGATGCTTGGCTCTATTTCCATAAGTCAGGCGAATATGGGTTCCAAAACCCCGATGGCGGCCCCTGCTACGATACAGGATACCTGGCGGCTCCAAAATGCGTGTCCGAATCCATGTATAGGGAAATCGCTGTCTAATACCCTTTCTTTCATCATGCCTTAAAGGGGGGCGCCGTCAGGCGTTCCCCCTTTTCCTATATGTAAAAATCCTTTTACATTCAAATATTTCCAACTTGGGTTATCACCCCTGCCAGCTTCGCCCGCTCACCCCCATACCACCCCTCTCACCAATCTATTCACACCTGTTGATAACTTGTTGATATATCCTCCCCCTTTATCAACACTCTATCAACAGGGTTTCAACATCGGGTTTCAACCAAATTTTCAACTAGGTTTTCAACCTGGGTTTACAACTTCGTTATGAACCCTGATGAAATCAACCGTTTGAAACCATGTTCGAACCCCCTGCCAAAATCCATGTCAAAATCCTGGCGGCTGTGTTCAACTGTTCGTCCATAAAGGTGTTGTAAACCTGTTGAAAACCCTGTTCATAACCTGTTGAAAACCCTGTTGAAAACCCCCGCTGGTGACTGGGTTGTGAACCCGCCGTCGAAACCCTGTAGGCAACCTGTTGATAACC
>Ga0326514_10001893_pt1 | contig 13409 bp, 3 predicted proteins | sample 3_2548_0518_D_FD_203653 | JGI IMG/M metagenome (GOLD analysis project Ga0326514, IMG submission 203653) | Bovine rumen microbial communities from UC Davis, California, United States - 3_2548_0518 | ecosystem: Host-associated > Mammals > Digestive system > Stomach > Rumen | place: USA: California...
AAAATAATATCAAAATCCCCTTTTCGCCTAATGACCTGCTTTTTAATTTGCTTAACATTATATGCCCTATATTTTAGTTAATATTATAACTTTTATCAATGATAAGTAATAAATTTTTTTTTTATTGACTTTCAGGTTTCATTTTTGTAAAAAGCAATGAAAGTCCGACAACAAGAATGACTATAATCACATCAACTATAATTTTGAATGTGTTTTCATCATTAATCAGGTTTGCAACTCCAAATATCCAGACAACAATCAGTAGGATAGGCAATACATATTTTAAAATGAATTTCCAAGTTTTTCCAACTTTAATTGTTGAAAACTCGTTCAGTACCGGCATGACCTTTTCAACTCCGTAAAACCATCCGAATATTATTGCCTGAATGCCTATCAAAATCAATATTCCGAAATTGTTTACAAACTCGTCCACGACGCTTACCAAGTAGCTGCTGGAGCCTGTTGAAAAGATGATTGTGCCGATGCATGCAACAATTGTGAGGATTGTAACTCCCTTTTTCCTGCTTAATCCAAACTTGTCGCACAATGATGAAAGCAAAGGCTCAAACAGTGCAAATGATGATGTTATTCCTGCGAATAGTATTGAGATAAACAGCAATGGTGCGAAAATATGTCCCATCATGCCCATTTCATTGAATATCTGTGGAAATACGATGAATATCAGTCCTGTACCTTCACTTATCAATTCATTCATCGGTATTGATGAGGATATTGACATGTATCCAAGTATGGAGAACACTCCAAGGGCTATGAAAATCTCATATAATGTGTTTGCAATAACAACAAAAAGCACTTCATCAACCAGTTTCGAATTTTTGGGCAGATAGCTTGTATATGTATATACCATGGCCTGTCCGATGCTTAGGGAAAATATGATTTGCCCAAAAGCTGCAAGCCAAACGTTTATGTTTAAAAGAGCGGACCAGTCTGGAGTGAGTAGCGTTGTTATCCCAAGATGGGATCCTGGCAATGTAAATGAATAGATAAAAATGAAAATCATTATGATAAACAGTAATGGTATTAAAATTGAGGAAACTCTTCCGATCCCCTTATCCACATCTTTGATGGATACTACCCAAAAGAAACCCCATAAGATTAGTGTACAGATGAGGGTAGGCAATATTATTGTTTGGGAGGATATTATATTTGAACTTCCCCCAACATAATTTGTAAAAAATGATGCGGGGTCATTTCCCCATCCGAAATTGAAGCTGTTCAGAAGATATGCAAAATCCCATCCTAGAATAATCATATAATAGATTACAACGATGAACACGAATAAAACCAGCATCCACGCAATGATTTCAAATTCGGGACGGATGCTTTGCATCAGATTGGAAAAACTCTTCTTAAAGCTGAATCCCAACCCATACTCCAAAATCAAAAATGGAATTCCCATAACTAAAATTGCTATTACATAAGGTATGAAAAATGATCCTCCTCCATTTGAATAGAGCACATAGCTGAATCTCCAGATGTTGCCTATTCCTATGGTGAGTCCTATCATGGCCATTATGAATGTGAATACTGAATTCCACTGGGAAGTTTTGTTCATTTTTTTCCTCGTTATGATTTTCGATAATTTTTTTGTATTGAATTATTATGTTTAAAACAATTATTATATTTATCTTATTATTCTGATATATTTTCAGTAATTTGTATAAATGATGTGACATATTTTGAATAGAGTGTGGGGTTAAGATATCATGTGCCCTTTATAACTCCTTAAAATATATTTTGTAAAAATTTGTAAAATGTTGTGAAATCCTATTTTTTGAACAACTTTTATATAACTGTCAAAATAAAATCACTATTGTATAAATATATAGGAGACAATATTATTAAGCGAAAAATAATTTTGACCGCATTGATAATGTTTGTATTGGTCAGCTTGACTGCAGTCAGTGCAGTTGACACCAATCAGACTGACGACCTTGCGGCAGAAGACAGTGACACAGTCACACAGGACATACTGACTGATGAATCTGTTGGTGCTGGTGATTTCAAGGAATTGAATGACAACGTCACCAGTGCAACAACAACTTTGGAATTAACTAAAAATTATACTTACAATCCGGATGTGGATTTGGATTATAAGGATGGAATAAACATAACTAAGGACATTACTGTCGACGGAAAAGGATATACCATTGACGGTAACGGTCAATCAAGAATATTCAATATTGTCAATGCAACCGTTACCCTGAAAAACATTAACTTCATTAATGGTAATGCTAGTTCCGGTGGGGCAATATGCTTTGAGGGAGGTAATTTGACAATCATCGGATGTAATTTCTCAAATAATGTGGGTAATGGAACCAGTTCCATGGGTGGAGCTATCTTCTTTGAAGGTAATGATTTATTGATTGCCGATTCAAAATTCATTTCAAATGAGGCATATGAGTATGGTGCAGTTTTTGCTGATTCTCTGACAGCAGAAGTCAGAAACACTGAATTCAGCAAAAACGCTGCAGAGGATTATGGTGCATTGGCTGTTTTAGGTGGTGATGTTTTAATTGACAAATGTAGTTTTGCTGATAATTCCGCCAGAGATTATGGTGGTGCTATCCTCTTTAGGGAAATTAATGCAACAGTTTCAGATTGCACTTTCACAAAAAATTCCGCTAAGAGTGGCGGAGCAATTCAATGGATTGGTGGTAAAGGTAGAATTCTCAATTCTAAATTTATAGGAAACACCGCAAAATATTTTGCAGCTACCGGTGGTGCAATTGATATTCTCAATACTGAGGATTTTAAAGTTTTAAACAGTACTTTCATAGATAATTATGCCACTTATGAAGGCGCTGCCATTTGTGCAGACAAATGCAACGGTTCCGAAATTTCAGATTGTATTTTTAATAATAATCGCGCAGGTAACGGTGGGGCGATTCACTGGTATAACTCTAATGAAATTCAGATTTCAGATTGTAATTTCACAAATAACGCCGCTAAGGATGATGGTGAAGGAGGTGCAGTTGTATATTCATTTTGTAGAAATGATACAATTGCCAATTGTATTTTCATAAATAATACTGCCCGTGATGGAGGAGCCATTTCATCCGAAGAGTGCCTTATTTCAGAATGTATTTTCATGAATAATATCGGTCAAAGGGGCGGTGCTCTCAGTTTCTGGATGGAGTATCCTGCTCATATTTCCAACTGTAACTTTATAAATAATTCTGCAAATGAAGGTGGTGCCATTTATGTTTCACGCTGGAGCAAGTTAATCACCATTGAAAATGCCAGTTTTATCAATAACACTGCTGATAGTGATGGTGGTGCAATATATGCAGGAAATATTGTTTTTGTAACAAATTCCAATTTCACATCCAATGCTGGAGATAATGGTGGTGCCATCGCTTCCGATTCAAATCTAACTGTCAATGAGTGTCAGTTCAGCAGCAATCATGCGGATAATGAAGGTGGAGCAGTTTACTTTGTGGGCAATGATTTGGCAATTGACAGTTCCATATTTGAAAACAACACTGTCGATTTAAATTCCGCTGCAATCAATTTTAATGGAACTTCTCTATTAGTTAACAATTCTGAATTCAAATCAAACAATGCAGAAGAATTCGCAGGTGCAATTGGTGTCGATGAAGCTAATGATGTTAAGATCATCAACACAAACTTCTATAACAATACCGCAAAAAATTACGGTGCTTTGGGAATTTATGACGGTAACGTTTCAATCGACAATTGTACATTTGAAAACAATCGTGCCGTTGAGGAAGTCGGTGTGGCATATTTAAATTGCGAAAATGCTTTAATCAATGGTTCCCATTTCATCAACAATGCTGCAGCAGATACAATGGTGGTGCATCAATCAGACGATTTGGTCATCAATAATTCTCGTTTCATTGACAACCTCGCCGATACAGGTAATATAGTACACAATGCTATAAATGCAAATTTGGCACTGTTAAATTCAATATTTGACGGTGATTGTTTTAATGGCAGAACAATTACAAACAATTACGGTAATCTTTACCTGCATAACAATGAGATTGACTGTGACTCCAGTGAAATCTACAGTTACGGCGGAACAATCACATCACAGGTAAGTGCTGAAATCTTAGACAATAAGACTCACTACGTGCATTTAAATGAAAGCATTGTGATTTATTTGTGCTTTTATGATGATAACGGCAACATGGTGCAGGTTAACGACTTTGATTTGTTTGTAAACAACACCAAAATTGATTACATTTTTAATGAAAGGAAAAATCAGTACGAGGCTAATTTCACAGCAGATAAACTTGAATCATACGCTGTGTACATAACAAGTGCACATTTAACCAATTTAACTTCCAAAAATGGGGAAATTGTTGTGGTGAATGCTGATGACTTTTCAACATTGCAGAAATTAATCGACAACGCCAACGGCACATTGACACTTGATAAGAACTACACCTTCAACCCTCTCACTGATGCTGACTTTGAGAAGGGTATTAAGATTAATAATAATATTACAATAGATGGTGCAGGATTTACAATTGATGCTATTGGTCAAGCAAGAATATTTGATGTTCAATCATCTAATGTGACATTTAGAAACATTTCTTTTGTTAATGGTAGGATTTCCCATGCTGATGGTGGTGCCATATATTGGAAAGGTGATGATGGTAGTGTTATTGATTGTAGTTTTTCATATAATCGTGCTAGATATGGTTCTTCTATAAATTGGAAAGGTGACCGAGGTAGGGTCATTAATTGTACTTTCATAAATAATTATGCAGTTTCTGATAGTATAATAGAGTATGAGGGTAATTATTTCCAGGTTTTAGGTTCCACTTTCATAAATAACACCGCAGGTACCTCTGGTGGTGCTATCAGTTGTGGTGGTAATAACACCAGAATTTCAGATTGTATTTTCATAAACAACATTGCTAAATTTTATTGTGCTGGTGCTATTGATTTATACCGTAGTAACGATTGTACCATTTCCAATTGTATTTTTGAGAATAATCATGCTCCTGAATTGGGTGGTGCAATTTATTTGGCTTATGATAATAATATTGATATTTATGATTGTAGCTTTATAGGCAATTCTGCAAAAGATGGTGGTGCAATCTTTTCCGCAGACTCTAAAAACGATAAAATTTATAATTGTAACTTTACAGACAATCTGGCTAATTATGGTGGTGCTATTTCATGGATGACTGATACTAGGCCGGGGTTTCATGCTATTAATGCTACTGTTTATAATGATAACTTCATAAATAATTCTGCAAGTTTTGGTGGTGCTTTAAATTGTAACTGTAATGATTCTAATGTTTTCGATTGCAGTTTTGAAAATAACCTTGCGGATAATGGTGGAGCTATATTCTGGAATAAAACTGGTAAGCTTTCTAATTGTAGTTTTGTAAGTAATGATGCAGATTTGGGTGGTGCAATATATGCTTTTGCTGAATTAAATCTTGCAACTTCCAGATTCAGTGAAAATAATGCAACTATCGGAGGTGCAATATTTTCCATAGACTATTCTGAAATCGTTAACTCAACATTTGACAGCAACTATGCAAACTCTGCCGGAGCAGTATATTCTGCGTATGTTGACATAGTTAATTCAACTTTCACCAACCACCATGTGGGATTCGGTAACTTCACTTGGGGCGATGAAACTTTCACTCAAAGTGGAGGTGCAGTTTATGGATATGAAGGATATGTTGAAAACTCCAATTTCATCAACAACTCTGCGTTTTCCGGTGGTGCTGTTGATTTTACATATATTGAAGTATATGATTCAACATTCAAAGACAATGAAGCAATATATGGTGGAGCAATCGCTAGTGCTGCTGAATGTTATATAGAATATTCCAACTTCACAGCAAACAAAGCCTCATGCGGAGGAGCGATTTACTGTAATGACAGCAATTTGACTGTTGGTGGATGTAACTTCTTAAATAATACTGCAAATGGTGAATATTCCGTTGGAGGAGCCATTTACTTTGACGGTAATGATTTATTAATTGCCGATTCAAAATTCATTTCAAATGAAGCGGATGATTGCGGAGCAGTTTCGGTTAATTCTGTGGATACTGAAATCAGAAATACAGAATTTGTTGAAAACGGAGCATATGACTGCGGAGCAATCGAAGTTTCAAGTGGTGATGTTTTAATTGACAATTGTACATTCGACAGCAATTATGCAAACAGATCCATTGCGGCATTGGCTTTGCATTCAAATGCTACAGTCAACAATACAATTTTCAAATCAAACCGTGCAGAAGATAACGGAGCATTATTCTACGAAAGTTTCAAGAAGAATGACACTCTAATCGTAGATTACTGCCAATTCATTGACAATGACTGCTGCGCAGTATACCTTTCTCATTATAACGCCAGGATTTTAAACTCAAAATTCGAGAACAGCGTTTCAGATGATGGAATTGCCATTTATAATGGTGCAATCAATAAGTTATACTTGTCAAACAATACTGTAAATGAAGATGAAGCTCAAATCTATTCAGCATACGGTGGAGATATCACCTCAAGCGTTACTTGTGTCATTTTAAAGAATAGGACTGTCTACAAACATCTAAATGAAACCGTTGAGGTTTATTTATATTTCTGGGATGATAATTATAACTTGATTAATGTTAATGACTTTGATTTGCTTGTCAACAATACCAAAATCGATTATGTATTCAATAATAGGTATCAAGATTATGAAGGTAATTTCACTTCAGATAAAATAGGTTCATACCCTGTGACCATAGGAGATACTTACTTATCAAATTTAACCATAGAAACTGCTGAAATCAATATTGTGAATGTCACTGATGACTTTTCAACATTGCAGAAATTAATCGACAACGCTAACGGCACATTGACACTTGATAAGAACTACACCTACAACCCGCTTACAGATTTTTATATTTTTGGAGTAGGGGTTTCCAAGAATATTACAATAGATGGTGCAGGATTCACATTGGATGGTAAGCAGATGAGAATGTTCATTATTGTATCAGACAACGCAACAATTAAAAATATTACTTTTGTCAATGGAGCTTCATATGCAGGAGGCGCTGTCAACTGGTTTGGTAATAATGGTTTGCTTACTGACTGTACTTTTATAAACAATGTTGCGGATAATGGTGGTGCTGTTGAATGGGCAGGTCATAACGGTACTGTTTCTAACTGTATTTTCATGAATAACCTTGTCGATGGTTCAGGAGGCGCCATTGAATTAGATAATGCTGCCGATTGTGAAATTTTAGATTGTTTATTCATAAATAATCGCGCTAAATATGGTGGTGCCATTTATGGTGCTGACAGTATTCACCTTAATGTTTCAGGGTCTAAGTTCATAAATAACTCTGCTGATTATTACGGCGGAGCCGTTGCGTGTAAAGATTGTTATAATGTCAGTATTTTCGATTGTAGTTTTACCAATCATTCTGCCGGCGAAGGTTCCGGCGCTTTAGACCTTACCGGATGTGATGATTCTCAAGTTTCATACTGTAATTTCACAAATAACTCCGCTAAGAGTGACGGTGGTGCCCTTTTCGTCGATTCAGATAATGTTAAAATCGATAACTGTAACTTTGCAGATAACAATGCATATTTCGGCGGTGCCATTTATGCAGACATGACTGAAGGGATTTATGTTTCAAATTCCAGTTTCATAAATAATTCTGCAACTTATGGTGGTGCTATTGATTTGGATGAATCTCTCAATAATACAATTTCAGATTGTACATTCATTGATAATTCTGCAAGGTATGGTGGTGCTGTACAGGCAATTGCTCATGACACTCAAGTTTCAGGCTGTAATTTCACAAACAATTCCGCAAATCTTGGCGGTGCTCTGTATTGGAATGGTGTCAACGGCAAAGTCTCCAATTGTGACTTTGAAAATAATTCCGCAGTTGACGGCAGTGCCTTCTATGGTGCTGATGGTGATGTTGTGATTTCATATTCCAATTTCACAGCAAACAATGCGGAGAAATCCGGTGCAGCAGCCTATTCAAAAGGAAATATGACTGTCATCGGATGTCAGTTCAACAGCAACCATGCTGGTGAAGTAGGTGGTGCAATCTTCATCAATGAAAACCTTACTGTCATAAACTCAAACTTTACACAAAATGGTGCTGAGTATGGCGCTGGAGCAATATTTGCTAATCATGCTGTTGAAATCGATGAGTGTAACTTTGAAAACAACACTGCCGGAAGCATTGCAGGTGCAGTTTTAGTGCTTGACAATTTAAATATAAGCAATTCCTCATTTGCAGGCAACGCTGCTGAAAGAGGGGGAGCAATAGCTGCCGCAAATATGGCCTTATCAAATTCCAACTTCACAGCAAACAATGCCACAAAGGGAGGAGCGATTTACTGTAATAACAGTGATTTAACTGTTGGTGGATGTAACTTCTTAAATAATACTGCAAATGGTGAGTATTCCGTTGGAGGAGCCATTTACTTTGACGGTAATGATTTATTAATTGCCGATTCAAAATTCATGTCAAATGAAGCGTATGATTGTGGAGCAGTTTCGGTTAATTCTGTGGATACTGAAATCAGAAACACAGAATTCATTGAAAACGGAGCATATGACTGCGGAGCAATCGAAATTTCAAGTGGTGATGTTTTAATTGACAATTGTAGATTCGACAGCAATTATGCAAACGGATCCATTGCGGCATTGGCTTTGCATTCAAATGCTACAGTCAACAATACAATTTTCAAATCAAACCGTGCAGAAGATTGCGGAGCATTATTCTACGAAAGTTTCAAGAAGAATGACACTCTAATCGTAGATTACTGCCAATTCATTGACAATAACTGCAGTGGAGTACACCTCAGTCATTATAACGCCAGGATTTTAAACTCAATATTTGAAGACAGTGTTTCAGAAGGGGGCATTGCCATTTATAATGGTGTAAGCAGTAAGTTATACCTGTCAAACAATGACGTAAACTATTTCAAGCCTCAAATCTTTTCAGCATACGGTGGAGATATCACATCAAGTGTTACAGTTACCATTTTAAACAACAGGACTCGCTACTATCATCCGAATGACATTATAAAGATTTATTTAAGTTTTTATGATGACAATGACAATATGATACAGGTTCAGGACTTTGATTTGCTTGTCAACAATACCAAAATCAACTATATACTTAATACTGATGGCATTTATCAGGATTATGAAGGAAATTTCACTTCAGATGAATTGGAATCATATCTTGTGACCATAGGAGATACTTCCTTGTCAAATTTAACCATCGAAACAGCTGTAATCAATATTGTGAATGTCACTGATGACTTTTCAACATTGCAGAAATTGATTGACAATGCTAACGGCACACTGACACTTGATAAGAATTACACCTATAACCCGCTCACTGATATGTATGTTCTTACTGTTGGAATCAATAAAAATATTACAATAGATGGTGCAGGTTTCACATTGGATGCTAAGAATCAAAATAAAATATTCTATGTTTATTCAGACAATGTGACAATTAAAAATCTTACATTCATCAATGGAGATTCATATTCCGGAGGCGCTATCTCTTGGAGGGGAAATTGCGGTCTGCTTGCTGACTGTACATTCATAAACAATACTGCTGATTGGGGAGGTGCTGTTGAATGGGAAGGTGATAACGGTACTGTTTCCAACTGTATTTTCCTGAACAACTCTGCTAGTCAGCTTGGTGGTGCCATTGAATTTGATGGTGCTAAGAATTGTGAGGTTTTAGATTGTTTATTCATAAATAATCATGCCCGTAATGCTGGTGCCATTTGTGATGATGCTGCTGATTATCTTCATGTTTCAGGATCCAAGTTCATAAATAACTCTGCAGATTATTACGGAGGAGCTGTTTTGTGCGAGTATTGTGAGGGAGTCGATATTACAGATTGTAGTTTTATCACTAACTCCGCAGGTAAAAGTTCCGGTGCTATAGACTTTACTGATTGTGATTATGCTGTAGTTTCCTACTGTAATTTCACAAACAACTCCGCTAATGTGGATGGCGGTGCCATTGAGTGGTGGGGAGATAATGGTGAAGTCTCCAACTGTAACTTTGAAGATAACCGTGCAACTTATGGTGGAGCCGTTTACTGGTGGGGAGAAAATGGCAATATGTCAAATTGTGATTTTGCAAACAATTCCGCAGTTAATGGTAGTGCAATCTATGGTTATGAAGGCGATTTTGTGATTTCCAATTCCAACTTCACAGCAAACAATGCGGAGGAATCCGGTGCAGCAGCCTATTCAAAAGGAAATATGACTTTCATCGGTTGTCAGTTCAACAGCAATCATGCTGGTGAAGTAGGTGGTGCAATCTTCATCAATGAAAACCTCACTGTCATAAACTCAAACTTTACACAAAATGGTGCTGAGTATGGCGCTGGAGCAATATTTGCTAATCATGCTGTTGAAATCGATGAGTGTAACTTTGAAAACAACACTGCCGGAAGCGTTGCAGGTGCAGTTTTAGTGCTTGACAATTTAAATATAAGCAATTCCTCATTTGCAGGCAACGCTGCTGAAAGAGGAGGAGCAATAGCTGCCGCAAATATGACCCTATCAAATTCCAACTTCACAGCAAACAACGCCGATGAAGGTGGAGCGGTATATGCTGTTGATAATGTTACAGTCAACAACTGTATATTTGAAGGAAATGCTGCAGAAGATGACGGTGGAGCAATAAAATACAGGGTTGAACACGAAAAATCAACATTGTCCGTTAATGGATCAACATTTGCCAAAAACACTGCTGAAAGCGGTGGAGCACTGGCGGTTGGAGGAGATGCAAAAATCAGCAATTCCAAATTCGAAAACAATGTTGCTGAAGACGGCAGTGACAACATTGCTACATTTGATGGTGCCAATGTAACTCTTGAAAATGTCTCACCTGAAAACTTAACAGTATTGCCTCATGTTGACATTATCGCATGGGCTATGATTGGCAAATACGGAAATGATGCTGAAATAAGAGCTACTGTAACAAAAGACGGTGTGAATTTAACCGAAGGATCCATATCTGTTGTAATCAATAATAAAACATACAGTGCTGATGTAGTTAATGGATTTGCAGCAATCAAAATCCCTAACTTGGATGCGGGGGATTATGAGGGTGTCAAAGTAACATTTAACGGAAACGGCAAATACACAAACAGCTTTGATACTGTTAATTTGCATGTTTTAAAGATGAACACAACAGTAACTGCTGCTGCCAAGACCTATGTCATCAATTACGGAGGAAAATATTCTGTAACCATTAAGGATGAAAACGGTACAGTCCTTGCAGGCAAAACCGTTACATTAACAATCAATGGTAAGGAGTATAAGGCAACAAGCGATGCTAAGGGTGTTGCAACATTCAGCCTAACCAAATCAATGCTCAAATCTGCAGGCGTTAAAACAGTTACAGTTAAATTTGCAGGCGACAACAATTATGTTGGATCAACTGCAACCGCTAAAATAACTGTTAATAAAGAAGCTGTTAAAATCCTCAAGGCCAAAAAGACCTACAAGTTCAAAAAGTCCAAAAAGTCCAAAAACATCAAGGTTACTTTGAAAAACAGCAAAAACAAAGCCATGAAAAAGGTTAAAGTGACCCTTAAATTATCAGGTAAGAAAATCAAAGGCAAAAAGAAAATCACTGCCAAAACCAACAAGAAAGGTGTGGTCACCTTCAAGCTTGGCAAAAAACTCACCAAGAAAACAAAGGTAAAATACACAATAACCTACAATGGCAATGCATACTACAAAAAAGCAACCAAAAAAGGAAAAATTACAGTTAAGTAGATTTACCAATCTACTTATTTTTTCTATTTTTTTAGTATAATACCATATTCATCAGTTCAATTCAATCATCAAACAGGTTTTTGGATAATATATTCAAATAATTAACCTTTCCTGTATTTAAATTATCATATTTTTTTAAACTTCTTAAGGAATAATGCAGTAAAAATCAATGTTCCAATAATTGCTATTACATTGGCAATCATTGAAGGAATCATGAATCCCTCCGGAGCCTGCAGAATATACGCTATGGAAATCAGGACACATGACTCAAAGTTAATTAATACTTTTGAAGTTCCTCAAATTGAATTTGCCACTGCTTGAAAAATCTATCATTCTAAAAAGAATAAGAGAATAATAATTCTCTTATTATACGGTTACATACCAGATTTTAACCTTGATCGGTTTGTAACCTTTAATCAATTTATGGTATGGTAAAATCTTGCTAAGATATTTGCTGTCATCTTTTGTTTTTACTGTTTTTGAGATCACCTTTCCGGTTTTCTTGTTTTTAAAGAAGAATTTGGCTTTCATCACTAGTGTATGGGGAATTTTATTAAGTGGGTCTTTAGCATTATAACTTGTTGCATACACTCCTTTTTTGTATTGACCGTTTTTCTTGATGTAATCTGCATAGATACGATCTCCCTTAATCTTTTTCCACTTGTTCACTTTAAGTGTCAGTGATTTCTGCTTCTTGTTGTATATATTGATTGGTCCACCATCATTAATTGAATATCTATCGTCATTAGAGGTTACTGAAATCTTGTATGTTCCAACCTTCAGATTTTTGACATTAAAAACCTTTGCTTCTCCTTTGGAGTTGGTTTTGACATTATATGTTTTTGTCTGTTTTCCAATCTTGACTTTGACAATCAGCTTCACATTCTTATGGAATACCAAATTTCCCTTTTTGTTAATGGTGAATACTTTCACCTTCATGTATTTGTTTGATTTTTTAATGAATTCGGTTGTACCTAATGCGTATGCGGTTGTCTTTTTAGTTTCCTGTTTGGTGGGTGTTGAATTTGTCTGCACACTGGTATCGTCACTGACCTCAGAAGAGTTTGACTCGCCAACTATTGCATTGTTTTTTTCATCGTTTTGCTTTGCTATTTCATCAATACCTTCACTTTCAAGTGCAATGTCTCCATCATCAGAACTTAACTCACTTGCATTTTCAGCAGCGGCAACACTTCCGATGCACACAATCATGAAAAATATTGAAAAAACTATTAAGATATTTTTAAATTTCATGAAAATCTCTCCTAATACTAACTTTTTCAAAGTGAGTATATATGCATGTTGGTTTTGCCCCTGACGGTTAATTCCATAATGTTTAATTTTGTTTATAGTTTTTTGGAAATGATTTCAGATAATCTGCATTAATTTTATAAGCAATCAAACTTAAAAATACTACTTGTTGTATATTGTAAAAAACGGGAATCAGTTGAGGATAATTATTTCACTGTGAAATAAATATTAAAAGAGATGTTTTAATGAATTATGATTTGATAATAGCCAGATATGGTGAAATAGGATTGAAAAGTCCAAAGATAAGGTCACGCTTTGAAAGAAAACTTGTTAAAAATATCAAGGCAACCTTTGAATGTGAAGTCGACAGAAA
>Ga0326514_10001894_pt1 | contig 13408 bp, 28 predicted proteins | sample 3_2548_0518_D_FD_203653 | JGI IMG/M metagenome (GOLD analysis project Ga0326514, IMG submission 203653) | Bovine rumen microbial communities from UC Davis, California, United States - 3_2548_0518 | ecosystem: Host-associated > Mammals > Digestive system > Stomach > Rumen | place: USA...
GGGCAATCGGTCTTTTGCGACCCCACCCCACCAACTCGATGGGGGATCACTTCGGTGTGACTCTTCCGAACTCATCGACCGTATATCTCGTTTGCCTTGCCCCATGCCGTTGCCTGTGATGTTCTCTGCACAACGCTACAAGGTTACTCCAATTCAAAGTCACATTAGGATCGCTTATGTTCTGCGGTGTGATGAACTTGATGTGGTGAACTTCTTCTGCCGGTGTTATCTTCCTAGCTTTGTAGCAATCCTCACACAGCCCACCTACAGACTTCAGATATGAATTCCTACAATCTTGCCATGCTTTTGATTTATAAAAGGTTTCTGCGAACTGTTTCATACATAATAAAAAGGCAGAGCTGAATTAGGGCACGGAAAGGACTCTGCCTGTCTGAATAGTTAGAAAAAGCGGATCTCTCCGCTATTCTCTACAGTAACATAATACTATGTGATTTTAGGTAATGTGTTACAAACTGATAGTTTTCTTCACTTCGATGCCGAAGTAGTGACTTCCCTTGTCTTTCTCTACCGAATCCTCGGTGACATACTTGTGCTCGTTTGGATAAAGATACAGCGTAAGTTCACCGTCAAGGTCTGCGGTTTTCTTTAATCTGCCTACCTTGTACCATTTATCCTCGACCTGGGCAAAGACATATTTGTTCTCGATCTTGAACGGTAGTTCGTATGGCTCATACTTATAAACCTTTTCATGATCGTAGTTTTCTTTCAGATACTTTGCGGATTCGCTGTATTCATCATTCTCATCCAAATCATCCTTGACCAGTTTGAAGATCTTGTCTTCGTTCTCGATCTCTACAAGATAATTGATGTCGATGATCGTTCTTACTCTTGGCTTCTCTTCTTTCTTCTTGAATAGATTAAACATGACCGTACCCCTTTTTCATGATAACACTAGAACAGTTTTGTTTGTTCAATCACCCCAGTTTCCTTTTTGTGTGCCATGCGTTCGCACTCGATGGCACAATGCCGGTTGTTACAGTATTCCTTTACTCTGCGACATTTGATTTCCTCACATGTTTTTCTGCCGTAGAAAATATCATCGTAGAGTTTCTTTGCTTCGGGTGTCATAGCTTCTCCCTCAATTCGTAAAGGTATTTATACAATTCCTGTCTGCTGCCACTCAATTGAAAACGTTCTCCATCGTGCCAAATTATCTGATGGTGGTTGAGTTCTTCTTTGAGATCATCAAGGAGTTTCTTGCGTTCTTCTTCGGTCATATGATTATCGTTCCACCTCTCAACTCTCTGCGTTTCTGCCGTTTGGCTTTCTCTATTCCCCTTTTGAGATCCCTGATCTTCTTTTTAGACTTGGGGTTCGTTGTTTCTAACTGGCGATACATCTCATCTATTCTTTCTTGTAGATTCAATTTAAACCCCCTTAAAATAAAGGCACATTCCATATTTCTTCCTTAAATCGTTTTTCCTGTTCTTGGAAGTAATGCTCATCTATTTCATATCCAACATAATCGAAGCCTAACTTTTCACAGGCAATTCGTGAAGAACCACTGCCGACATGAGTATCAAGAATTATGTCACCCGGATTTGCGAACTTTTTTAAAATCCATTCATACAACGCAACAGGTTTTTGTGTAGGATGAATTCTCTTTTCTTTTTCACTACCGCTATGCTCTTGTATCATGCCGTTCCATAAATACCTGAATATTCTCGTTGCCTGATTAAAGCTAGTCCATGCTAATTCACAATCGGCATACTTGACTCCTTCAGGGTGTTTCTTATCCCACACAATCCAACATTGTGATTCAGGAAGGCAGTCTGTAAAATAGTTACCACCAAACACAACTTGATTCTTGCTGACTCGAAACAGTTCATCAAAATAATCTGCGCTTGTTTTTTCTTGTTGCCATAAGCCAATGTGATATTGGATAGCTTTTGCTTTGCGGCTTGTTGAATCAATGTTGTTCATATAACCGCCTTTAGTCACACCGCCATATACAGGATCTACAATAGCAAGATCGAAATAGTTATCAGGATATTGCTTCATGCCGATCATACAGTCCATGTTGTAGACAATAGAACTCATCATAGATACCTCTCCGCTTTTCTGAACGTATATGATTGGACTTTGATTATCTTCTGATGCTGTTTGTAAAATTCATCCCTTATCAGTTCTTGCATGAATTTTGGCAAGAAAACACCCCTTATCCTCAATCCGTTTCTCAATCTGTAATAGAACGATGAATTCTTCATTGATCTGTATCTTATTTTGTTGTTCAGTTTCATAGATACCTCTCCACCTCTCTTTTGAGATAAGTCCATATCCCATGATCGCTATAACCATACTTGATGCCCAGAGCGGAATAGGTCATGCCCTTAACGAACTTGTCATCAAGCATCAGCCACAATTCTTTAGGAAGTCTTTTTTTGACCTGTTCCACATTCCTTATTGCTGTCCGATAACGTTCCACCTCACTCTCCTTGGCATTATATTTATCTTCCAATTTGAGCCAATTCAGAGCCTTTTGGGAAGGATTTCCGTGTACCATGATTGAGTCATAACTAACACCTCTAACACCGCAGAGATCGTACAGAATGATGTCTAATTCATCCTCGGCTTTCTTCAATCGTTTAAGGTTCTCGGCATAGTTCTCAAGGTCTATGCAGAATGTTCTGTAGTCCATCTCTCTATCACCTCTACGATGTACCCTTCATGCTTTGGCTTCCTACTACGGTGCTGTTTCGTTAAGTTATAACGCTCCGGCATTGATACCCATTCTCTTGCTTTACAGTTGAGACCAAGGTCATATAAATCCGGCAAATAAGGGAACGGATCGAACTTGCAATAGCAATTCTTATATCCGTAATCGATAAAGTGCTTTTTGAGATAGTTCAAGTTTTCCGCTTTTGTCCGCTTGGGTTCTTTCTTCTTGGCTTCGTACTTCTTTCTTGCTTCCGCTTTTTGTTTATCAATGTACCGATTATGTGCGTCTTCGTTTTCCGTGAAGGTATAGTCCATTGTTTTAATGACCTCATATCCCTTGATGCGGAAGCCGTCTCTTATGGCGGAATAGATCGAATCCACTTCCGCCAGGTTGAATCTGTATGCGATTTCCCTAGCCGTTCCACGGATGACCTCGTCACCCTTCTTTAACTCAAAGACGCAATATCCTCTCATACCACTCCTTTAATTTTCTGAACGGCTCGCTGCCGAATATCTCAATCAAAGTAACTTTAAGTATGTAGGCGATCATTGCCGATGCCATCAGCACTATAAGGACGGCAATAAGACCCATCGCAAAATTAAACGCTATCCTCAATATTTCCATCTTCCACCCTTCCGTTCAACCTCACCAATTTGAAGTTATACTCATCTTCCAATTCCTTATCCGATATATCGTGCATGATCCTCAATTCATCCAAACAAATCTGAACATCCGCCAATTCTTCGACTATGCCTTTCCTGGCTTTCAGCATTTCCGTGGCGGTAGTCGCTCGAAGGAATTTCGATATGGCTTGGATCAGTTCTCCACATTCTTCCATGCACACGCTATGTTGTTCAAAATGTCCGTAGTGCTGAATCGCTTTGCGAAGAATCTTGCGTTTATCTATCATGGTCTAACCACATCCTTTTCAAAGTTTTCAGCATATCGATTTGATTCGACAGTTTTTGGGTCTCGTCTCGGTCATCGTCTTCGTAGAGTTCGTATTCCAATTCCTTTTCCATCCGATCAATAAGACGGTCGATGAAGGAGAACGGCACACATTCTTCAATCATGCAGCCACTCTCCTAATGCTTTGAGTGGTTCGCCCAGAAGACGGTCGAAAGCGTTCATATTGCTCTTGACCTCTTCGATTTTTCCATCAACCTCATCACAGAGTTTCTTGCACTCTTCTCTATACTTTCGTAGTGATATACCGCCGGTTGTCAGTTGTGAATCCAGCAACTCGACATATCTTTTTGTATTCTCAATAAATTCAGTCATTCTTTTTCTCCTGTTATCTCTTCAAGACAAGCATTAAAGCCTTCTTTATATCCGTCTGTGTACCAGTCTGCTTGTAACTTGTGTGGCAATGGTCTTAATGGACACCACGTTGGTTTTTCATATCTGCTTTTGAGAAGGTCAATATCTTTTCCTGTTGCAAGGCAGAACCACCTTCTGTTGTAGATGCCCAATAAACACTCTGAACAAGTTTCTGAATCTTCAATGAGCAATACCTTCATTCCATTCCCCCCTGTATGCTTTCTCGTTCTCTTCATCCCACCATGCCACGTTGAACATGGTCTTTTTCACTTCACCTCGGCAGATAGAACCGATAGCCGACCTTGAACAATTCAATCTCCGTCCGGCTTCTGCCGTGCTTCTGTATATGACTCTTCTGTCTAAATCAGCCACTTTCTGCGAGTGAGATATTTTCCCTGTTCTTGCTCCGTGTTCTTTTCTGGGAATGCAATCCAAATTGAATATCGAATCATCTCTTTTTGTGACTTTGTGGACAACACAATATCCATTAGGAATCTTCCCTTTGAACGCTTCCCACACCAGGTTCTTGATAGGGATGCTCACGTTATTGACTTTGACCAGGTACGTTTTCTTTGACGGATCGTTGCCCCAATAACCCACTTCATACTCTTTGCCGTTGTAGATTCTCTTACATCGCCCCTGGTCGGAGACATAGAGGTTATCTTCTACTTGTCTCCACCTTTCCGGCTCGTTAATTCTCGTCAATGGTCTTCTCTTGTACATCTTCCATCAGCCAATGTTTCATTCCGTTATGCCCTTTGTAGCAGAAACGGTAAGCTGGACAGTTCTCGCATTCTATATCGGCATGGGTGAATTCCTCGCAGATCCAATTCGCCAATTCCTTTTCGTTTAAGGATTGGATGTATTCAAACCTTGTCATGCTTCACCTCAATAAAATGGGAGATCGTCTGGACTCAAATCCAAGTTATGCGATTCGGCATATTTGCCGTCCTGTTCTTCGAGTTCGGTCAGACCGTTGTCTTTGCGTTCGGTGTATTCCCATTTGAATACCGTAAGCGTTATTTTACCCTTGTACGCTCCGTATTTCTGTTCGATGATGTCTATATCGGTAAAGGTGAATTCGTTGTCACCGGCTTTCTGATAGGTCGGTTCTTCGCATTTGGCGAAGTGGACATTCATATATGCTTTGTCATCTTTATCTTTATAGTTGGATGCGGAGATGTACCAACCTTTCCCTTTATTAAATATTCTCTGCTTCATGCTCTTCCTTTCATTAATGAGAGAAGTTCTCTCTCTTGTTCGATAGACATTGATTCGTTTTTGGATGGATCGTACTTTGGAATCGTTCCATCGTTACGAATCGTGGACGATACGTTGACGAATCTGTCATTGTCATTGTCATTGTCATTAGTTCTTTCTTTGTTTCTTTCTTTCTTCCAAATAGCAATGACTTTCTGTACCGTGATGTTCGGCTCTTCCAAACTGTCGAACACCCAATCTATCAGTTCCTTATGTTTAACTTTTTTGATGTCAGCAAGTAAGCAATCTTCTACAGGCTTACCGCCTTTCACGATTGAGTAATTAAGAGAATTCTTGATAGCGATCTCGCTATCGGTGTAACGTATCATTTTGTATTCGTTCTCAAATCTGTCGAGCAGCTTGGAGATCGTCTCGTTATCGTAACCTAATTGAAATCCCATCTGTTTCTTTGTGATGTGGTAGATGCCTAATTGCTTCGTGTATGGGTTTGTGAGAAGGTAGACCCAAAAGAATTTTTCTTCCGGCGTGAATTGTTCTACCTTCTCGTCTGTCCATAGGTCTGTATCAACAACTCGTTTAATTCCCATAATAGTCAGCACCTCTTCCAACCTTGCGGTTATAACAGATGCCACCTATTTTGCTGAACGCATATTCCCAGCTTCTTTCATCTCCACGGAAGTATTTATCAAAAGCAATCTGAACCGCATTGTAGACTTCTTCAAAGCCATATTTGTTTAGAAGCCGTCTTATTGTTTGCTTTCCGTTTTCGGCTAATGACCAATCGGAAATAGCGGATATGTAGTTATCAATAACCTCAATTTCTTTTTCGGTTTCCGCCATCAGTTCCATCTTCCAACGAGCCATCATTTCAATCATTTCTTTGCGTTCCTGGATTTCATCCAAGGTCTTTTTCTGCTTTGCGAGTGCGGTTTCATCACTCAACTTCTTTGCCCCCTTGCCCCTGTTGCAATCTCTGCAAGATGTAATAAGGTTCATGATGGAATTATCGCCACCCTTGGAAACAGGAACGATGTGGTCGATTTCTAGCTTGACATTAGGGTCATCGGCAGACCGTCCACAGTACTGACATCTAAATGAATCTCTTTTTAATACTTCAAACCTAATTGTTTTAGGTATAGGCTTTCTTTCTGTCTTTTTAGGCATAGTTCTTTCCCCCTAGTAATCCAAGACCCATCTGCTGCGGTTTTGTGATCCTTGCGATCTCATCCGCTTCAAGCCAATACTCCTTTAAAGTGCCTTTGCCCTTTACCGAAGCGGAACGGATGTTCCACCCCTTTTGCTCTTTGATGTCGAGGATTCTCTGCGCCAGGCAGACGGAATTCGCCACCGACAGTAAGTCGAATTTATTGATGTGCTTCCCCTTTAGAAGCATTTCTTCAACGATTTCCTGTGTTGTCTTCATTTCCATTCCCTTCTAGTGACTCCGTAGTCCTTTTCTTCCCAATTCTTGTGAAACCGGCACGAGTATTCCGACCAACCTTCGTACATCTTCTTTAAGTGATTTTTCATAAGCGTGTCGAATTCCAAATAGGTGTACCGTTCTCGACCGTTCACAGGAATTGGACAATGATCGTGGAACAGTCTGTGTTCATCTTTGGTCAGCGCCACAATATTGAATTCATATCCCACACCGCTGGCACTCCTCGGGATGACATGATGGAATTCAACGTTGTAGGGAGAGAGCATCACACCGCTGATGCTCCTGTTCCCCTGGCGATCCAAAACCTTACATTTGGTTTCGTATGATATTTCCTTTGCTTTTGTGAGTTTACTTTTTGCCATACTTCTTATAGTTGACGTATTTGTTGAGGTTCACCGTGCCGATGTCTTCCGCTCGGTCGACCTTTAAGCCTGTGAGGATTCTTTCCTGTTCTTCCTTTGTGTATAAGGCTCTGAACTCGTTGGCTAGATCCTTGATGTTGTCGGATTCAAGTCCTTCCCATCTGTCAGCTTTTTCTGCCATCTTCTTTTCGTTGGTGGCGGTTTTTTCTTCCATCGGTGGTTGTGTTTCCAATTTCTTATCCTCGTCACAGACCAGGGATAGAGCCATCAAGGTGGTGTATCTTCTTGCGTATGTAAGAGCCGATCCGTAGCGTTGTGCTTCGTTCATGCTTTTCATCTGTGGGATGACGATCTCCGCACCTCTTGTCCATTCCTTTAACTCGGCATCGTAGTAGTAGACATATTCTTTTCCGTCCTCGCTGCCTGTTTTCATCTTTGGAATTGGGAATCCCTGTGAAGCTATATCGCCTAATGATGCATAGTTATAGCCATATGCTTTGCTCTTGTTTGCAACAATGTCTGCCATTATCTTTTCTCCTTGTAACTGACATGAGCCTTGACCTTTGCGTTCTTGACGAAGTAGTCATAAGCGTTCACCCTGGTCACCTCTCCGTTCGCATCCACGATGTCAAAGAAGGTTTCCTTCATCCTCTTGGTATCGACTCTAGGACTCATATGCTCCTCGATGTAGTTGAAGTCGAACAAGTCTGTAGACCATTTCTTCACTCCGTTCTGTTCCATAGCCTTGCGGACTTGGAACTTGAATGTATCAAACCACTCAACGGCTGACTTGTATTCCTCTAGTTTGTCGAAGATGACTTCCGGCACATAACCGCCTTCGATCATTTCCTTTGTTATTACTTCGTTCAAATCCAATACCCCCAAATGAATGTCGATATGGTAAGAGCAATCAGTAAAATCATCATGATAATTGCGAAGTTTCTTGCGAATTTTTCTGTATTCATTGCGTACCCTTTCTACATCTGCCCTATTAGACACCCACCACCCTAGAAAAAGCGTTTGTATCAAGTTAGGAGATTTTGCAATATGAGTAGCCATCAACAGAAAGGAATGAACATTCGAGTGATGGGCATCTAGCAGGACAGATGTGATGTTTGTTATAATTTAGTTGTTAATGTATTCCCATCTGTAACCCATTGCGGTCATCTGTTTGCCGGAACAACAATCTGTGATATGAACTCTTGCGTTCGCAATATTGTTCGGAAAACTTCTAGCTGCGTGAGAAACGGATGGGTATTCTTTTATCAGTTCGCCTGTTTCTTTATCTAGGCATCTGACTGGTCTCGGTTTCTTTCCTCTTACACCGAAACCTTTTTTCAAGACTTCCCTTGAATGAGTTATGTTTTCTTTCTGTGTGACCCATTCAAGATTTGATACATCGTTGTTCCACTTGTTGCCGTCCTTGTGGTTGACTTCCAACCTTTCCCCTTGTGGGATGTCGAGGAATGTCTCGGCAACTAATCTGTGGATATTGAATGACTTTTTGTGGCATCCAACCGATAGCGTTACATTTGGATATAAACCATCCTTACCTTTGATAATCTTTGGCGGTACAGTATCGTAGATCCTACGCACCCTTCCGTCATCGGAGACCTGGTAGATACCTTCATATCCTTTGATGTCTTTCCACATATGACTCCTTTCTGAACATAAAAAATGCCATCCTTCCTAGGATGGCAAACCCATACATTATTGTTATCTTATTTCGCATAACCTCACTTGAATGTATGTTATGCAAATATTTCGATAGCAACATTGTAGGATTTGCCATCACAGGAAACTGTCAGTTGCTCTGCCACCCCATTCGCCTTCATCATGTCTTCAATTATGACCAACTCGCTGAACAACCAAGGTGTTACACCATGCTCCTTGTTGTAGAGTGATCGCCTTGAAATTCCCAAGATAGAAGCGAACTCATCGGCAGAGACTTTTAGTTTCTTTCGCAATTCTTTTGTAGTTATTTATTCACCACCTTTCTCTGTTTCCTCTATCAATATATCACAGATTTAAATAAAATGAGCAAAAACTTTCTTAATTTTATTGACTTTTATACTATGCGTATAGTATTATTTATAGAGAAAAAGGCATCAGATGTCTGCAAACACCCAATGCCGGATGAGTAAGATTGCACCCCTACTCATCTCCTATCATAACAGAAAAGGAGATTAAAAATGACAGAAAAAGAACTTTATGAATTCATCAAAAAGATGAATCCGAACGATTATGCAGCGGTCAAAGAAATGATCGCAAAGGAAGAAAAAAAGAATTATGACGAGATGTGGTGGACTCATGACCGCATCGATAATTACCTCTATTATGTCTATTATGACGATGGAACACAATGGATGCATTGCATTGCAAAAAAGGTCTATGATGAGTACATCAAGAACGAGAAAGCCATCTGCATCAAAAGGAAAACGAAGGATCTGTTCCCCACTTGGGAGACAATGATTGTAAAGGAAAGGAATGAAGCATGAGTAAAAAGGATTACGATCTGAAGTATCAGAAAGCAAACATCAAGCGTGTTTATCTGACTCTTAACAAAGAACATGACAAGGACATCATCGAATACCTCGACTCCTTGGATAACGTAAACGGAGAAATAAAAGAGGTTCTGCGGATGAGAGCCAAACACGTTAGAGCGATCAACATGATAAAAAAGAATGCGGAGTGATCCGCTTTTTTTGTATAAAAAAAGAGGGGCATTTCTGCCCCCAGGAGGAGAAATCACAAGCCATATGTCCTTGTGATTCCATATAAAAAAGGTCTGCCGTATCTACAGACCCATTCGACCGAAGAGTGATGCTCACTACTCTCCTGCCACTATTTTACATTAAACCATATTGGCGGTTCGATATTGTTTTCCTTCAAATACTTGGCAAATAAGGACGAGTAGAACCAATCCCCTTCCAATTGTTTGAAGTATCTTTCAGCACAGGTCATGATCTCTTCTTGGTTGTTCGGCATCATGTTCATCATCACAAGCAATTGAGTCCTCAAATTGTCCTTTTCGGTCTTCTTCTGCTCGTTCAAAATCTTGTCGATCTTCTCACCGATAGGCTGAAGTTTGCTCTCAATGGATTCCTTTTTCAAGTTGTCCTTGCGAGTCAATAAGTACTGAATCAAACCGTTGCCACATAACGCACCGATGATGCCTAATACTAATGCCGTGTAGTCCATTTAGAGCCACCTCTCGGAAATGTTTTTGATGTTCATATAATCTTCCCTCATTTCTTTGTTTTGGCTCTCTAGAGCCGTTATTTTGGCTTTGGTATCATTCAAGAATTTTTCCAACTGACGGACGAAATCGTTCTGTTCTGCCGGTAAGTAATTCGTGGTGATATTCGCACACCATCTGTCCTTTGCGATCTCATACCATGTATAGCCGTCCGCATCGGTTTGGGATAATACGTTGTAATATCCAAGCTGAACGTGACCGACTATCTCTGCATCCAAAGACGGAGCGGTTCGGATTCGCAATTGGTCATCCGTAGTTTCGATTTGGTTCACGTTTTCGTTCCGCTCAACGGTCGAAACAGGACTGTACGGATAATGTAACACCCCTAATAAATCTCCTTTGTAATCGCCTAATTTTGCGTTACGGAACGAGTTAGGATCTCCGTTTCTGTACTCTGCCGTTAAGACATCCGTCTCCATGAAAATAACGTGTCCGTATTCCCCATCGTACACAAGGATATCGCCCTGAACAGGCTTATAACTTGGGTCTGTGATGGGAATCCAAGGCTCACGATATTCGTTCATCCACAGTTTGGCATTTGTATAGCTGCCTGTCTTTGTTGCTCTGTCGAACCATGTGGGTGCGGACATCCCATGCCATAAGGCTTCATAATAGCAGAACCAGGTGCATTGATAGACCGAATCAACACCCCATGCAAAAGGGGATTCGCCCTGTTGAACGGCTTGTGTTCTCGGTGTCCACATTATCCTATCCCCTCTTCCGTGTTTACGTTTATTTGGATGTCTTCGTACTTAACGTATTTCAAGGTCTTCATGCTCTTCAGTTTGTCCAGAATGTCTCGGCAAAGGTCAGTTGCCCATGCGATCAACACAACAATGACTTCGATGGTTGTTATGAAATCGCTTGAGATCGTGATGTCCTTCGTTAACTGAAGCGTAAGAGCGAACAGGTTCAAAGTGTAGCAGAAAACAAATATACAAAGACCGATAATGAACGCTTTAAGGATTCCAAACAGGAATTTCTTCAAGTCGAATCCTTCGGTAAACGAGCCGATGATAGTGCCTAGAACGATGTTGATTCCGCTTAAAGAACCTACAACAATTAACATCAAAACAACGGTTTCAAGATTCTCTTGAAGTGCTTCGGAAATAAGTTTAAGAATCGTTTCCATATTATCTCCTTATAAAAAAGCTACACCTTAAACAGGCATAGCCACATGAATAGAGTAAGTAGGAATAGAATTGAATAAACAATCATGAAACTGTTACTTTGCAGAACGCCGTACAGCCATGTTTTGTTTTTACAGATACCATCGTTGTTCCTGCCGTTTTTCCAATAACCATGCCACCATAACAAGTGCAGATGTCTTCATTTCCGCTTTCCCAAATTAAAGTCATATCAGATGGATTGACTGGTGCGAATACAGGTTCAAGCCAACTGCGTTCGCCAATCGAAATCGAAAGGGAACTTGGAATACTGATTGCGGTTTCATTTATATATTCGGTTACATTGGCAGGAGCATATACTCTCACCCATTTCACATCAGTTTTTGCTACATCCCATGTGATTGTTCCACCCAAAGCAGAAATGCAATCGAATAATAAATAATGCGGTATGCGGAAAGGATTCCAATCCCCAACAGTAGCGTTTGCGACATACCAGCTTCCTTTTTCCACACCATCGACATAGAATTTGATTTCTTGGTCTGTCCACTCGCATGAATAGATATGCCAACTTGTCGGTGAATCTGTCAGCGATGCAATATTGCCACCTGTTGTTGCCGTTGCAGTTTCATCGAAACCATTTGTTGCCCAATGCGTCCTTGCACCGACAGACCCATTATCAAATTCAGCAATGTCTATCTCACCACATGAAGGAAATTTAACACCTGATGTATCGTTATACAAGGTTGTTTCGCCTGTGCTTAACACTTCGCCGCAAGCGCCCAAAGTCCAAAAAGTAGTGTGATGCGGGTTTGCTGATGGAAAACGCATTTTCGCTTCGATTCTTCCGTATCTAAATTCAAATTTGTTTTTTGTGTGAATATAAGCACCGCTGAAATTAGATACTTCATTTGGATAATCCTTTGCTGTCCAAAAGGACATACCGTCACCACTTGCGATATTACGCATCATATCCTTTGAATTCCAATTGTAATTTCGATAATTACCGTACACGTTTGACCACTTGTCTGTGTCAAGATTTACTGTTTCAAATTCATCATGCCAAATTAAGAGTCTATCCGTTAATAAATCTTCAAGATTCGCCAAGTCATCATAAACTAACGGATTTCCATTAACATCATATATTGCCATTTTCACACCTCATTTTCAGTTATATAGCATATGAAACATAAGTATCGCCTCTAGGAGAGTTCTCACATCTGAATCTTACATACGTTGCATTACTTGGAACTTCAATAAATAGCTGATAGTTCGTTAGTTGTGTAGTTACGGCGTTTCTGCTAATCAATTCGTGATTACTGTCATAGAACACAACGAGTGCGGTATCACCAATCGTCGTTAATTGGCAAATCATATAGCCACTATTGATCGGCAAATAATCAGATACACTCGAAGTAGAAGCGTCTTGAACATCTCCGTTTGCATCTATTGTTTTATTCGCAATAGTACAGATAGATGTATCTAATATATTACACGCAACAAATCTATCAGCGTGTTGCGTTACATAGTCGGTATAGCTATTTGTTCCCATTTTAATGAACTCACCGCTATCGGCTACCGCTGGTTTACCTGCCGTACTACCTTGCTGAACCGCTTTTCTTCCAACAAAATCTCCATTTGAATCATATTCAGCTATTCTCAAAAAAACATGGTTGTCATTGTAGTAAACTCCATTTGGTCCTGCCAACCAGAAGCCTTTTGCTTTAATCATCTCATCCCAAAACACATTATTTTCTAACGAAACAACATTACCATCATCTCCAATATAACCTTCTGAAAGCGTTAAATCAGAAAACAGATAATTCATATTGTGAACTCGGATGTCTACGGTCACCGTCACATCAAATGTGGCCGTCAAACCTTGATACGTTACAGTAATAACACTCGTTCCCACCGTTAACGTTCCGCTTAATGTATAATCTGCACTCGGTACTGTTTCGGTCGATGAATCGCTATAAGTAGCCGTTACAACCAAGTCAC
>Ga0326514_10001896_pt1 | contig 13404 bp, 16 predicted proteins | sample 3_2548_0518_D_FD_203653 | JGI IMG/M metagenome (GOLD analysis project Ga0326514, IMG submission 203653) | Bovine rumen microbial communities from UC Davis, California, United States - 3_2548_0518 | ecosystem: Host-associated > Mammals > Digestive system > Stomach > Rumen | place: USA...
CGCTCACGGGGAACGCGGCCTGCGGATACGGGTTGATGCCGAGCTTGTAGAGTTCGGCCAACGAATTTCTTCTGATTTGTTCCTGTTCGCTTAACATGATGCGTTTGAATTTTGGGCGCAAAGGTACGAAAACGCTTTGATTTTATCGCCATTAAGATGGTTTATTGAGATAAAATGTTTATTTTTGCACTCATAAACGGATTCCATTATGAGCACAACCACGCAAATTATCACAAAAATGATTGCCGAATACTTCAAGACACAACCCATCTTGAAGGCATGGCTTTTCGGTTCGTTTGCCCGAGGCGAGGAAACGCCCGAAAGCGACATTGACCTACTTGTCGTCTATGATGAAAACGCAAGAGTTAGCCTCTTGAAACACGCAGCAATGATTGTCGACTTGGAAACTATTTTGAATCGTCCAGTTGATATTGTTGAGGACGGCACCTTGCTGCCTTTTGCCGTTGAAAGCGCCAATCGTGACAAAAAATTGATTTATGAGAGAGCCAATTAGAGACAAGGAACGGTTGGAGCACATGCTTGAATCCATCGACCGACCAAACTGGGTACATACATAATCGAAAAAAAAGAGATCAGAAAGTTTGCCGCATAGAACAGAAATGTATACCTTTGCATCGGGTTGAAAGGACTGCCCAAACGGGACTTCGGCATCCTGACAACTCGAAAATATGTAAATCATGTTTAATTAGAAGTCCCCTATATTTTCAAGAAAACAATTAAAAACAAATAAAATGAAAAAAGCTTTAGTCATCGGATTGATCTCATTGATCACAAGTTGTTGTTCAAAAATCTATCCATCAAAGGACGATTTTCTAACAATTCCTAAAACACAGTATTCAGGAAATGAATTACGGATAGATGGGTTTTTCTATCGAACATGGGAAAATGGAACAAAGTATTCTGATATTACATTTCTCTATAATAATGGTGTATTGTTTCAAGGAAATGGCGCTGGTGATTTGTCTCAATTAATGGAATATGCACGAGAAACTCTTCTACATCATAATCAGTTAATAGACAAAAAAGCGTTTTGGGGATTATTTCTCGTTGAAAGCAACAAAATCATGTTTGAGCGATGGAAAGCAACGCAATTAGGCTATCTTGTTTATAGAGAGGAAGGGGTTATTATTAATGACACCACCTTTGTTATGACAGAAGTAAGCAGGATAAATCAAGGAATTAAGACAGAAACGAAGCCGATAGAATGGACATATTACTTTTGTGAGTTTTCTGCCAAACCCGATAGCACGAATACTGTTATTGGAAACTACTAATTGTAAAAGTACTTTTAGCCATTATGTTATGTCAAAACAACAATCAATTATTATCTCAATGAAAATCAAAGTATTATTACTAATCGCATTAATGCTGGGCTTTACAGCATTCGCTCAGCAGGAAACTAAAAATGAGCCTGTCAGTCACAAGAGAGTTAACAACACATTAGGTGTTTGCATGATGGGCAAGACGATGCAGTGTAACGGCATTACCGTGTCGTATATCCCAGTTCCAGCGGATTTGCAATCCGCTGGTTTCTGAATATGAGGATTTGTAATCCGATAACACATTGTATTTCAATTTTATACAATCATTTCACCACCTCCACAATCTTCTCCCCTAATGCCAACTGAATCATGGCAATCGTTTTGCAGGTGAAGTTGTGGTTAAACATATTTATTCGCTTTTCGGGTACAACGCCCTAAACATCCGCAAAGTCTCCTTGTTGGGTTTCTTGAACTCACAAGGCTCGAATTGGCATCTTGAATAAAAGGGTACAGCTGAGTATCCTTCTTCAATGTAGGCTTCCACGGTTAGAAACATACAACCAGCGGTTTTCTGCCGTTGGGCCATGTCAGCAATAGCATTCACAATGGCTTTACCAATGCCTTTCGTGCGATGCTTTTCCTCAACCGCCAAATAAGCAATCTCCAAAGCAGGATAATGATGCTTGCTCAAAAAGGTATCAACATAGTTTTTCGACAAATCTGGCTTGTTGGCAGTATTGATGCCCTCCGCCATCTCTTCAAGTGAATCGGAATCCAATTCCAAGGAATCAAAACTTAGCGCAAACATGGCCACCAACTCAGAACCAAGATGAACCGAATAGGAATTGCAATAGTGGTTGCGGATGCTGTCATTTAAGCCTGAATGGATAAAATCATCCATGGCCTCTATGCCGCAATGGAAATTGGCCAATGAAGTAGCATCTTCAATTTGTCTGATGACCAAATTTTTCACACCCATTCCACTTCGTATTTAGGAGCGGTTTCCTCTGAATCGGTCTCTTTCTCTTTGTGCCACATGGCCAGCACTTCGCTCCAGATTTTTCTGGCGAATTCACCCGTGATTATTTCCCTTTTTGAATCTATGCCTAACATGTTCGTATGTTTGATGGTGCAAAAATAGACACTTTTTTGTTTTGTCGCAACAATGGATGAAAAACATTCACTTCACCACCTCCACAATCTTCTCCCCCAAGGCCAACTGGATCATGGCAATGGTTTTGCAGGTGAAGTTGTGGCTCGTATAAAAGATTTCAGATGCAAAGTTGCGTTTTTATGTCAGAAATCTGCCAAAAACCACAAAATAATTGTAATTTTGCCATCAATTAAGCCACACTATGGGTTCCATATTCGTCATACAAGGCATTCTGATTTACATTTATGGTTTCGACCATAATCCACCTCATATCCATGTGCGTAGCGGAACTGACGACTTTTCCATCACTATCAAAGACCGTGTCATCGAAGGCACGGCACGTTCAAAAACGGTTGCCATCATCAACCAGTTCATGGATGAACACGAGAATGAGTTGATGGATTTGTGGGAAAAAGCCCAAAAAGGAGAAACAATCAAAAAAATACAATAGGTTATGTTATTGACAATCACAGATGTAGAATACTTGGGCGATTATTCGCTGCTTTGCTCGTTCAACAACGGCCAGCGGCGTAAGGTGGATTTGACACCGCTGCTTGCCTATCCCGCTTTTGCGGATTTGCGCGACAAGGGGAATTTCATCCAGTTTGGCCTTGATCATACCATTTTTTGGGCCAACGGTGCCGACATTGCTCCCGAATATCTTTATGAACACGGTGTGGAGGCATAAATGCAGTTCAAAGACGTCATAGGACAAAGTGCCATAAAACAAAGGCTCATCCAAAGCGTGCGAGAAAACCACGTTTCTCACGCCCAACTCTTTTTGGGTCCTGCCGGATGCGGGAAACTGCCTTTAGCCTTGGCTTACGCACAATATATCCTCTGTCCGAATCGGACGGAAACTGACAGTTGCGGCGTGTGCCCCACTTGCCAAAAGATGCAAAAATTGGTACATCCTGACCTGCATTTCGTTGTGCCGACAGCGGCCACAAAAAAGGTGAAGAAAGACCCCGAATCGGACTTGTTTATGGAAGAATGGCGCGAGTATGTCGTTCAGAATCAGGGTTATGTCGATACTTCGAGTTGGTACAGTTTTCTTGACGTGGAAAACAAGCAGGGCTATATGTCGGTGCGCGACGCGGCCTCGCTGCTGCGCAAGCTCAACATGAAATCTTACGAGGGCGAATACAAAATCGCCATCATCTGGATGGCGGAGAAAATGCGCGTGGACACGGCCAACAAACTGCTGAAACTCCTCGAAGAACCGCCCGAGAAGACCGTTTTCCTCCTCATCGCCGAAGATGGCGAGGAACTTTTGGCCACTATCAAATCAAGGACCGCTTTGGTGAAGATTCCGGCGATTGATATAAATGAGGTACAATCGGCTTTGGTTGAGCGACTCGGTTGCCCGACGCAACAAGCCCACGACGCGGCAGTCATTTCTGAAGGCAACTGGCTGAATGCCTGCCACTTCGTGAAGGAATCGGAGGACAGGAAATTTTTCTTCACCACTTTCCAACAATGGATGCGCCTCTGTTTCCGTGCGGCCTATCCTGAACTCATCGATTTTTCGGCCAACATCAAGACATTAGGTCGTGAAAAGCAGAAAGAGCTGTTGGACTACGGCTTGCGCATCGTCCGTAACTCATTACTTTTCAACAACCACCTTGCGGAAATCGTCATGCTTCCCGATGACGAAAAGACCTTCAACTCGAAGTTTGCGCCTTTCATCAATCCAACCAACTTGACCGAAATCGCCGAACTTTTAGACGAGGCCATCCGCCACATCGAGCGCAACGGCAACGCCCAAATCATATTCACTGATGTGGGTTTCAAAATGGTTGGACTGTTGAAAAAGAAATAGCCTTATTCCAAAACCTCAATGTAGCCGCCCAACTGGAGTTGGATGGGATTGCCTGCCTCGTAATAGCGCACATCGTGGAGGACCTTGTCGAAAACATAGTTTTGGATGAGCACGAAGTCCTTGCCGCCATCAATGAGGGCATACATGCGGTCGCGGTCCAAGTCGCCATAATCGCCGCTAAAGTCGGTTACACCGTTCAATATCAATTTCTTAAATGTCTTCATGTCTTGGGTTTTGCCGTCCTTGCCAGTCAAAATGACATGATGCACAAAGGGTGATCCAGTGATGGAGTCGATGCGCTCTTGCGGCAAAGTGTTGGTGAACAGTGCCTCAAAACGGAGGTCGCTGAACGACGACAGCATATTGATGACCTTCAGCGTGTCGTAAGGCAACTCCTTGTTGTCGCAAAGCCGCGTGAGCTTATATTGGTGCTTGCCCATGTTGTCAACGCGGAAATTGCCCTCTGGGTCTTCGTTGAAATCAACCTCAACAGACTGAATATCAGTTAAATTCTTCTGAAAAATGGCATGGTCGCGCCAATCATCGGGATTGGCAGTGAAGCGCGTTGTGATGAAGCCACGGAAACTTGGAATATAAACGATATATGCCTTGTCGGCACCTTCCTTCAGCATGAAAGTGCCGCTGCTGTCCATAGTGGCATCGCCGACATAAAAAACCTTCGTGCGTTTTTCGTGATAGAACAGTTTGATTTTGTCGAACAGGTTGATGCGCGGCACAATTTGGTAAATCTCGACCTTAGTGCTTTGCGAAGCCAATTGCTTCACGATATTGTCGTGACTGGCCACACTGACGGGCATCTTGATACGGATTTTGTACAAAGTGGTCAAAAGGTATTGCACCTGCTTCGGGTGGGCCTTGTAGGTACCGTTGAGCATCCAGCCTTGCTCCTGACGCTCCAAAAGCGACTCGCGCTCGCGGCGGTCGGCAAGATAGATTTTCGTTACCGAAGCCGTGTCCCACACCTGAAAATCAGACGATTCGCCCTGCAAGGTGGAGAGATAGCGGTTGTTCCAAATCAAAACGCCGGCAACGACGACTAACAATGCGGCAATAATAATGGTGATGCGGTTGTTTTTCTTCATTTCGGATTATTTTTTACTGTATTTCTTTTTCCTGATAAACGCCATGACGAAACCTAAGGCAATGATGAGGGCAATAGGAACCAAAGTATTGATAACCTGCCATTTGCCTCGTTCTTGGTTGACCTTGGTCACATCCAAAAGGCGCACTTTCAGTTCGCGGGAGCGGATGTCAATCAAGCCTTCGCCGTCGACCAAATAACTGATGGCGTTCTCGATAAATTCCTTGTTGGCGTAGGTGTTTTGCGTGTATTGGTCATAGCCCAAAGGCAACGGTGTCTTGCGCTTGATGTCGATTTGGTTGCGGATAATGTCGCCGTCGGCCACCACGATCATGGCGGTAGGTTTACTCTCCTCCATGAAGTCAGTTGCCTGATCATCAACAATTTCCTGCGGAATACGATTGGCATATAAAGACGGGAAAGTACCCTTCAGCAAGTAAGCCACGGTTTTCCCCTTGGCGTTGAACATGCGCCTGTCCGGGGTTTGGCGCAGCATAGCCAAAGTAATGAAAACTGGCGTACCCGACACCTTAGTATAATCAGAAGTCTTGAGTAGAGGTATCTGTTCGATACCATTAGCCGAGGTGGTCGCGTCCATCGAACTCACAAAATCAGCCTTGATGGCGTTCATGTTGCGCACCATGGGATGCTCAGAAGCGGCCTGCAGCAAAGGGAAATAGAACCAACGGAAAAACTCCAACTGCGCCTGTCCCGCCACTTGTCCCGTGCGGACGGGCAAGGCGGCGCAAGTCAAGTCGAGGAGCAGGTCACGGTTGAGACGCACGCCATATTTGAAAAGCATGTCATCAAGGTTGAGGTCTTGCTCCAATCCAATGGTCGATTCCTGACTTTGCAGGCTGTCCATCGTGGCATAAACAGGTTCAACAAGCCACAACACTTTGCCGCCGTGCATGATGTATTGGTCGATGAGGAACTTGTCGCGCTCGTCGAAAGGCTCAGTCGGCTTGGCGATGATGATGGCATCGTAGGACGGGAAGGCCTTCACCTCCGTTTCCTCGTTTTGCGTGCGGTGGATGAGGGCATCGATTTTGCCGTCAATCTCCACGCGGCCCACATTGTAATTCTGCGCAAGGGTTTGGGCAATGTCGTACACATCCTGTTCGCCCAATTCCCCGTGGCCCTCAATGAAAGCGATATTGGGTTTCATCAGTCGGGTCACCTTTTTCACCGCATCGATGAGGCGGAATTCAAGGTTCTGCATCGAGGCATTCAAGGCATCCGCCGACGACTGACCTAATTGATTCTCAAGCAAATCGATGGCGATTTCAGTATTGTTGCGATAACTCACCAAAGCACCCGGCCAAATAACCAATTCCTGCGAAGAACCATCGCTATTTCGGACGCTCACATTAGTCGGATTCAGGCCCGCCCTATACAATTGGTTGCGTATCTCCCTGATTTCGGCCACATCGTTGCTCTCTGATGGATTAATAAACTCATAATCAATGTATTTCGAATAGGCACGAAACTCGTCCAACATCTCCTTGGTCTCGCGGCGCAACTTCTTGAAACCCGCCGGAAAATCGCCCTCAAGATACACCTTGAAATAAACATAATCATTGAGGCCGTTGAGGATTTCCTTCGTCGTGGGCGAAAGGGTGTAGCGTTTCTCGCTCGTCAGGTCGAAACGGGTAAAGACGAACGAACCAATCACATTGACCAAAACGACTATCACCACCGTAACAAGGAAAGTAACTATCTGATTCTTTTTCAAATTCTTGCGTTTGTTTTCCATCACTCACCTCCTTACCATTTGCGGCTTGCCAAAACCAATTTCGTTGCACTGAGAAACAGCGCAATCACACTCAAGAAATACAACACATCGCGCGTATCGACCACGCCACGGCTCAGCGAACTATAGTGCGCGTTCATGCCCAACTGCTGGATGAACAAGTCGACCCGCCCGAACAGCGACAACGAATAGATGAACTCAAAACCTATCAAGAGGAATCCGCAGAGGAAAACCGAGATGATGAAGGCTAATATCTGGTTGTTAGTCAATGAACTGCAAAACACACCGATACTCACGAAACTCGCGCTCAGCAGAAACAATCCGATGTAGGATCCCCAAATGCCCCCGCTGTCGAGATTGCCCGGAGGCAAACCCAAGCGATAGACCGAATAATAATAGATGAAAGTCGGTATCAGAGCCAACACGACGAGCGTCACACCCGCGAGGAACTTCGCCCAGATGATTTGCCAGTCCGACAAAGGCTTGGTGACCAGCATCTCAATGGTGCCCGTACGGTTTTCCTCGGCAAAACTGCGCATCGTCACGGCAGGCACGAGGAAAAGAAACACCCACGGGGCAAGGATGAAGAGACTATCGAGGTTGGCGTAACCATAGTTCAGCACATTGAAATCGCTTTGGAACACCCAAAGGAACAGGCCGGTGATGAGCAGAAACACCACAATCACCATAATGCCAATCAACGAACTGAGGAAATTGCTGATCTCTTTTTTAAATAGTGCGTACATGCGCGTATGAATTTGAGGTGCAAAAATAGGAAAAATGTTGACACCAAAGGAAATTTCCATTGGAAACGATGAATCCATGTTTTTATCGGCAGGGGGTTCTTCATCCGCCATGTTGATGGTTTGACCATGAAAAACATCAAACTGACCGCCTTGAAGAAAGTCTACCGCACCGCCATTGTTTTGGACGATGCCAAAAACCACAAAATCAGCAATTTGACCGTTGACGAGCCTGACAGCATGAAGAAAGAGGCTATTTTTGAAGGGAAACAGTTTGAATTTTTCCTATATTTGCAACCGCAAACGAATATCAAACCAGAAAAAATAAAGAACAACACATTATGTATCAAATTTTTAAAGACCAACTTGAAAAATCGAAACTGATTCTGTCAGGAGTGAAAAGGAACCAACGTGTAGGTCGGGATGCCGGCGTGGACGAAAGCGTGATACAGAAAATGGAAGAAGACTGCAAGCGCTTGGAGGCTCTTTCGGCCGAAATGGACAAGATTCAAGAGGAATTCCGCAAGAAAGCAGAAGAAGCCCACAAAGCCTTGGACACCCTAAAAGACCGTACGCAAACGGTGAAAAAGGCCATCAAGTCCAAGTATGACCAAACGTGGTGGACCAAGTTTGGCATCCCCGACAGAAGATAATGCCTTTTTCTTTCAAAACCTTAAAGGAACCGCTTCAATTGAGGCGGTTTTTTCGTTCTGACAAGGACTTTTTGCTCGCCCTTCAAGGTGGTGGCAAACAAAAAAGCCTCATCTCCATCACTGATTTTCAATACTTTCCGCAACTCAACCACCGACAACGGAAAATTGCGCACGGCAACGCTGGCCTTCTCCACATCCTGAAGCAAGGCTTGTTTCACCTTTTTATTATATGGTGTCCAGCCCTCCACCTCGAAAATACGACCCGGAAAATCGGAAATCAATTGTTCTGAAGTATATAAATTGCTGTTTTTGTGCAATTTGAAAACATCAAACCGCTCCGTCAGCCATTTGAAGCAACCGGCTTTCATCACGGCGGGATTGGGCTCGTAAAGATATTTCAAGATTCCCTCGGTGAGCCTGCCCGAACTGTTCCGCTCCTCCTCCATCGTGAAACGCATTTCAGGTTGCTCCGTCAGCAGATTGACGCACACGAAATGCGGCTCCCCTTGATAGCCGCGTTCCAAGATGAAATCCAACTCCTTGCACTCATTGGCGACAGCCACCACATGCACCTCCTTCACCTGACGCAACTCCTCCAAAGCCTTGCTAATATCAAGCATGGGCGACAACTTAACCATCACTTTTTCAGCTTTTTGCAGAAGCAAGCCCTGCAAATCGGCCACATTGGGCGTACAATCGGTAATGGAAACGGTCTTGCGGCCATGTTCATCCCTTCGGGCAGGGTCAATGAAGATGCAATCTTTTGGTTCGCAATGGTTTAGATAATCCTCCGCCGTTTCATTGTGAACCTCAATCTTCGTATTCAAGACAGAAAAATTGTGCCTTGCCAAATCACAAAGTTCGGTCTGCCGCTCAACATAATCGGTTTTCTGGAAGTGCCTATCTATATAATAGGTGTCGATGCCCAAGCCGCCAGTGAGGTCGGCAAAAGCATTGCCTTTCAGCAAATTGGCCTTGTATTGCGCAGTAGCCTCCGATGAGCATTGCTCAATGGAAAGGTGCGCGGGAAAGAGTAGGTCTTCGTTTTCGCTCCACTCCGGCACTTTCTTTCGCAACAACTGTCGGGCGGCTATCTGCCTCAGTGCCAATGAAAAGTCAGTGCCGACGGGTGCCTTCTTCAAGGCAAGCGTCGGCACATCGGCGTTCAGGTTTTCCCTGATAAACTGTTTGGTCGATTCGTTCAAATCTTCTTCAAATTGACCACTTCCAAATCGGTGAGGAAACGCCACTCGCCGCGAGGAAGTTTGTATTTGTCGAGTCCAGCGAACATCACGCGGTCGAGTTTCGTCACTTCGTAACCGAGGTGTTCAAAAATACGGCGCACGATGCGGTTGCGGCCCGAATGGAGTTCGATGCCAATACTCTTCTTGCTGTCGTCGTCTTGGTCGTATGCAATGCTGTCGGCAGCAATGGGGCCGTCATCAAGTTCGATGCCCTCAGAAATGCGAAGCATGTCGTTCTTGGTCAAAGGCTTGTCCAAAATGACATGATACAGCTTCGGGACTTCGCTGCTCGGGTGGGTCAACTTCTTGGCCAAGTCACCATCGTTGGTAAACAGCAACAAGCCAGTGGTTTGCTTATCCAAACGACCCACGGGATAAACGCGCTCAGGGCATGCGTTCTTCACGAGTTCCATCACCGTGTCGCGCTCATACGGGTCATCGGAAGTGGTGATGTAGCCTTTGGGCTTGTTGAGCAGGATGTAGCGGAGTTTCTCGCGATTGAGGGTCTGGCCGCCATACACCACCTTGTCCTCAGTCTTCACTTTATAGCCCATCGTGGTAATCACCTCGTCATTCACCATCACGCAGCCGGCCTTGATGAGATCGTCGGCTTCGCGGCGTGAGCAGATGCCACAGTCGGCCAAATACTTGTTCAGGCGGATTTCGCCAGTGGCTTTCGGGCGGTCATACAACGGGTCTTTTTCGCGAACATAACCCTTGCGGCCACGGCGCGGTTCTTCTTCGTCATCGAAACGGCGACGGTCGCGGGGACGGTCATCGAAGCGGCGTCCACCACGCGGGCGGTCGTCATCGAAACGACGCCTTGGACGGTCATCGTCGTCAAAGCGGCGGCGTGGTCTGTCATCGTCATGGAAACGGTGTTCACGCGGTTTGTCGTCATCAAAACGGCGGCGTGGACGGTCATCATCATCGAATCTGCGACGCGGACGGTCATCGAAACGGCGTTCACCGCGAGGTCTTTCATCATCAAAACGGCGCGACCTTGGGCGGTCATCGTCATCAAAGCGACGGCGCGGACGGTCGTCATCATGGAAACGACGCTCACGCGGCTTGTCATCGTCGAAACGGCGGCGTGGACGGTCATCATCGTCAAACCTACGACGCGGACGGTCGTCATCATCGAATCTGCGGCGTGGGCGGTCATCGTCGTCAAAGCGTCGGCGCGGACGGTCGCCAAACTTGCGGTCGCCGAAACGGCGGTCGCCACGGTCATCAAAGCGGCGTTCACCTCTCGGCTTGTCGCCAAATCTTCTCTCTTCTTGCCCTTCCTCGTCACCATCGCGGTGATAGAATTTGAAGGACCTTCTCTGTTGGAACTCTTCCGGTTCCCCAATTCTGGTGCGCGGACGCTTGCCAGATCTTTCGTTTTCAGTCATTTATTAATGTATTAGTGTTGTTGAAATTGGGCGGCAAAGGTAGGAATAATTTGTGAAATTCCCCCCTATTTGCTCAAATTATTAATACAAACTCTCGAAAAATCACGCTTCAAATCGTTGATTTTCTTTTCCTTCAAAGCCTCAAACTTCCTAAATGCCTCGCTTTCAGGAAACATCGGCCTATGCTGAAGCATCTGTTTTAATTCATTGGCGGCTTGCATGGCGGTTTTTTCCTTCGGGTCAATAGCGAAATCGGTGAAACGTTCCCAAATGTAACGTATCGCCTGTTCTGTGGGATGTACCATGTCTTCTTTGTAGAAACGATAGTCGCGCAACTCGTCCAAAAGGATTTCGTAAGCGGGGAAATAATGGGCGTTGTCAAATTGCGTACATACTTGATTTACAGCCAATAGCAAAGCAGCTTTGCTCAACTGGTTTTCGTGCAAGCCGTCTTTCAGATGACGCAAGGGCGACACGGTGAAGATGAATCGCTTGTCGGGATGGGCTTGCAGCATTTTTGCGAGGCAGTCCGCCGACTGCTCCATGGTGAGAAACTCCCTGTCAAATTGTCGGGCAGGCAACTTGTGGCAATTGGCGACCACCTGATGGGTTTCCTTATGCCGAAACACCCACGAAGTCCCCAAACTGACAATAATCCATCTTGATTCCATGAAATGCTCGTGAGCCGCTTTCAGGTTTCCGTTCACCTGTTCCAAAAGCGCAGTTTCAGAAACATTCCAAAATGCCGTGTTGTGGCTGAAAGTGCAGTATTGCCCCTCGCCTACTTTTATCACTTCCTCAGCAATAAACGGCTTTCCACTATGCAATCGCTCCACAGACTGCGCAATGCTGGCGGGATTATACAGCACACCGAAAGGATTCACCATCGCATTGAAACCCAAGCCTTTGCAGATGCCGCCCACCTCATCGGCGAAACACGAACCCAAATAGAGCAAACCATCGCCATAACGGATGGTTTGCTCTAAAGGTCGGATTTTTATTTCAGTCTGAAAAATCATTTATTCTCCGCCAAAAACCGCTCCACTTCAATCCCAGCCATAGCCCCCGTTCCAGCAGCCACGATGGCCTGACGGTAAATGCGGTCTTGGCAGTCGCCGCAAGCGAAGATGCCCTCCACATTAGTGGCCGTCGATTTCGGCTTGGTGATGATGTAGCCTTCCTCATCCATGTCAAGTATGCCCTTGAACGGCGCAGTATTGGGCGTGTGGCCAATGGCCTCGAAGAAACCATCCACATAAATTGTGCGCTCCTCCTTGGTGTCGCTGTGGTAGAGCACGGCACCTTTCAATTTCTTCATAAAGCCTTGCTGCTCGCCAAAGAGTTCCTTGGTTTGGTGTTTCCACAAGACCTCGATGTTGGGCGTGTTCAAAACGCGGTGTTGCATGGCCTTTGAAGCACGAAGCACGTCACGACGGACGATGAGATATACCTTGTTGCAGAGTTTGGCCAAATAGGTGGCATCCTCGCAAGCCGTGTCGCCGCCGCCAACGACCGCGACATCCTTGCCTTTGTAGAAGAAACCGTCACAAGTGGCACAAGCCGAAACACCGCCGCCCTTGAATTCCTCCTCAGTAGGCAAACCGAGATAACGCGCTGCCGCACCCGTGGAAACGATGATAGAGTCGGCTAAGATTTCGCCGTCATATTCCGTCGTCACCTTGAAGGGTCGCTGGCTGACATCGATACCTGTGACTTCGCCTTCGCGAATCTCAGCACCAAAGCGCAAGGCCTGCTGACGGATTTCCTCCATCATGTCAGGACCTTTCACGCCGTTGGGATAGCCCGGAAAATTCTCGATTTCGGTGGTTTGGGTGAGTTGTCCGCCAGGTTGCATACCCTCATAAACGACGGTTTTCACATCGGCGCGGCAAGTGTAGATGGCTGCTGTGTAGCCCGCTGGGCCTGAGCCAATAATCAGACATTCAACATGTTCCATATTTCTAAGTTTAGAGTTTAGAGTTTAGGGTTAAGAGATATTTTCGGCAAAGGTAACTTTTTTTTCGGAAAGTGGACAACAATTCAAAAAACATTCGTATCTTTGCAGCCGCAAATCGAAAGATTCAACGCAGTTAAATGCAATCGGGGTGTGGTGCAGTTGGCTAGCATTCTTGCATGGGGTGCAAGCGGTCGCCCGTTCGAGTCGGGCCACTCCGACAACAAAAAGAGCAGCAGATTTCTCTGCTGCTCTTTTTGTTTTATTGGTATTGTCGTATGGGTCACAAAAAAAGTACAC
>Ga0326514_10001897_pt1 | contig 13400 bp, 18 predicted proteins | sample 3_2548_0518_D_FD_203653 | JGI IMG/M metagenome (GOLD analysis project Ga0326514, IMG submission 203653) | Bovine rumen microbial communities from UC Davis, California, United States - 3_2548_0518 | ecosystem: Host-associated > Mammals > Digestive system > Stomach > Rumen | place: USA...
TGAACGTGCCAGAGATGCTGAAGTGCGGAAGCTTAATATGCGGAAACTCGATATGCAACCCTGCAAAGAAGTTCGAGATCGCGTCAAGACCAGACTTCACAATGTTCTTCACGCCATCAATGCTGCCCTGGATAGTGTTCTTTATGCCGTCCCAGATCGAGCTTGCAGTTGACTTCACGTTGTTGAATATGCTGCTTGTCGTACTCTGGATATTATTCCATGCACTTTGCACATTAGACTTGATCGTGTCAGCCTTGCTCTGGACATTAGACCTAATGTTGTCCCACGTGCTTGAAATATTAGACTTGATGTTGTTCCAGATGTTACTTGTAGTCGACTTGATGTTGTTCCAAGCAGTGCCGACTTTCGACTTCACGTTCTCGACTGCACTAGAGACATTTGACTTAATGTTGTCCCAGATGCCACCGATAGTAGACTTGATGCCATTCCAGATGTTGCTTGTCGTGCTAGTGATCCAATCCCATGCACCTTTGACACCATTCTTGATCGTCTCCAGTATTGGACCTAAGAAACCCCAAATTGCATTCCAGACTGTCTGGATGATCCCATTGATCGTGTCCATGGCTCCCTGAATGAAGCCAGTGATAGCATTCCAAACTGTCTCGACAATACCCTTGCAATTCTCCCAGATGAACTGGAACGGAAGCGTGATGATCGTGAAACCGATATTGAAGATCTCGGCGATCAGTTGGAACGCAAAGTTGATGATGTTACAAATGCCGTCCCATGCACCTTGCACAATGCCGGTGATTGTCTCCCAAGCACCAGTAAAGAATGACACGACACCATCCCAAAGACCTGTAAAGAAGTCCACAATGCCTTGCCACAAGCCTGTGAAGAACTCACCTATGCCTTGCCACATCGAGTTCCAGTCAGTGCCAAACCAACCTAGAATCACATTTGCAATTCCAATTATCGTGTCAGCCCAGTTCTGGAAAGTCGCGACTAAGAAGTCCCATACACCGCCAAAGATCTCCTGAACACCTCGCCAACATTGCTCCCAGTCACCGGTAAACAATCCAATGAAGATGTCAAGCACGCCTAAGATTATGTCAGCTGCAACATCTAAGATGTTCGCTATTTGAGTAAATACTCCTTCAAACACTGGAGCTAACACACTACAAAAAGCATCCCAAGCTGCACCTAACACATCCAAGATCGAGCTAAAGTTGAAGCCAAGCTCATTCAACCTCTCGACAATTCCACTGAACAACTTGTTCAATGTCTCAGAGATGCCATTCCAGATCTCAGTGATCTTGTTCCTGAATTCTTCATTTGTGTTCCACAAATGCATGAAAGCACCGACAAGCACTGCAATTATCGCTATGACAGCACCTACTGGACCAGTTAGAGCAGTCAATGCACCTTCAAGTCCAGGAAACGCCGCAGTCAGAGACGCAACCACTCCATTGCCCTCTCCAATCAAACTGAACATCGCACCTAGATTGCCAGTGAACGTCGAGACTGCACCTTTCACAGCTCCAATGATCCCAGGCACGCCACCTAGAGACTGGAAAGACTTGAAGAGACCACCAATGATACCCTCACCAGCCTTCAGACCATCTATCGCCTTTGACACAGTCTGCCATGAGGTGATCAACCTTCCTGCAATCGAAAGAACTGGACCTGCTGCTGCCACTAGACTTAAGAAGCCAAGAATGACAGCTTGAATAGGTTGCGGCAGATTGGTGAACGCATCTACTGCTTTCGTCAACCACTCGATCAGATTCTTGAGATGTGGAAGCAACAAGTCACCAAGCTTGATAGCAAGCGACTCAAGTGCACCTCCAAGCTGCTCGAGCTTCGACATCAAATTGTCCTGCATCGTCTCTGCAGTCTGACTGGCAACACCGTCACATTCAGCCATTGTCTTCGTAAGCTCGTCGTACTTCTCTGGAGCCATGTCTACGACCGACAACATACCTGCAATACCAGTCTTACCAGCAATTGCCTCCGCTGCTGCAGCCTTCTCCTCATCAGTCAGACCAGCCATTGACTTCTGCATAATGTTCACAATCTCGTCAAAAGACTTGAACGTGCCATCTGCATTTGTCACTTCGATATTAAGCTTCTTCATCCAAGCTGCTGCTTTATCAGTAGGATTAGCAAGATTCAACATCATCGTACGAAGTGAAGTACCAGCTTGCGAACCCTTGATGCCCGCATTAGACATCGCGAGCAACGCCGTCGAGCAGTCCTCAATCGAGAAACCCATCGCGTGAGCAACAGGCGCGACATACTTGAAAGACTCACCCATATCTGTAATGTCGATCGTGCCTGCATTAGCTGCTTGAGCAAGAAGGTCTGCTACATGTGTCGCGTCTTTCGCCTCAAGACCAAAGCCTGAGATCGCATCAGCGACAATTGTAGACACAGACCCAAGATCTTCACCTGAAGCTGCAGCTGCATCAAGAACACCAGACATACCGTCCAAGATCTGCTGTGAACTCCAGCCTGCCTTGCCCATCTCTGTCATCGCGTTTGCAACTTCAACAGCACTGTAAGCAGTAGAGCCACCAAGATCGATCGCCTGCTGGCGAAGCGCGTCGAAGTCTTTGCCAGTCGTACCAGTAATTGCACGAACTTCCGCCATCGACTTGTCAAACTCTCCAGCCGTCTTCACAACTGCAGCACCTGCACCTGCAATCGGAAGCGTCAAGAAAGTCGTCATCTTATCTCCGGTAGAAGTCATCTTCTCACCGACGGCATTCCAATCAACTGTCGTCTTCTTAGCCGACTCGCTAGACTTACCGGCAACTTCGTCAAACTCGTCGCCAACTCCGCCAGCAGACTTTGTTACACCTCCAAGAGACTTAGAAGCACCATTGGAAGCTCTTGACATTGCTGAGTCAAAGCGTGACGTATCCAAAGTAAGATACGCCTTAATCTCACCACCGTTAGCAGCCAAAGTATGTCACCTCCTACTGGTACTTAGCATAAAGTTCTCTGAAGCTGCTCACCTTCCTTCTGAACACTGGGACTTTGCCCGAATCTTTTGTACCGTCTCCACGGATCTCATTCAATATAAAAGCACATGCCTCATCAAAGCAAAAAGCCGTGTAGCTGTCAAGGTCACCAACAACTTCCGACGGCTTGCAGCTGTACACCTGAGACATCGAGATGATGTTAATTATCCTCTCGCTCGTCACGAAACTGCTTGAGGGCTTCGACACCGTTCTGCGTGTATGAGAAGATCGCGAGGATCTGATTGTCCGACAGTGACAAGCCTGCTTCTTTCACCTGCCTGTAAGTCGGCTCGATCATCGCAGCTTCGACAACACACTCACAGATGTCATACATGTCACCAAGGATGTTGTTAGTCGAGCTGCCATTGCCCATCGCAGACGGGCCACTGTTGAAAAGCTTCTGTGCCTCACCGAGGAGAGCATTGGGAATCTTTCCTGTCTTCGCGAGAGCCATCATCGACGGACGACGAAGCCTTGCTACAAACGGCTGCCCTTCAGCAAATTCCGGAAGCTCCACGACTTCTCCACCGGCATACAACTTCAACTGCTCAAAACTTGTAACTTCAGCCATTATGACCGTTTCCTTTCGACTATGTTCTAATCACTATAGTTAACAGAAAGACTTCTGAAGCCCTATGATCATCATAATGATGTTCCATACATCATTTAGACCAAAGTGCTTCAGAAGTCCTCTTAGTGCTTCAGACCTACCGTGCTTCGTAGTAGGTGTTCGCAGTGACCTCTGCTCCAACAGTGACAGAGGCTACAGTGTAGACGTAAGACCCTTCCTCACCAGAGCGGGTATAGTAAGTCTTGCCGGCTTTGAAAACCGTGTCGGTAGTCAACACGTACGTCACGTCAAACTCTGGAAGACTGCTCACGTAAGACAATGTGTAAGGAGCTTCACCCTGCTTCGGAGCCGAGTCAATCACGTACTCTGGAGCACGGAAAGCATTGTCCTCTGAGTTGAGAGCAACAGGCTGGCCGGTGCAGTTCGGGTAGGAGATCTTCTCGTACTTCACGATCGTGCCGGCAGCGTCATACTGAGCTGAGTAGACGTTCAGAGTGAACTCGGTCGGAACATAGTCACCTCCTGCAAGTGGAGGAATGTAGCCAGTGACATTGCCAGACCCGTCAGTGATGACAGTGCCGCCCTGCAAGATCTCCACGAGATCAGCATTGAACACGTTGTCATGCAGCGTGATCTGATTGCCGACAATGACTCGCTGCTGCTTCTTCTGGGCCAGCAACTTACCCTTCACGACAAGACGTACTGCATCCTCATCTTCTGTCTGGACTTCAACCTCGATCTGATTCGCAGTCGTAAAGCCGAACTCGTCATCTGTCGTCTGAACAGTAACGAGAGCAACATCGATAGTTGCCACTTCGGACGAACTCTTACGAATAGTCATCAACAATCACCTTCCTAAAGCTTCTTGTAGTTCGAATACATTACTGAAACCATGTAGCCTTTGACATCATCATCATGGAACGGTGAAGTCTGCTGGCCATATGGCTTGAACAACGGGAACAAGTCTTTCATGTCTCGCTTCACTTGCTCCAACGTAGATTCTAGCTCTGAGAACTTACAATCTGGGACGTAGATCAGAATGTCATACAAGTCCTCATTCGAGGAGAAATTGAGCGTCTTCGAACTTGTCCCGTTGTTAACGACAATGTAAGTTGACAGGCACTCGCCTTTATGACGACCTGGCGCATACACGTCGTAGCCTTTACCTTTCAAAAACGAATAAAGGTCTTGCCACCTAGTTTCTTTGTACTCAAAGTCAGACCCTATCATGACAACACCTTCTTCACTAGCTTCTCAAAGTCATTGATGACTTCTTTGCCTTTCGTATTCAATGTCGGCTGAAGTATCGCATACTTCTTACCATGAGCGAGCTCAAGCCAAATGCCGTAGTAAACTCCATGAGCCAACGTGATCCTGATCTCATGCTTGCTTGGCTTCGAGACTGTCGCTGACAAATTTGCTTTAGCCATGCCAGTCCTATCAGTCCACGGTCGGTTTGACTTCATGTAAGAAGCAAGCTCCGCCGCGTCCGTACTTGCCAGCATGTTGACTGCTGCATCAACCTTGTCATTCAAGCCGTTCATCTTCGACTCAAAGTCACTGAAGTCAAACGTTATTCCCTTTCCCTTAAGCTGAGCCATCATCGACAAACCTCAACGTTATGTCTACTATGATGCCCCACTCTTGTATGTCGTTCAACTCCACAAGCTCGTACATCTTTTCAGCGTCTGACGAAAGCACGATCTTATCGCCAACTTCAAGATCCAACCCGACTACCGACTCCATCAAGCACATGATCATCGGACGACCGATCACCTTGCCGACTGAGCTCCTAGACAAGCCTGAGTCTGTAATCGTCTCCATCACGTATGACTTGTCATTGTGAAACAAGCCAGGAAACTTACCAACTAGAATTGGCGTGTCTCCTGGCTCTCCAAACTCGTTCAATGACGCCCTGCTCACTGTAGCAACTACACCGGAAGTCTTGATAGCCATAGACAACTTGTAAGCTTCAAACTTCGTGTTAACCATCAAGCACCCCCGAATTAAATTGACGATAGCGAGACGCCAAACGGCGAAAATAAGCCGACGTATCTGAAGTACTCAAACCTGAAACTGAAATCGTAGAATCTTCAGCTTTAATCAAGAAAAGCTCATGCAACGTCGCAGTCTTGTCCTTGCCGTTCTTGTTGTAGTAGTAGCAAATGTCTTCATCACTGAAGAACGGACAATCATTCTCTCGAAGCTCTCGCTTGATGCTTTTAAGCGCATCATACGAAATTGTATTTGGGAGGTCCCTGCCAACAATCAGAATGTCATCCCAACTATTTTGATCAACAACATTAGACATGACAAAGACCTCCTACTTTAATCCCAATCCTCGGCATCTTCAGACTCGAGGAACTCCTTGATGATTGCCTTAGCTTCATTGATACTCTTCGTACCGGTGATGTCAATCTCCTTCGCATTAGCGAAAGCGATAACCTCGTCCTTCTTCCACTGACCGATAGGCTTCTCAAGAAGCTTCTCGATCTGGTCTTGCTCCTCAGCAGAAGCTTGAGCTACAACTGCGTCCACGATACTGGCAGGCTTGAAGCCACGATTCTCGTAGAACTTACGAGCACCAGAAGGAACTTTGATGACTTCACCGGACTGATTCACAAGCTCAATCATCTAAGTCACACCTCCTAAGAAGGATTGGTGTCAATGATGCCAACCTGATCAGCAGCTTCGAACGAAGGCAGGCAGATCATGGACACTATCGTCTCCACGTTCACAGGATCAACTTTCTGAGCAGTCACGACAGCAACACCAGTGTCAGTGATAGCAACGTTGGCTGCATTGCCAGAGAGAAGATCTGACTCGGCTGGAGTCGTGCCGAACCAGGTGTTGCCAAGATCACCATCAGGGAACACGACAAACGTATCAGTGGGCATGAACGGCTGAGTCGTGCCATCCTCATCCTTGTAGCGCTTGTTGTTGACAAGCACCTGAAGACCATTGAGCTCCTGAGCAATGAAGTCACGAAGCTGGACATCGGAGACTACACCAGCACCACTAGTGAGAACGTAGATCGACTCCTTGATCTTCTTGTTGTTACGAAGCTGACGCCACACTTTGCCATCGCACATAGCACGGACAACCATCGCACCAGTCTCATCCTGAATGTGCTCGATCAGGACACGGATGTCTTCGATGGGATCTGCAGTCGTAAGACTAGACCACGCTGTAACAGCATCAACCTTATTGGCATCAGGAATGCCATAGTCAAACGAGAAAGTCTGGCCATTTGCTGCCATGGAGATGACACCAGTCGTAAGAGCCATCATACGCATGCGCTCACGTGCAGCTGCAGCGCCACGAAGCAGACGGGTCTCGTCATCGAACACACGATTCATGATCGAGTCGATGTAAGCCTGGTTGCCAGACTCAAGCACGATGTTAAGCTCCTGGCGAAGCTCCTCGTCAATGTACGTAGACTCCTTAAAGTAAGGCATCTCCGCAGACAGACGATCGAAGCCAATGCGAGGACGAGGAATCGCAGCAGCATCAAATGCAGACGTCTTGAGCACGACAGGAAGACCACGAGAGCCCTTAATCCAACGAAGATTCAGACCCTGCTTCTTGTTGTCAGGGAACAGCTCCTCTGCTGGATAAGGCGGCTCATCAGCTACGAGCTCCTCCCAATAAGCAGCGAGCTCAGGAGCCTGCATGAGGTCGAAGATAGTCATTTTCACATACCTCCTAAACTTAAACTAAGCCTTGATGAACGAAACGGAACCAATGGTGTTAACACCAAGAGCAACTTTCGCCTTGGTAGCGTTAGAAAGACGGTTGTAGTTGACAAAGCCAAACAGAAGCGCTGTGCCGTTAGCTGCACCGCTAGTGACATCAACATCATGCAAAAGCACTGCATTGCCGGTGGTGCCTGCATCGGGAGTAGTCACCTTGGTGACAGAACCAATAGCACCAGTAGTAGAAGTCTTGGACACTGTAGGCCCGGTAGTGTCAGAAGCATCCACAGTCTTTTGCGTGAAGCCGATCTTGTCGGTTGCACCAGAAACAGCAGCAACATTGTACTTGTCGGTAGTCACCATCTTAAGAAGTGAAGTAACCTGAGCTGCTGCAGTAGCACCTGCAAACTTCTTAGCAGCCACGTCTTCGGTAGCAGCGCAGGTGTAATCTACACCGTCAATGGTTAGCTTCTCGTCGGCTGCAAAAGCAGTCGTGATCTGAAGCGTAAACACGCCAAGAGTGGGACCAACAGGCGCAGACACTACAGTACCAGGGTTGGCAAAGTCAATGACAACAGGCGTACCAGCTTCCGCAATCTTCTTGCCGTTGATTGTCTCATAGATGGTGTTTGGAACAATGCAACCGATCGATTCCTGCAACTCAACATTTGCAAGAATCTGAGTAGGAGCAGTAGCAGTCTCCCTCTTAATGCCAGAACGATTAAGCATATTCAAAACCTCCTAGATTAAACTAGTTCCAATAAGAACTCTTCCGAGTCGACTTCTTCCTAGAAGCTGCAAGACGTTTGCCAATACCTTCTTGCTTGTTCTCAGTCTGCTTCTTGCCACCAGCAGGAGGAGTAGTGCCAGTGCCGACAAACTTCTTGTTGCCAGCTCCGTTCTTACTCTTCTTGTCGTCACCTTCGTTGCCGTTATCTCCAGACCCATCACCATCGTCGGATCCGTCAAGGCCAAACCACTCAGGGTACTTCTGCTTATACTCGGACATTGCTTCATCAATAGAAGAACCGTTGCGATTTGCCTTTGACATCGCCAGGGCTACAGCATCATCTGCGTACTGTGGCTTCACCCCAGCCTTCATGACGGCTACCAAAGCAGTCTGCTCAGCCAACTGAGCTTCAAGCTCGCTGTTCTTGTCCTCTTCAGACTTCTGAGACGAGATGAAGTTCTTGACTGACTCCATCATGCCCTTGTCTTTGGGATCAATACCGAGAGCACGAAGCGCAGCAGCACGGCCTTGATTCTTCTCGGCCGTCATCATCTTGTTGACTTGCGTCTGCGTGAAAGTCTTCTCGCTGCTTCCGGAATTGCCACTGTTCTGAGAACTGTTGGAACTACTGCCAGAGTTATTGCCACCCTGACTATTGCCAGCTTGACCTCCCTGACCACCTTCTCCACCTTCGTTCTTCTTGTCGTCGACTTCTTCGTCGATCCCGTCTTGCTTACCCATCTTCTTCTCCTTTACTCTTATCCGCCACCATTGACGGTATAAACACAAGATCCTTGCTTCCATCTTGAGCCAAGGTAAACTCACCATCACTGTGCTTCTGCACCTCTCTGACAATCTCGCGATTGAGCTTCTTGCTTATTCTGCGAAGCTTGACGTCACATGATGCCAAAGCTCGCTTGTTATTCTGCTTGCCAAAAGCTTGCATCTTAGATCTGAGCTTCTCGGCTTGCAGCATCAGAACTCTAGCATTCTTATTAAACATGTTGAACGTGAACACCTTGCCACATCTTGGACACACAAAGTACTTCACCTGCAACCTATCCAACAAGTCTGAGTTCTGAACTTCTCCTTCGAATATGTCTTCTGGCATCAAGAACCAATGCTGACTGCACGAATCACACTTGACGTGAATTCCTGTGACTTTAGCATCACCCGACTCTTCGGACATTGCATTCCTCCTCAGTCACGAACTCCACGTCGTAGTTCAAGCCTGTATCTGGGTCGAAGAAATTGCAACCTAAAACATTCCCAATGGCTATCTTCCTTGCACGGTCAAGGTCCCTTTGCATCTGCTTGACACCTGACTTCCTTCCAGAAGCTATGATCTTCGCGATCTTCTTCAGCTTCCTCTCTGTGAACTCTGTATCGACTTGCACGATATGACGTCGTCCACAATATGGGCAATCAAACGAACTAAGCTTGTACAGACCATCTGGAAACTGAAACCATTTTGACTCGAACATAGAAGAAGTGCTGCCGTCAGTCGAGACTTCAAAGTCCTTGTGACAGTCAGCACACTCTGCTATGAGCACTGGGCTAGGACTCTTCTTTCTCCTAGTCGTCTTCTCTGGAGTCATGTGGTTGATACCTGTTTGCATGACATCACTCCTTAATATACTATTATATTACAACACGAGATAGATGTACACAACTATTTTGACAACTTCTTCTCGATCTCAGCCACTGCAAAATTGATGAACTGACCAAGTTCTGGCATCAACTGCTTGTCCAAAGCTGCGATATGACGAGCATCAATGCCTGCCAGACCAAACCTCGCACCAGACATCGAGCAAGCTATCGCCGCGATCGTGTCTGCGTCACCACCGTCATTCACCGCCCCTATCAGGCAAGACTCGAAGTCATCCTTGTCAGCCCAGAGCAACGCGTTGGTGAACGTGTTGACTATGTGACCTGTTGGCTCGAGGAATTCTGAGGGCATCTGAGGTCCCATGATGTCACTGATGGTAGATTTACCCATATAGTTCGTAAGGAGGCTCCAGATGACCTCTGAATACTTCTGGACTATGCCTCTCACCTTGTCATTTGGATGGGTTATGTCCGACTGGGAGCCATTGAGGGTGAAGCGACCAAGCAAGGCACAAGGCATTGCCCTCATCAGTGATCCATTACCAAGTGCGTCATGATCATCATCTATCCATTGACCACGATCTACTGAGAACCTTGCAAAGTTGATTGCCTTGCGACATTGATTGCCTACATCAATTGGACCTGTCTGAAGCCAATGAATGAACTCCTCGGTGCATTCGATCTTGAACTTATGATCTAGCATCTCGGAAGCTTCGACTTCATCAAGATCTTCAAAGCTCTCAAGAGCACGCATCACACACATTGACATCTCGGTGTCATCTGTGGCATGGCCTTTTTGAATATTTAGCCATCCTCCTCCAACAATGTCTTGAAGGACACCATACTTAGATTCGATCTGCGTGGAAGACATGAACTCAGTCGTCGCTCCCATCGCATCGCCAATTACAAAACCATAAACGCATCCTGCAACTCTGTTCTTCAGAATACTTCTTTGCTTCAGTGTAAGCATCTAAACTTCAGCCTCCTTGAATTCACAGTCAACACCTTCGAACAATACATCATGAGGTTTGCTATTCGGCTTGACAAATATCTCACAAAAAGCTTTAGTTACGCCAACTTGCTTCTCGACACCGTCAATGATTATCGTCGACTTGTCACGAAACATGCAATCAACACAAGCCAAGTTGTCAAGCCTTGGTGACACTCCAGAAGCAATCTGGCCAAAGTCATGAAGTGCTTTCATCTCATCACTCCTCCTTTCTAGGAAACTCTCTACGGAATTAAAAAGAACATCACTACGAATGGGAAAATTCCGACCAATGCTAACAGCAAAAATGCTAGCAAAGCTATCACATAGTCCTTGAATATCTGATACTTTGACACCTTCAAACTCCTTCTCTCCAGAAGCTATTGCTTGCAACAGGTCAGCTTGCTTATGACCTGACCTTCCAAACTGAATGATTAGATCTTTCTTTGACATATCAGACCTTTCATATGAAGTGAAAGCCAACCGAAGCTGACTTCCACTTCAAGCACCATGTTGCGTTGGCTTAGACCTCTTCAAAGAGGTGATCGTACTTCTGAGATATCGCCCAGAGATCTCCGCCTTCAGCTTCAGTCCTATACTCCTCGAGATAGATAACGCCCTTCTTCGCGAGAGAAGCCTTCACTGCTGCCTTGACCTTGTTTGCCTTCGCTCTAACGTCTGCCCTCCAAATAGCAAACCCGAAATCTTTGGAGACACCCTTCGTCACGTATTGGAAGAGATTTACTTCCGAGTCATCCAAAAAGCCACACTCATTGAAGCACTGGTCGATGTAAGCCTGCTCGAGCTTCGTGAACTTGATCTCTGCCATGGTTATCACCTTTCTAGGTACTGAGAAGCCGGATTGCCTCTCATTGGAATTCCATTATAACACAATAATCAACAATCCGACCTGAGAACTTCAAACTACTTTAGAATTCTTATGACACAGACACCACAACAATGTCTTGCAAGTCTTCGGAGTTAAACGGATAGACACCATACTGCCCAGGGTATGCCCTTCCGTCTTCTATCCAGCTCTTATTAGTCGAGTCGATACCAAGTCCCAGATCTTTTCCTTGAGACCACTCGAACACCTCTTCGATCTGGCCTTTGCCAGCTTTAGCACGCATTATCGCTTGCTCTGGTGTCTCATCATCTTCAAGCCAGGTAACAACGTCACCCCTCTTGATATTACGACCAAGTACGTCTTTGTACTCTCGAATGTAGTCCGTCATCTGACTGCTTCCTTTCTAAGAACTCTCTTCCACTTCTTTCGAGACACATCCACCACCAGTCAAAATCCACGGTGGCTTCAGACTTGGATACACATCACATGCTGTCACATCATTACCTTTGAACATGCAATCTTTGCATACCAAGTCCTCGTCTGAGACTCTGCCATCATATCTCATGACAACTTCGTCTCCCTCCTTGAAGGCCATTCTTCTCACCTCCTATTCACTTGTCAAAGTACTGCTGCAAAGTCATTCTATCACACTATCGCTGTCATGTAAACATCTGTCGACCAACGTCCTGGCACAATGTTCGTAACGATGAAGCTTTGCCCCTTGTCAAACAAGAACTCCTTCTCCGTACTATGAAGCGAGATGCTTTCGATATATGCACCATGAACACCGGCTGGTGCTGTGATATGCATATGCACCTCTCCTCCAAACTCCCCACCAAAAGGCGAAGTACTGAAGAAGCCCTCATCTGTCATCTTCACACCGACAAAACTTTTCGGGTCGTCAAGCACTTCTTGCCAATTGCTAGCACCCATCATAGAAGCTGTAGAACGAGAACCTGTACCTCGAACCAAGTAAAGCTCCTGAGTCGTAGACGTACCAGACAAAGCAGAATGCGCATTATCAATTGCTGTCTGAAGGTCAGGTGAAATGCTGCTACTTCGACCTCTCAAGTAGTTGTTCATCTGTCGATAACTACCGCCAGAATAAGTTGTGACACCATCCCTCTCTGCACTACTAAGTGTTGCAACCCATTCTCTGCCTTGCTTCCTCACTGTGCGAAGATGCCTTTGCTGCTCCTGATACAACTTGTCAAAACCATCAGGAGTACTTGTAATACCATGCTGCTTCGCATATTGCTTAGCTTCTTGTGCTGCTTTCTTCTTTGCTGCATCAAGAGCAACTTGCTTTGCCAAATCCTTCTCGTACGTTGAAGCACCATAATACTTAAAGAAGTCATCCATTGTCTGCGTGAAAACTTTTGGAGCAGTTCCATTCATGTAAGCTTTCCACACATCAATGTTGTATTGATAGCCACCAAGCATCTTCTCGTCATGAATCAAAGCTTTGAAGTCTTCGGCTGCATCCATACCAAACTTCTTGTACACGTCATTATACAAAGACGAAGTCGTAGAATAGTTATCACCGAAAAACTTCTTTGCTATGTCATGACCTGTGTAAGACGGCTTCGTAACTACTTTCTTTCCTGCGTCATCGTATGCTGAGCTTATAAACTTCTTAAAGAACATTGCTGGATCTTCACCACTTGCTGCTACCATTTTGTCATAAGCAGACTTACCAGCATCGTCAAGCTTGTTATACCATGACTTGTAGTACTTCATATCAGTCGGACCATACTTGTCCAAGAACTGTTTTGTTGTCATCGGCTTTCCCTCATAGCCGACACCTTTTGCAAACTTGTCAATGTCAGGATAGTCTCCATCTTCTCCATTGACCCAGTCTGCTAACTTCTGAAGCATCTCGTCTTTGTCCATCGTCACAGGCACCATAACACACATGCCATTCGGATGGTCTAGCGGAAGCTTGTCCTTCTCGTACTCTGTACCGTCACGATC
>Ga0326514_10001898_pt1 | contig 13399 bp, 21 predicted proteins | sample 3_2548_0518_D_FD_203653 | JGI IMG/M metagenome (GOLD analysis project Ga0326514, IMG submission 203653) | Bovine rumen microbial communities from UC Davis, California, United States - 3_2548_0518 | ecosystem: Host-associated > Mammals > Digestive system > Stomach > Rumen | place: USA...
AACATTGATATAATTGATTGATCTTTTCCTTCAGTAATAATATCTTCTATTGATTTCATATATTAAATATTATTTATATAAAAATAATTTTTTTATAAACATGTTTTTTCAATCATGAAAATGTTTTAAAATTATTTCATTTATTAATTTTGCTTGATCAATAAGATTTTTTTCATTAAAAATATCTAATACAAATTCTTTTAATTTATATTTAATAATATTACCATAGTAATAAAAAAGGAGTAATAAATACTCCTTTATATTTTAATATTTTTTACCTCCACGTTGTGCTTGTAATTTCATTTGTTCTTTAATCATTGACTTACAATCGTCATCACTAAAGTCAGGCATCTTGGCACATGATTCAAATATCTTAGCGCATATTGTGAAAGTACGAATAGATACTTCCATCTTTGCATTTGATTCAAGCATTTCTACTAAATAATCATATGCTTTTATCTTAGACTTTGAGCTTAAATGCTCCGGATCAAGAGCAGGCATAAGTTTTTTGATAATTTTCAGAATATCTTCTGTTGTAAAGTGAATATCTTGCACAAATGAACGTCCACGGAGAGCAGTATCTAATTGACCGGCATTATAGTTCGTGATAACTATTATGCCACCCCTGTAATAGAATCTCTTAGGAAGCTCTTCACCATCATCATTCATAATTTTACCAGAAACACCATAAGATACAAGTCTTCCTTCATCATCAGAAGTACTATCAAGTGCACCTTTCAAAATATTTATACAATCTTCGGGTGCTTTAGGTCCTACCAATCCATCAGCATCATCAATTATAACAATTTGTCCTTTATCTTGATATTCATATAATGTTGAATATAATACACGTGGTGTACATTTACCTTTAATAGTGAACATACCATGACCTTCACGATAATCATGGGCTTTTAACTGTTGCTTGATTCTATATGTCTTACCAACACCAGGAGCTCCACAAAGAATTACTGATGGGTTTGTTCCATCAATTACCATATTCACATATGCAGCCATCTTCTTAAAAACCACATCTGGATCTTCTTTTTCTTTCTTAAATTCTTCTTTAAATTTTTCTTCTTCAGAACTATTCATTGAAGATACCGTCAAATTACGTTTTAATGCAACTTGAAGCTCTTCCATAGTTGATGCACCACCCTTGATAGCTTTTACAATTTCATCATATTCACTTTTTAAATCATTAAATTTTTGCTTAGCTTCTGGTGATTCTTTCCTATGCAAATAAGCTTCATCTCTTTCAGCACGTTTTCTATTTTTGAAGTCTTTCACTTCATCGTTAGATTCTTTGATATTTATTAGATATGCATCATCAAGCATATCATCATTCATTCCTTCTAATATTCTATATTTAAGTGCACCAACATAATAGAATGATTCTTTTACTCCTTGACCTTTGAATACAGATCTACCTAAGTCTATAGCTTCTTTTTCTGACAAATCATATTTTTGGTTGTTTGCAACTGTCCATATAATAGGCAAGAAATATACAATAGATTTTCCCAATGTATATATGGTCAAAGATGACTTAGATTTACCATTGAACAAAAGCTCTAAGTCATTAAAAAAGTCAATTGAATAGACTTCAGTGGTTGATGATGATTTGATCCAGTTTATTTGGAATAATGATGTCTGACCAAATTTCTTACCATGAAGTACCATGAATTGCTTCGAATACACTTCTTTGTCGCTAATTTTGTTCATCACAATTCCTTCTAATGGGATCAACCCATCAATCTTGTTACTAAGAGTCTTTGTAATCAAATCTAAAACTTTATCTATATTCTTTTCAGAAAATCCTTCATTGATATTAAATTGCTTACGCTTATCAACAAATTCTAAAAATGTTTTTCTCATTATTTATTATATAAAATATATTTCAACGGGATTTAACTTTATAAAATCATTCTTGTTATCTAATTGTTTTTTGTTAGGATAGTATTTGATAGATGAAATTATAGGCATCTCTAATTTAGTATTCAAAGAGATGTTTCCAAATTTATCTAATCCGGGTTGCACATCTGATTCATACATTACTTTTCTCTTCACATAGTCAAATGTGCCATTTATCTCTTTAAATACATAATCATAATAATATGTGTTATAATAGCAGCTTTCGGCTAAGTCTGAATAGAAAGTTATATCTAATGACTTGATAATCTTTATGTTGTCTAACAAATATTTTACTAAATCTGACTTAGCTATAAATTGTGTATTTGTCAATTTATTCATGAAATATAATGCTATATATCTCTTTATGTCGTTTTTAACTATATCTCTTTCGTATACATTATCTAATTTGACATAACACATTATAGCGAATTTCCTTATTATAGGATCTTCAAATTTTAAAGTTATACCAGCAAATGATTTTTGTGAGTTATCCAATGTACTTTGAATCATTTCCTTTTGTGCTTCATCCAATAATATCTTTTTATCTGACAACTCAAAGTATTTTTCTGGATTTTTTAACTCTTTAGATAGATTCTTAGTACATGATGCTATTATATACATTGAGTTTGTCTCGCTCCAACAATTAACCGTTCCTATAAATGAGAATCTCTTGAAGAATAATTCAAAGTTGTCTTTTGATGCTAACACTAAAGATTTAGAGTTCTTACCTACCATATTACGGATAAACTCTATACTATCTGAATTAGTTCCACCAGATATACATTTGTTTAATTCTAATATTAGATATTGGTTCAAATCTACATTATTACCATATACGTCATTTCCCATTCCAGAAAAACTGAATTGTGTAACCTCATCAGGCAATATATTTCCTGTTATTCCGGCATGCCTCAAATACTCAATTCTAATATTTTGTCCTTCTATTAGACGTTTACCATAAACTCCATTACCAAAGATTATGTCAAATGAGTTCTCATATCCGATTTCACACATATATTCCGTACCATTTTCTGTCATGTCATATAAATTGGCTACTTGTGTATATTCTACGCCATCAACGAACACTTTAAGATATTCTTTATCAAATAAATCTACCGAATATACACTAAATGTCTCTAATGATTTTCCTTCAGAAACAAAATTATTAGAAGCTATATTTCCTTGCACAATTTTAAATTCATGATTAATCAAAGGCTTAGAGACATCAACAACATAGTAGTCAGTAGGCAATTCAATCAAATATGTTACACCAGTATTTTTATTTGTAATTGGTGTGTGGTTTTGTATATATATTTTTGTTGTTTTAGAATCTAATCCATTATTTAATATTAGCTTACAAAGAATTGTTCCTCTAGCTGCTGAACCATAGAATGCTTCATAACCAGATATCTTAGCTAATGAATATATAGATGTCTTACGTGTTGCTGTAAATATGTTTTGCTCATTCAATGCATCTTCAATATAAAACATCATATTTTGCATTATACCTTTAATACCATCAAATATCACACCGAATATTTGAGTATGGGTATATTGCAAACCTAAATTATTGAAGGTCTTTGAAAGATAAGATCTTATTGTTTGATCATAATTATCAAAACTTGTTTGTATTATATTAAATAACTTCATTATTTCAAATCATAATTTCTATATTTTGTCTCTAATCCATCAGATATACTAATTTGAACGTGATACATTCCATCATATTCATAATTCATCACATTTACGACTACATCAACTGTCAATTGACTCAAGAAAAATGTGTCTGCTATTTTCTCATAAATATATGAACGTAAGTCATTAGGTGATGGTGACATTTGCCATAAGAATTGGGTCCAGTTTGTGCCAAACTCCGGATATCCTATCAATTCCGTATTTTCTGTATTGAACAATATATCTAACTCTTGCAAAGCTGCATCGAGTTTTGTCTTTATAAAAACATTATTGTCTAAAGATAAATCAATCATAATTATAAATTAATAAATTATCCATTTTCCTGATGAGATGTATTCATCATCTTGGTTTGTAATTGTATAAATACCAGAACTTCCTTGGAACAAATTACTATTTAAAGAGAAGATCACATACACATCATTTCTTCCATATTCAACAAATTCTATTCCTTCAATAATTATCTTGAATGTATCAACTTTATTCATATAGTTGCTTAAGTTGATACCAATGTTTTGGGTCAAGTTTATTCTCATTTTGATATTTTGCAAATCTTGAGTACGATAGAAAATAGGTTTGTAGATAATATTATTGACTCCTACCGAAGATATATTAGAATTATTATCTTTTTCTTTTTTAATAATACAATTTATGTTATTTATAAAGTTGAATGGTTGTATGATTGTATTATCTAACTCTTCATTGAATACTTTCTTAGCTGATTCTACAGCTTTTTTAAAATATTCATTATTCTTCTCATTTGTGCTATTTTGTATGAAATCAATAGCGGTATTGAAGACATTAGTAATTTTTTCTTTTATATCATTATCATCTCCTTTTACTTTAATTTCTCTCATATCATTATTTATGTTATTTAAAATGTTAAAGTTAAAAATATTGTTGTCATTTATAATATACTTGAAATATTCTTTTGTTATGACAACTGGATTACTATATATAACTCTATTCAATATACGGTCAATAAATATAGTACGGGCAATCAACAAATCGGTCAATTGGTACCAATGGTCATATATACTATTCAAATTAAATGAGAAGTCGTCTAATTGGTCAAAGTCAACTGAGACGGTTTGATTATATACTAAATTTCTAAATTGACCATCAGATGCGATTTGTATTCTAAATCCTAAGAAATCCATACCAGTCTCAAAATCTTCTTCAATCTCCCAATCTCTTAAGTCATCATATATACCACCATAGTTTAGTTTGATCATCCTACGTAATCTTTCTTCTATAGAAATATCTTCTAATCCTTCCCAAACCAATTCTCCTTCTTCATCAACATATTGTTTCTTTACTACATAATTTTCTGTAGAGTCATTTTGACCTTGCTTGTTGAATAATTCTAAGAACTTATTTAAAAGATAGTTTTCCTTTTCTGGTAAATCCATTCTTAGTTTTTCTACCCAATAGTAATCATAGTAGTATTGATCTATATTGTTGTAATATTTGTATGCTTCTTTAAATGCATCAGAAGTGTTTTTGTAATTTTTTATATATTCTTCTCTTTTAGGGTATTTGAATTTTGTTAGTAAAGATATTTTATGGTTGTCATCAAATCCCAACTTAGCTTTTAACTCAAACTTACAATCTATATTATATACATCAGAATATAATGATAATTCTTTAGATAATTGATATGAGTTGGTATTTAAGTCTATTTCATCATAAGGATAAATAGTTATACTAAATGGGTTTGTGATATAGTTGTTCTCAATTGAGATTTGTTGATTCAAATACAATTTTACATTATGAACTTCTTTTGTTATAGGATCTTCATCCTCTATAATCCTATATGGTTGTAACAAAAGATTCAATGGCACTAATTGATTCTCAAACTCAAAATAAGAGTCTTTATTAGAGCTTATCTTGAATTTCATGTATCTTTCAGAATTTTCAGACAAGATATTAGTAATGAAGTTCTCATTCTTTGCCGATACCACTGTATTCAAGTTCTCATTAAAGTATGTGTTGAATATCTTCTTGCCATTCTCTATTTTGATGAGTTTGAACAAATCATCAATATTAGGTATGTGCAATTCTATATATTCAGAATATGTTTGATTTTGAATTTTTATCTCTGTATCAGAATTTGTCTGATAGTTTTCTAATGATTGACAAAAATAATACCAATGTATATTGTTTATATAGTTGTCAATACAAATAATACCTTTTAATGATGACTTGTTGTTAGGATGATATATTCTTAATAAATTACATTTTATACGTTTAGGATTATTCTCATAGTCCACTAAAGGATATATATCATTTCCATATACAAAATTACCATCTGAATCTTTTTTATAAAATGAATTTTTATTGAAATTCATATTAAAATCCATAGGTGTTACAGAATAGCCTGTAATATTAGTATTTGGGATAGGAAAAACTAATGATTCAACTTTTGGGAATATTTCATCAGTATTGTTATCCAACTCTTTACATAAATTCTCCCAAACACTTTTCTGGAATATATAAATATGTGTATCATTTATAATATTATTCATGATGGAAAAATTACGAATCATAACATACTCATGAGTAATATTATCAATGTTGTCTACGTCTGGGTTTAATAAATCTATCAAATATTTGTAATCACCAATGTTAGCAAATTTTCTAATCATCCAATAATATCCTTATTTATATATAAAAATAATAATCGTAATTTATTTGTACGGTTTTTTTGAATTTTTTATTTTTTATACTATATTTAATTATCAAAATAAAAATATTATTAAATAATGAGACCAAGAATAAATTCAACATTTGGTGTAATCAAACGAAAAGAGCTTGATCAATATTTGACTGATAATCAAGTATATGGCTTTACCGTTAAAGTAAATCAAAAAACTTTTGTGTATAGCTATAATATAATGTTTAGAGATACACGAAAGCAACCTAAAATGCTTTTTGTTGAAGTGTCTAAAGCATCAAAATTAGTATTGAAAGCTTGGACTGATCAAGGTAAAGTTTTTAAGGATATCGACGAGCTTAAAAAATATACAAAAAGATAAAATAATTGTTATTGGATTAAAAAATTCATATTGAAAGAATTATGATTGGGACTATGACATTTAAGAAGTTCACCGGCGAAAAGCTGGAGAATGTTTCAGATTATGTAAAGAATTATGTTTCAGAGCACAAACATGAAAACATTGAGATTATTATCGGTACTGACTCACAAAATCGAGGTCGCAATACTGTATATTCCACAGTAATTGTGCTAACAAATCCTGGACACGGTGGACATTGTATTTTTAGGCGTTGGAAAACTGATAAAGAGAAAGTACGTCAAGTAAGATTGCTCAAAGAAGTAGAAGAGTCAATAAATCTCGCAAATGAGCTTGTTGCCGCTGGTTGTCCTAAACCAAAATATATAGACATTGATATTAACCCTAATCCACAATTCAAGTCATATGAGGTATACCAAGCAGGTAAAGGTTGGGTTGAATCATCTGGTTATGAAGTAAGATGCAAGACACTTGGAGCTATGGCAACATGTGCGGCTGATTGGCTTGTAAAAGCATAAATAAAAGGAGTAGATTAAATCTACTCCTTTTTATATAAACGGATTGTCTTTTAAAATCTCCAATATTCTATCACATTCTTTACAATTTTTCTTGAAATTCAATACATCAGAAACACCTAAATCAAACCATTCATTTTTGATATTTGTCATATGATGTTTAGCATGCATAAGTTTCTCAATTTTTAATGGATTATCTGTCTCATAATAAGAATGCAACCATATTTCATTAGGATTGCCTGTTTGAAGTTCTTTAATTCTCTTATTTATATCTTTTTGCTTTGTCATACCTATTTTGAATTTCTCACCATCACAAAGTAAATAAACAAAACCTCTATTCATATCTATTAAATTTCAATATTTATATATTTAATAATATCAAATAAATTTTAATTACTCAATAATATTTTATATATATTATTTGAAATTTATAAAATAAATTCTATATTATATTTGTAAAACAAATAAATGATATGAAATACGTAAATCTTTCAGAACTCGAATTAAACAAGGATTACATTTTCTGTTGGGAGGATTATGAGAACACTTTCAACCCTCTTAATGCTGTAGTTAGACGTGATGGCTCAAAGAGGATTTTGGTAGACCCAGATGATGAGTTTTATGTATTTCATCTTCTTGAATTTGTAAAAGACAAGGAATGCAGGTTACTTGTTTTTGATAATGTAAATGAAGCTTATGATTGGTGTTGGAATGCTAATTTAAATAATTAAATAATATGTACAACGAATATTTAGATCATCACAGTGAGAATTACACTGGTATTGAAGGATGCTACAATGGTATGGATGCTAATGATTATGCATTTGAGAAGGCTTTAGAACAACTCGAAAATTGCTAAACATGAAAAAGATTTATATTGTTCTTGTAAGAAGGTTTTTCAACAATAATGGCACTGATTATGCAATGGCCATTGATAGTGTTGGAGATATAAATACCTTTAGTTCTAAGAAGAAAGCTCTTGAATTCCATGAAAGTTTGGTTGAGAAGTGCAAAAAATGTTTTTGGTCAGATGCAAATGAGCTAAAAGGTAAAGTTTTTGGTGATGAAACTGTAAGAACTACAGAATTCTCTTATGATAATACAAGAATTTATATAAGTACAATCATTAAAGATATTCATTAATGGAAAGAGCTGAACTTTGTGGAGTAATTGAAAACATGAAAGATTGTTTAGGAGCAGAACAGCTTTTAGATGCTTTATGTATGTCACTTGATTCTGACACTCTTGAGGAGCACCTTCGTTATATTGAAAGAAATTATGAAACTAATTGTTTTGAAGATTAAATAATATGAAACTTACAAGTATATTAAAGCCAAATAAATTTAATTTGGAGCCAGAGGATATTAAATCAACAATTATTGCTGAAGATTGTACACTTGCCCAGGCATTTACTATGATCGAATCCTGGTGTTATGACAATGATTGTGTATATCCAAGTTTATGTGATGTTTGGAAATCAAAAGGTATAATAATTGTAAGAGTAAAGACTAACGATAATAAATTTATAAACGAGTTTAATATAATAGATTAAAATGAAAAATTTGGTAAACGATTATTACAAGTACGAAGATTCCGACAATTATCAGAAGACATCAAAGAAGTCTAACAAATCTAAGTGGAAGTAATATGAGAAGAAATTATAGAAAAGTAATTAAGAATTGGAAAGTTATTCGTAATGGCTTGGATTCTGTGACTGCATTTAATATGTTTAAGGCACAGGCGGTTGATGGAATTGATTATGATCTATTAGCTATTAGACTTAAATGGAGAGTTTTCCAGCCAGGCATTGTAGATATTGATAAAGAGCAATTTTCAGCTCAAGAAATTCTTTCTAAAGAATGGGAAGTATTGATCCCAGATGATCAAATGGAAGAAATTCTAGAAAATATGCGAGATATGTATAAAGAAGAGAATTTCAGTTCTATTAATCATCAGAAGATTGATAATATGTCAATTAATGACCTTTGGTTGGAACTGGTAAATATTATGTATAATCTAGATGATCGTAATAAGTATAGAATTGCAAAATGGATTATCAAAAATAAAATTTATAAGAAACAATGATTAATTTAATTATACTTATTATATATACATTTTGTATTATACCATTTATAAGAGGATATTATAATAAACATATTTTTTGGCATAATATAATACTTTTTGCTTTGATACTAATTTATTGTTATCTTGTAATAAAAACATTAGATTGGGTAATCATTACAAAACATATAACTTTTACTAAACCACTTTTAAGTTAATATTATAAATTATTTTGAAATAAAAATTATAAGAAGGTACAATGGAAGCAAATATAATTAATTCGGTGATGTTCATTATTACTTTTTTTGTTTGGATTATACTTGTAACCCATCGTCGTTTCAAGTGGTATTCGCATATATTAGCGGGTATTTGTGGATTCTTTTTGGGTCAAACTATTGTTGGTATGTGTGGTGATAATACATTAATTAATTGGTTAATGAAATAATATTATGGATTATTTTGATAATATTGGAAATAAAATTGAAGTTGGTGATGAAGTATTAATTCTTGTTCCAAAATCAGATAAAACATATCGTCGTGGGACAGTTAAAGATTTTAGGAATCCATGGAAAGAAGGCCATTTTCATTGTGATGTTCTTGTAGAATATGATGATGGCCGGCTTTATTGTAATCAATATAGATGGGATAGACAAGATAATACTCCTATAAAATTCACTAAAAAGTTACAAAGGCATGGAGAAGTAATTCAGACATTGTAAAACTTAAACCAGAATATTTATCATGAGATTCGGAAATGTAGCTCTTTATTGTAAAGGTTGGTATGCATATCGCCATGGTACTTGCAAGAATATGTGGATGGATATGATTCATTGTATTAACGCTGATGGATGGAGCCTTTGGTCAAAGAAAGATGTGGTAACTTGGTGTATGCATCGTATGGATGATATGCGAAATGATCCAAATTTTCCATATAAGAATCAACTTGACTTAGCATACTTTTGGAATGAAGTAAATGAAATCATTCGTAGAGATTCTTGGCACTATCATGAGGGTATTGATATTGAAGATGCTATTATTATTCATTTTAGAAATATCATCTCTAATATCGAAATGAAGTATTTTGATGAGAATTTAGTAAAACCAAATGGGAATGTACTCCCATTGCGTTATAGAGATGCATATTATTCAGATGGCAAATATAACTATAATCACGAACCAAGTTTTACTTTTGCTGATATGCATTGTGATGTGATGGAACTTATCAATAAGTCATTTAGTGATTTTGAAGACCAAGAAATTGATGTCAATGAGTTTGAGAAAACAGAAGGATGGATTCGTGATAAGAATTGGCAAGACGTGGTGGTAATTTGTGGTACAGATAGTTTACTTGATTGTGAAGAGGTAGAGCTTTCAGGAAATTTCCTCAATAATACTCATAATAAGTATTATAAAGATAATGATTTTCTTGATTTGAATATTTATGATAATACAATAAATTTTAGTGATAACAAGACTTATGTATGTAGAGTAAAGAAAGAAATTGAACATTGGAATTGGGGAGAGACAATAAATTATAAACTAATGTCAGTGTTGGAGGAAATTTAATAGTATTTTGAATGAACAAGTTAAATAATTAAAAAGGAGAAGCGTATGCTTCTCCTTTATATTTTAAACTATTTTGTATCTTTTGAATTTCTTTCTTCTTTTATACATTTTTCCTGTCTTTACATCAATACAGCATAATCCCATATCTCCACTTCCACCCAGTGTGTTTGGTTCAGTTGGCATTGTAGGATTACCCATACCCATAGTATTAGCAGGTGTTGCGAATAAATCTTCAAGATATTGTCTTAATTGTTTCATATTACCAATTAATATCGTATGCTTTATAAATAAACTTAAGAGTTTTTTCTAATTCATCATCAGATATAGCTCTACATAATTCTTCGATTAATTGATCTGCTCCTAATTCTTCTTTAAGTTCATCAATTTTGTCCCAAAGCTTCATATCTGATGAACCTTCATTAATTAAATCTTCTATTCTTTTCATATATTATTTAATTTATTTTCCTTCAAAATACCAACGTGCTTCTGCTTGGCGTCTTTTAATAAGTCCTGGATATTTCTTACCTTGAACATCTGATAAATGAGACCAAGTATTTCTAATAGTTGGGTTGTTTGGATTAGCCGCAATAATCTTACATATTTGTTTTTGTAAGAATCCAAAACCAAAGTTATAGCAAGCACTCGCAATAGCATCCTTTTGATTTTGATTTAACTTTACTTTATTTGCATTAGCCCACGCATCAATTTTATTTGAAGCTTGTTTTGCATGTTGTAAGAATAATTGTTCAAGTTCTTTTTGTGTCCATACCTTTTTAATTGTGTCCATGAACTTTTGTGTTGTTGGGTGATATAATAATCCATAACCATAAGTCTTGTGACCACCAGCATCACGTAAGTCATATCCATTTAAATCTTTAGCAGTCATTGTATAACCAAATTTTTTACCTGTCTCATATTGACAAATAAAATTAATCATCCCATTACTTATGCCAACATTGTTACTTGAACTTGAGACTTTCTGTGTAGTTGTAGATGTTGTAGTTTGACTTCCTAATATGATAGTCCATGATTTTAGTCCAATAACACCATCGGGAGTTAATCCTTTAGATTTTTGCCATTCTTTAACTTTTTTATCCGTATTAGGACCAAAGTTTCCATCCGGTGTCAAACCAAGATACTTTTGAAGTACCTTGACATCTTCTCCTTTGGAACCTAATTTAATTGTATTCATATTAATATTTATTTTAATTTTCTAAATCTTTTTTAATAGATTTTAGATAATCTTTATCAGCTATATAGAAAACAGGACATTTATCTTTATTGATTTTTCTAAAAATATCTAAATTCAAATCTTTTAGATTGATTTTTCCTTTTCCTAATAATGACAATATCTTGCTTTCAAAATCTGTCTGGTCTTCATTTTTTTCTCCTACAAAAGTAATCATTTTGTCTGAACTATTAAAATGAAGCTCATTATTATTATCTAATTTTCTAATTAATTCTTCTACTTTCGATATTCCGTTGTTAAGTGATTCATTTATAAAATCTTTAATACATTTCATATTTTAATTTTATATATTTATTTTTCTTCTTGTTTTTTCTTTTCAGCTTCTTCTCTAAAATTATAAGCTAAATCATCTTCAAGAATATGTTTCTTAGCAGGATTTATCTGATAAGCCATACGAGACATTACATCACGATTAATCAATACTTTTTGTTTCTTATTACGATTGTCAACTAATGCAAACTCAACATCAAGAAGTTTACGAGAACCTACTTGAATACATGGTATAATAACAGTTGTACGTGGTTCAGTAACTTGGCCGACAATTGCTCTTGATTCACCAGCTTTCTTGAATTGATATTTCTTACCTTCTATTGTGGCAATTACCAAATTTCCTTTGTAGTCTACGGAATCACATCCTATTGTAGAAGCTTTAGCACCATTACCAGTATCAAACTTTGCTTCAAATTCGAATTCGTCATCATTATCCATGGTAAACTTTACATTTTCAAGATAACCTATAGCTTTAGGTGCAAGTACTAATTCATTAACATCATTGATTTCGTCAAGAAGAATTTCCATAAAGTTATCATCAATAACTTCTGAAATACCATCTGTACCAGGAGATGCATTATATTCAAGAACAACATTATCACCAATTTCTGGATTAGAACCTTTTACAAGTGGCATGATATCAACAGCACACCAAGGCATACCAGAAATTTTAGCAACTTTTAATGCTATTTCTTCTTGTTCTGGAGTAAGAGTTACCTTTTCAGCTGTAGCACCAAGTGATACGTTAGAACGGAAATCACCACCAAGTTTCTTACGTTTCATTTGTGCAAGAATCTTTTGGTGTGTTCTCATTGTCAATACATGAACACGGATGTCTCCACCATCAGCTTCTTCTTTCTTTTGAATCAACAATTCGCGTTCTTCATCAACAGCAAATACCATTTGAAGCATAGATAGAATTGTCTTACCAGTTTGCATCGTTACACCAGTTCCACCATGGCCATCAAGAATCTTCACAACATATTCTTTCTTCTTGTCTTCTTCTTCATCTTTACCAACATCTGGATAAATATCTTTAAGTTTTTTCTTAAGTGATTCTTCTCCTTTCTCAATATCATTCTTTGATATAAGAGTGAATTTAG
>Ga0326514_10001899_pt1 | contig 13399 bp, 10 predicted proteins | sample 3_2548_0518_D_FD_203653 | JGI IMG/M metagenome (GOLD analysis project Ga0326514, IMG submission 203653) | Bovine rumen microbial communities from UC Davis, California, United States - 3_2548_0518 | ecosystem: Host-associated > Mammals > Digestive system > Stomach > Rumen | place: USA...
GCTGATAAGCGGATATAAGATAGTTACAGCATATTCTCCTGTCACTTCTGCACCCGTCATAAATCTGTCTGTCCGATTTTGTAAGGGAAACACATTCGCCTTTTTCCGCACAGTAAGTTTTACAGTCAAGTCTTACGCAGTTAGGAGGGGCAGCCTCTGTTTTCACACGGATTTCAGCTTCTTCAAGATTTTTTACTATTTTGTTGTATCCTGCAATTATGATTACTGAATCAGGACCATATGCAATTGCAGCAATTCTGTTGCTGTTTCCGTCAACGTTGTAAAGCACACCGTCCTCTGTTACGGCATTGGTACTTGAAATGTAAACATCTGCGAAGAATGATTTTCTATAGATTTCCTTTACATTTTCGGGTGGAACTTTTGAGCGGTCGAGATAATTATAGTCACCTGAATTGAGGAGTTCCGAGAGACCACATTCAGAAAGCGACATTGAACCGCCATGAGAAACGGTGTCGCCTTTGTTTATAAGTCTTTTTACAAGTGGGCAAACGTCCTTGACAGTAGGAGCGTAATAAAATTCCATATTATTTTTTTTTAGATTTTCACCAACTGTGTTTATTCTTTTTTCTATTATAAATTTTTTATTTATATCCATAAATTTCCCCCTGAATAATTTATGCGGAGTTTTTAAGCTCCGCATTTTTAATATTTTATGCGTTGTCAGGTTCAAGAACGGCATATTTACCGTCCTCACGCTTGTAAACGACATTTGTTTCTCCTGTTGTTGCATTATTGAACATGAAGAAATTATGACCAAGCATATTCATCTGGAGGATAGCCTCATCAACGTCCATAGGACGCATTTTGAACTTTTTATGTTTGATTACCTCATATTCAACAGTTTCCTCGACAGGTTCAGCAAAAGCTTCCTTGAAAGCAGTATCCTTGAGACGTTTTTCAACCTTTGTCTTGTTCTTGCGAATCTGACGGATTATCTTGTCAATAGCGTTGTCGAGAGCGACATTTTTATCTTCGGCAGAACCTTCTGCACGGAAAATAAGGCTGTTGTATTTTAAAGTAAGTTCGAGTTTGATAACGCCTTTTACGTCAGCAAGAACGATTTTCGCATCAGCATCATCTTCAAAGAATTTGCTGAGTTTTGAATCAATTTTCTTTTCTGCATATTCTGTGAAATTCTGCGGTACTTGCATTTTTTTAGCTGTGATAGTTGTTTTCATTAAATACATCTCCTTAAATCCTGTATAGACAGGATATAAATTTACATTTATATTATAGCATAGTACGCAATAATTTACAAGTGTTTTTATGAATTTTGTTTATTTTGTATATATAATGTCATATTGTTTGTACATAATGACAATGAAAACTGATTTTGTATCCGAATATTTATTTTTTTTAATTTTGGAGTAGTTGAAATGTTACCTTAAATGTGGTATAATGTAAATGTTCAGCATACAAACCGATATTTTTAAACGGAGGTTTTTCAATGGAAATAGAAAAATTCATGCTTTGTGCAATATCAGCCGCTGCACTTGATATATGTGCATTGGTGCTTATGATAGCCGCATACCGTGAAAAAAGCACGGGGAAAAAACGCTGGGACAAAATTTCTTCAGGTATGGAGCTTGCAGAAACAGGTGCGGCATATCCTCTTGAATGTGATGAAGTTCTTATAGGCAGACATGGTTCAGCAGATGTAAGACTTCCTGACCTTTCTGTTTCAAGATACCACGCCATGATGACTGTTTCTGACGGTGTATGGACTATTACGGATATGGGTTCAAAATCTGGGGTCTATGTGAACGGAACTCTTACAAAACAAAGAAAACTTCATGAAAACGATATTATACTTATCGGAAACAGAAGACTGATTTTCCGTAAAAGGAGGGAAAAGAATGATAGATAATCCTTTTTCTTTTTTATTTTCATGTCTTTTTGTGCTTGCCGCACACGGTGCAATGCTTTTCAACGTTTTCTATAACGGAAACTATGAAAGTACAAATCAGGTTATACTTCTTGCGGCAGCGGTTCTTGGACTTGACATTTTCTACTATATAGCAATGCTTTTTTTCAAACAGCGTACCTTTACAGTAGACTTCATGCTGATACTTATACTTAACATGAGTGTTATATTCCAGTCATGCTTTGGCGGAGTACATCTTTCAGTCAAGCACTTTATAACCTGTATAGCGGCTCTGATTTCGTGCAGGATAGGCTATAACCTTACAAGAGACCACAGGTGGATATGTTCAAAAAAGCCTTATATATGGAGCGGTATCGGAATACTTATGATAGTGATACTTACTCTTACGGGCAGCAGAAGTATGTGGATTGACCTCGGATTTATGACAATTCAGCCTTCTGAATTTATAAAACCTCTGCTGGTTCTTGCGTGTGCAACGTCCGTTACTGAACAGCAGGACAAGCATAAGGTACTTTGTTTTAACATTGTATGGGAAAACATTATACTTTTCGGAATATTTGCAGTTATATGCCTTTTACAGTGGTGGTGCAGGGATTTAGGAAGTATTCCTACTTTTACAGCGATATACGGAGCAGGTGTGCTTCTGAGAATATGCTATCCTAAAGCGAAATTTTCAAAGAAAACTCTTGCAGTGGCAGGAATTGCCGTAGGTATTCTTGCGGTTATTGCAATAAAATTAGCACCTGAATACGTCCGTGACCGTCTTTTTGTCGATATATGGAACGATACTTCAGGGAACGGCTATCAGCAGTCGCAGGCACTTATTGCAATTGCGGACGGTGGCTGGTTCGGCAAAGGACCAGGCAAGGGCTTTCTCTGTGATGTTTTCGCACATGAAAGCGATATTGTATTTGCTACAATAAGCGAAGAATGGGGACTTCTTTTTGCCGTAATGGTTACGCTCATGCTGCTTATTCTGGTAGCACTTCCGCTTATAAATCCGCCGCGTTCGTATTATCACGGTACAATGTGTGCAGGAGTGTGTGCAGCATTTACAATACAGATGGCTCTTAATGTTTTTGGTTCGTGCAATATGATACCTTTTACAGGCGTTACTATTCCGTTTATATCAATGGGCGGAAGTTCAATGGTGACGAGTGGTTTTATGATAGGAATGATAGTAGCCTCGCAGTCACCAGTATTTAAAAAGCCGAAACCTAAGAAAAAGAAAAAACCTGTTCCCGTACAGACTCAAAGGGGGAATCAGTCTTGAAAAGCATAAAACGCTGTCAGCATATTATTACATTGTTTCTTCTTATATTCATTGCAGGCATGACCGCCCTTGTAGTTAAGATAAACAAGGAAGCCTCTTTCTACATGATGAACTCAAACAAGCATATGCTGGGCATGGTTTATGACCGTAACGGTGATGTACTTTTTGACGGAATGGGTATAGGTGAGTATGAGGACAATTATTTTATAGATGTAGGAAACCTCATAGGTGATGACAAGGGACAAATGGAAAATACTCTTGTCGCAAGGAATATAGAAAAACTTAATAACTATAGCTTTTCGGAAGGTCTTGTGCGTGAGGGCGGAAAGGCTTCAATACATACCACCCTTGACCATTACGCAAACAGACAGGTTTTCAATGCCTATATGGGAACTAAAGGCTGTACTGTTGCATATAACTATAAAACAGGTGAAATACTGGTATGTACAAGTATACCGTCTCTTGATGTTACAAAGGGATATGCAAATATTGCGGATTTTGAATCGGGAACACTTATTTCAAAAGCAATGTACGGAACAGTTCCTGGTTCAACGCAGAAAGTTTCAACAGTCATAACCGCCCTTGAAATAATGGGTGTTGACAAGCTGTTTTCAAAGACTTATAACTGTACAGGCAGTTATATAAACAAAAACGGAGATTCTATTGACTGTCATTTTGCTTCTGGACACGGTATGCAGAATATACAGCAGGCAATAGAAAACAGTTGCAATCCGTATTTTGCACAGCTTGTAGCAGACCCTGATATGCCTCTTGACAAAATAGAAAAGGTTTATTCAAAACTTGGTTATTCGCTGAACGGTGCAGAACCTACCTATATTGACATTGACGGCATAGAATGTGAAACAGCTTCAACAGTTCTTACAGATACAGATGATTTCAATACACAGTGGGGCTGTATAGGACAGAGTGCAACTCTTGTAAGTCCAGTACAGCTTATGATGTGGCAGAGTGCGATAGCAAACGGAACAGGTGTAATGACTATGCCTTATCTGATAAGTATGTCAAAGAACGTTTACGGAGACGTTACAGAACTCGGAGAAACTTCCTACAGTGAACAGATATTTTCCGAAGAAACCGCTGTTACAGTAAAGCAGATGCTTCTGACAAACGGTGCAAATCATTATGGAGTTTCGATAGGCGGTTACAGCGTGGGAGTAAAAAGCGGTACGGCACAGGTCAAAGAGGGACTGGAAGAAAATTCATTGCTTGTAGGATTCCTTGATGATGAAAGACACCCCATAGCATTTTGTATAATGATTGAAAACAAGTTCAATACACCTGTAACTACTGAACAGATTGCGACAGTTCTTCTTAATTCTCTCTGCAAGTGACGGATATTTTATAAAACAGATACATACGGACTTATTTATATAAGTCCGTATATGTTTTTTGGAACAGATAAAAAATATATGAGATTCGTTTTCTGTTTTTGCTTGCAAAATTATTTTTTTTGTGATACAATATATTCTGTTACATGAAATGAAAGGAGTATAATGGATATGGCTAAGAAAGATTACGGAAATGACAGTATTTCCATGCTTAAAGGTGCGGACAGAGTAAGAAAAAGACCATCTGTAATTTTTGGTTCTGACGGTCTTGAAGGCTGTGAACACGCAGTTTTTGAAATAATTTCAAATTCCATAGATGAAGCCCGTGAGGGTTACGGAAACAAAATAATTGTTACTCATTATAAAAACGGTGAAATTGAAGTTGAGGATTTCGGAAGAGGCTGTCCCGTTGACTATAACCCCACTGAAAAAAGATACAATTATGAACTTGTTTACTGCGAACTTTATGCAGGCGGTAAGTTTGATGACGGTGAAGATTCCTATAATTATTCACTCGGACTTAATGGTCTCGGACTTTGTGCAACGCAGTATTCTTCTGAATTTATGGACGTTGAAGTTATCCGTGACGGATTCAGATACAGACTTCACTTTGAAAAGGGTGAAAATATAGGGGGACTTGAAAAAGAACCCTGCCGAAAAAAACAGACTGGTACTAAAACACGCTGGAAACCCGATTTGGAAGTTTTTACAGATATAAATATTCCCGAAAGCTACTTTTTTGACGTGCTTAAAAGACAGGCGGTAGTAAATCCGAATATACTTTTTGTGTTCCGTTCTGAAAACGGTGAGGGCGGATTTGATGAAACTGAATTTATCTATGAAAACGGTATCACCGACTATGTAGCCGAACTTACAAAGGATATGGCTTTGACTTCCGTACAGAACTGGTCAGCGGAAAGAAAAGGAAAAGACCGTGATGACAAGCCTGAATACAAAGTAAAATTAGGAGTAGCGTTTACATTTTCCAATAAGATAAAGCGTACAGAATACTATCACAATTCGAGCTGGCTTGAATACGGAGGTTCTCCCGAAGATGCCGTAAAACGTGCATTTGTCGCACAGATTGACAGTTATATCAAGCAGATTAACGGTTATCAGAAGAATGAGGGAAAAATAAATTACAATGACGTTGAAGAATGTCTTGTACTTGTATCATCTTCGTTTTCAACGCAGACCTCTTACGAAAATCAGACGAAAAAGGCAATTACAAACAAGTTTATCCGTGAAACCATGACCGAATTTTTAAGACATCAGCTTGAAGTCTACTTCATAGAAAATCCTGATGAGGCACAGAAAATTGCGGAACAGGTTCTCATAAACAAGAGAAGCCGTGAACACGCTGAAAAAGTACGTCTGAACGTAAAGAAAAAGCTGACGGGAAATATTGACCTTGCAAACATGGTAGAGAAATTCGTTGACTGCCGTACAAAAGACGTTGCAAGACGTGAAATATATATCGTGGAAGGCGATTCCGCACTTGGTTCTGTAAAGTTAGCCCGTGACGCTGAATTTCAGGCAGTAATACCAGTAAGGGGAAAAATTCTCAACTGTCTTAAAGCCGAATACACTAAAATTTTCAAAAGCGAAATAATAACCGACCTTATAAAAGTATTGGGTTGCGGAGTGGAAGTCAATTCAAAGGCTAACAAGGAACTTTCCACCTTTAATATAGAAAATTTCCGCTGGAGCAAGATTGTAATATGTACCGATGCAGATGTTGACGGTTTCCAGATAAGAACGCTTATTCTTACAATGCTTTACAGACTTACTCCCACGCTTATTGAGCAGGGTTATGTGTACATTGCGGAATCTCCGCTTTTTGAAATAAATACAAAAGAAAAAACTTACTTTGCTTACACGGAACAGGAAAAACAGCGTATCCTGAAAAATATAGCCAATAAAAAGTACACCATACAGCGTTCAAAAGGTCTGGGCGAAAACGAACCCGACATGATGAGCCTTACAACTATGAACCCCGAAACAAGACGGCTGATAAGAGTTACAGCAGATGACATAACGGAATCAGCCGAAATGTTTGAAATGCTTCTTGGTGATGACCTTCAGGGAAGAAAAGATTACATTTCGGAATACGGTGCGGACTATCTTGAACTTGCTGACATAAGCTGATAATCAGAAAATTTTTATTGAAAAACAATAAAATTCTATTGACAAATAATAAAATCCGTGATATACTAAGTTTATCATATATCACGGAGGTTTTGTCATGGATTATTTTTTAAGTGGTATTTTACTGACACTGTTCTTTTTTGGTTTGCCTGCCATTCTGACTGTTTATAATATCAGAAGATTTACAGGTGATTTGCCCGAAACAAAAGACGATGCAGTAATTGATATGCTTATTATGGGACTTGGTTTCTATTTTTGCAGTATAGTTGTATCAGTGGCGAATTATTCAAAAGTTTCAAATTCTTTGGACTGGTTTTCACCTGCTTATGAGGGCTATCTTCATGCTTTTCTGCATACGGAATATAAATTTTCCGTAAATATACTTATTTTTGCGGGATTTATAGGGTTTTTACTGCTCTGCACCAAAAATCCGCAGGAAACACCGCCTCTTATTTCAGCGATGGCAGTTTCTCTTGTAGGTATAGGCTGTACTGTCGGACTTTTCATAATAATACAGCTTATGGCGAATTTTAATATATTCTATATTTATCCTGTTGTTTACTGGATAAATGCTGTAATAATTTCAGCCAAAAGAATAAGGAGACAAATTATAAGTCATGTAAATTATGTGAACGAAAAGCAGACTGTATACAGAAACAGAATAGCTTTCAGACTTGCAGAAATAATGTCAAAAATTTCGACTATGACAAAATTCTGTTTTCTCATGATAATACCTGTTGCAGTAATACTTGAAATAATATTTATCTTAATCGGACAGGGTGCGGACGGTGTAATAAAAGCATTCACAGAAACTGCCGACTGGACTTTTTCACAGCAGATTCCGCCCCCCTCGATAGAAAAAACTTACCCTGACGGTCATTATCTTTGTACCGTTGCATCAGGCGGTCACAGAAAAGTTGTAAAGCCTCTGCGTTACGGGAAAAGGTGCGGACATATTATAATTGTCAACCGTCAACTGCTTACAGCGAACGCTTTTGAAGATTTGATTGCCGAAAAAGCACCGAAATTTCACCGTGCAGTCAGAACTTTCTACAATAAGTACGGCTATCCGTTATCAAAGCACATAACTACAAAATTAAGAGCAGATATTGTGTACATAGTCATGAAACCGCTTGAATGGATATTCTTAATAGTTCTCTATCTTTTCGACAGTCACCCCGAAAACAGAATAGCCGTACAGTATTCTGATTATAAAAAGGGGGAAACAAAGTCATGACGATTTCACGCAGTGCATTTGCTGTTATATTTGACATTATTATATTGGTTTTAGTGGTACTGGTTGCAACAAAAATTGTAATTCATTCTTTGAAGTGCAATTATGAAAATCCCGATGATAAAATTCATTCTGTTGATGTGTATGCACAGTTAATAATTGTCTTTATGACGGTCTGTTTTGAATGTGCAGGAAAAGACTTCGGAAATCCTGTTGAATTTCTTTCATTTTTACTGATAACAGTACCATTTACATATGTACCTTTTTTGTTTACATACATAAATTTCAAAAATCTTGCAAATAAAAGCAACAAGTCATGTTTTGCGGAGATGGTGAGTATATTTCACGGAATGTTCTGCTGGTTTGCACTTATTGAAATTTCTAACGATATTTCACAGAAACCTTATTATGAAGCGGTATATTCTTTTCAGAAACATCAGGCTATAAATGAAGAATACGGCAGAATATTAATAACATTGCTTTTCCTGTCGCTTATTGCACTTGTCATACTTTGCAGTTGTTCACCTGAAAATTCATCTCCGCTGATGTCAGCTTTTGCGATTTCGTTTACTGTAATCGGACTTGTTATATTTATGTTTATAAATATACAGTTTAATGATGATGGTGTTTCCTATGAATTTGAAAATTATTATTTTATGCGTTGGATATATTATATAAATCTTTTTATAATTGCAGTAAAAAGAATACAGTTCCACATAACCGAACACGTCAGAATAGCAAACGAAAGGCATACTGTCTACAGGTCATCATTTGCAATGAGACTTTCAAAAATTGCTGGGAAAATATCATCAATGACAGTATTCAGTTTTATAATGATAATTCCGATAGCGGTTGTGGTAGAGATACTTTATATACTTGTCGGACAGGGTGCGGACGGTGCAATAAAAGCGTTCACCGAAACTGCGGACTGGACTTTTTCGCAACAGATACCGCCACCGCCTTTGGAATATGACGGTCATTACTTGTGTACTGTTGCGTCAGGCGGTCATAAAAAAATCGTAAAGCCATTGCGTTACGGGAAAAGGTGCGGACATATTATAATTGTCAACCGTCAGTTGCTTACTGCAAACGCTTTTGAAGATTTGATTGCCGAAAAAACACCGAAATTTCACCGTGCAGTCAGAACTTTTTACAATAAATACGGCTATCCTGTATCAAAGCATATCACGAATGAATTAAGGGCGGATATAGTATATATTTTGATGAAACCGCTTGAATGGATATTTTTAGTTACTCTTTATCTTTTCGACAGTCAGCCCGAAAACAGAATAGCCATACAGTATTCAGATTACAAAAGGAGAATATGAAATGCCAAGAAAAAAGGAAAATACTCTGAAAAAGCCAGTATTCAGGCATGAAGCCTATATTGAAGGTTCGGGAAGTGTAGTAGATGAAAAAATTACTGAAACACTCAAAAAGAATTATATGCCTTATGCAATGAGTGTAATAATATCCCGTGCATTGCCTGAAATAGACGGCTTTAAGCCTTCACACAGAAAACTTCTCTATATGATGTACAAAAGGGGACTTCTTAATCCTGATAAGGAACGTTCAAAGTCCGCAAACGTTGTAGGGGAAACAATGAAACTCAATCCGCACGGAGACCAGGCTATCTATGAGACTATGGTTCGTATGACAAGGGGAAACGAAGCACTTCTTCACCCTTATGTAGATTCAAAAGGAAATTTCGGCAAACAGTATTCAAGTAAAATGCACTTTGCCGCACCTCGTTACACGGAAGTAAAACTTGAAAAGATATGCAATGAGCTTTTCCGTGATATTGACAAGGAAACCGTTGACTTTGTACCTAACTATGACAACACAATGCAGGAACCTACACTTCTGCCAGCGACATTTCCCACGGTATTGGTAAATTCAAATACGGGTATAGCGGTATCAATGGCAAGTAATGTATGTCCGTTTAATCTTCAGGAAGTGTGCGAAACGGCAATAGCACTCATGAAAGACCCTGAACACGATATTTTAAGTACCCTCAGAGGTCCTGACTTCCCAGGGGGCGGACTTATGCTTTATGATGAGGAAGAACTTAAAAAAGTTTACGAGACAGGCAGAGGAAGTATAAAAGTACGTTCAGTGTATAATTATGATAAGTCGGCAAACTGCATTGAAGTAACACAGATACCCTATACAACCACTGTTGAGGCGATAATATCAAAGATAGTTGACCTTGTAAAGCAAGGTAAAATCCGTGAAATATCATACGTCAGGGACGAAACTGATATAGACGGTCTTAAAATAGCGATTGACCTCAAAAGAGGTACTGACCCTGACAAGCTCATGCAGAAACTTTTCAGGCTTACACCATTACAGGAAAGCTATCCATGCAATTTCAATATTCTTATTGCAGGAACTCCGAAAGTAATGGGAGTGCGTGAAATTCTCACCGAATGGACTGCATTCCGAGAGGAGTGCATACAGAGGAGAACATATCACGATTTACAGAATAAAAAGGAAAAGTTACATCTTCTTGAAGCACTTTCAAAAATTCTTCTGGACATAGACAAGGCAGTAAAAATTATCCGTGAAACCGAAAACGAATCGGACGTTGTACCAAATCTCATGGTAAACTTTGAAATTGATGAGGTACAGGCGGAATACGTTGCTGAAATCAGACTCCGCAATATAAACAAGCAGTACATTCTGAAACGTATAGAAGAAGTTGACAGGTTACAGGCGGATATTCAGGAAATGGAAGAAATTCTTAAAGACAGGAAAAAAATCCGTAAGATAATAGTAAAGGAACTCAAAGACGTTATAAAAAATTATGCACAGCCAAGACGTACACTTTTCTATTATCCCTCTGACACTGATGAGGAAGAATTTATTGATGAAACACCTGATTATCCGATAAATATTTTTGTTTCGGCAAGCGGTTACTTCAAGAAGATAACACCGCTTTCGCTTCGCATGAGCAGTGAACAGAAACTTAAAGAAAATGACTACATCACACAAACTTTTGAGACAACCAATAAAACTGACCTTGTATTCTTTTCCGATAAGGCACAGGCTTACAAATCCAAAGCGAGTTACTTTGACGATACCAAAGCAAGCGTAATGGGGGATTACATTCCAGCCAAACTCAGTTTTGAAGAAAGTGAAAATCTTTCCGCACTTGTTCCGACAAGCGATTACAGCGGATATGTAATGTTTTTCTTTGAAAACGGAAAAATGACAAAAGTTCCGATGAAAGCATACGAGACTAAAACCAACCGTAAAAAACTTGCAAAGGCATATTCCGACAAGTCACCGCTTGTAAAGATACTTTTTGCAGAACAGGACTGCGATGTGCTTTTAAGGTCGTCAGGAGGACAGGCAATTCTTTTCAATACTGCAATGGTTCTGCCGAAATCTACAAGGGATTCTCAGGGAGTACAGGTCATGAACCTTAAAAAAGGCTGTACGCTCGTTTCCGCACAGATTCCTACAGATACTGAAAATATCGAAAAATACCGTGTAAACGGAGTTCCTTCCATGGGTAAAAACGCAAAGGATTTAGGGGACGCAAATCAGCTTGAATTTTAATCGGAATTTTCTTGACATTATTTATTTTTTGTGATAAAATATTATTGTGAGCGAACTATGCGGCAGCGGAAACGTTTTAGTTTACGAGGAAAGTCCGGGCATCACAGAGCAGGATAACTGTTAACGACAGCCGAGGGTGACCTCAGGGCAAGTGCAACAGAAATAAACTGCCTCTTTTAAGAGGTGATGGTGGAAAGGCAGGGTAAGAGCCTACCAGAGTACAGGAGACTGTACTGCTATGTAAACCCTATCCGATGCAACGTCTATTGGTGCTTGGTATCTTAACATCTGCTCGGTGGATATCAGGTAATGACGGCTTGAGCCTGTCGGCAACGGCAGGAGTAGATAAATTGTCGCACTCGACAGAACCCGGCTTATCGGTTCGGTCACATTCAGGGGGAGCTTCGGCTCTCCCTTTTTGCGAGGTGATAGAGAATGTTTCATATATACTGCGGTGAGGGAAAGGGCAAGACAACTTCCGCTGTAGGACTTGCCATAAGAGCAGTCGGAGCAGGAAAGAAAGTATATTTTTTCCAGTTTCTTAAAAACGGTAGTTCGTCTGAAATAAGCGTACTGCGGAAAATTGACGGTATAGATGTAAAATGCTGTGAAGTGTGCAGTAAATTCACATTCCAGATGACCGAAGAGGAAAAAAGAAGCGTTTACGATTTCCATAACAGTATGCTTGAAGAAGCAAAGTATTTAAGTACCGATGAAAACACACTGATTGTCCTTGATGAACTCTGCGGTGCTTACAACAGCGGACTTGTTGAAAAAAGTCTTGCGGAAAATACTGTTTTTGGTTCGAGGGCGGAAATAGTCATAACGGGAAGAAATCCCGATGATAAATTTCTTTCCTGTGCGGACTATGTAAGTGAAATAAAAGCTGTCAGACACCCTTATACAAAAGGCGTTACTGCAAGAAAAGGAATCGAATACTAAACAAAAGGACGGAAAAATCCGCCCTTTTTTGTTATACTTCAAGACCTTTTGCCCTGAAATTGTCAATAACCTGACCTAATATCTGTGCATTTGTCGAAGAGACAGAATGAAGAAGAAGAATTTCACCGCCATGTGCGGAATCCGAAAGTTTTCTTATACTTTCGGCAGGGTCAGGCTGTTTGTCAGTGAGCCAGTCAACATGGGCGAAACTCCAGAAAACAGTTTTGTATCCGCATTTCTGTATAGTTTCGAGAGCCTGTTCAGAGTATTCACCGCACGGACAGCGGAAATACTGCATTTCGTAGCCGTAGTTGTTGAGGACGTATTCATGGTTTGACATGATTTCCTCGATAGCATCATCTTCCGAAAGAGTAGGGAGACTTGCGTGTTTCATGCCGTGATTTCCGAGGGTATGTCCCTCGTCAATCATACGTTTTACGAGTTCGGGTTCTTTTTTGGCATAGTCGCCGGTAAGGAAGAATATAGCTTTTACATTTTTTTCTTTGAGTGTATCAAGAATTTTGGAAGTGTAGCCGTTTTCGTAACCTTGGTCGAAAGTTATGATTACTTTTTTAGGGTCATCGGAAAGTGCATAGGCATCGAGGTCTTTATATTTTTCGTTGAAACTCACTGCATCAACAGGACGGTTAAGGCTGTCAACGGCAGTCCCCTGACCGTACCCGATTTTAGTATTATCTGCCGCATATACAGGCATACATGATATTAATGCGGCTGTGAGTAATGCTGTATAGTTCATAATACAATCTTTCCTTTTATTTTTTGCGGAACGTTTCCGCAAAATTATTATGTCACGGATTTATTATTTTATATCAGTAAATTTTTTCAAAAAATACGCAGATTTTAAAAAAAGGAGTGTCAGTGAATCAACAGCATTTTTTATTGACATAGAATAAGTTCTATGCTATAATTATTACTAATATAAATCGGAATTTTGAGGTGTACTCATATGAATAAGAAAAAAT
>Ga0326514_10001900_pt1 | contig 13392 bp, 16 predicted proteins | sample 3_2548_0518_D_FD_203653 | JGI IMG/M metagenome (GOLD analysis project Ga0326514, IMG submission 203653) | Bovine rumen microbial communities from UC Davis, California, United States - 3_2548_0518 | ecosystem: Host-associated > Mammals > Digestive system > Stomach > Rumen | place: USA...
TATTGTATGTTGGTGCATGTTGCACAAAGATTTATTTTTTTTTTGTGCAATTTGCACAAAGGCGTTGACAAACGTAAAAAAATGATATATATTGTAGACAGATGATATTGGCCCACAATGAAAGGATGGTGATATTATGGGTGTTCGTTCAATGCCCTATGCTGAAGTAGAAGGCAAACCCCAGTTTGCAGGGATGGGATCCGGGGGATCATCTGGGGGTGGTTCCGGTTACACTTTACCGGTTGCTTCTTCTTCAAAATTGGGTGGTGTTAAAGTTGGATCCGGTTTATCAATAACAGACAATGGTGTATTATCTGCATCCGGGGGTGGTTCCGGTTACACTTTACCGGTTGCTTCTTCTTCAACATTGGGTGGTGTTAAAATTGGTTCCGGTTTATCAATAACAGAAAATGGTGTATTATCTGCAACCGGTGGATCAAGTAGTGGTGGCATAACAATTTCAACAACTGAAACTGTTATTGGAACTTATAATGGCCAGACATTGTATTCTAAAATTGTTCCGTGTAGTGTTTCAACAACATTAAATGCAAATTCTTGGGATATGATTGGCAATTATTCCGGGCTTGGAACTATTAAAAGTGCATACCTTGATCGTGTTAATAGTGATAATTTAACAATGCCAGTATTGGCGTATTGGAATCCTGGCAATGATGCATTAAAAGTTTGTGCTTTTGCATCTGCAAAATTAAATGCAAATGATTCTAAAATTGTTTTGTTCTATACAAAATAACAATAATGAAAGGATGGTGTTATTATGAAATTAACACAAATTGCAACTTTACTTAATGAAACACTTGTGCCGAATTATCTCGGCCAGGAAACCACTATTGCAGAAGATCTTTCTAATGTAGTTGAACTTGGAACTGCAATTGCAGATCTTTCCGGGGATGAATGCTTGAATTTTGCAAAAGATTTTGTTGTCGGAGTTGCCCGAAATTATATGGACACTCGTAAATACAAATCAGAAACTTATGGCTTGATGAATGATGCAAGGGAATATGGTGGTGTTATTCAGCGTGTAAAGGCCCGCCTTTTTGATGCTGAAGATTCTCCGATCTGGTCACTGCAGAATGGAACCGATTACATGGATGGCGTTTATCGTGGTGCTGATTTTGATGCAAAGATCTATTCGAAGGACACTGTATTTATGATCCCGAACTCGATCCCGACAGAAATGTATAAGCAGTTTTTCACTTCTGCCGATGGTGTTAGATCCTTTGTTGCTATGATTGAATCAACTGTTGACAATTCACTTGCTACACAGTTGAATTCATTAGCAAGGGCAACACTTCAGCAGTTGATTGCAACTTCTGCCGGATCAAGAAGTGTATCACTTCTTTCAATGTTCAATGATCAGATGGGGTTGACCGGTGGTGATGCATTGACGGCTGACAAGGCACTTTACAATGCTCCCTTCCTTCGTTGGTCGGCTGAACAGATCATGCGTCTTCGTGATCTTACACAGGAAATGAATGAAAAATATAATGATGGCACTATTCAGACCTTCACACCGGCCGAAGATCTTCGTGTGACACTTCTTTCACAGTTTGCCAGGGCAATCGAATTCAACATGGAAGCAGATACATTTCACAATGATCTTGTATCGGTTGGTGAATATAATAAGATCAACTTTTGGCAGAATGCTTCATCGGATCTTCTTCCGAATCTTGGGAAAACTGCCGAAGTTGTCACCAAGATCGGTGATGCTGAACCGGTAACAGTTTCAAATGTTGTTGGTTTGATTTATGATCGTTATTCTGCAGGAATGTGTGCAAGGCTTGACAAGATCACTGCCGATTACATTCCGAAGGGTGATTTTACGAATTACTTCCACCATGTTGCAAATAGCCGATTTGTTGATACCCGGAACACGGCACTTGTACTTCGTCTTGTATAATTGTTGTGGTTGGTTGGGGCAATGCTTCGAAGTGTTGCCCCATTTTTTCATATAAAAGGAAGGTGATAAAATGGATATTCTGTTGTATAACATATCAGCACCGCCGGAAAAGGTTGTTAAAATTACAAATTCAACACCATATACAACTATTGAAAATGTTCGATTTTTGGATGATGATTCTATCAATATTCAAAGTCCACAAATCAGATTAAATCTTGGATCCGAATTAGTAACGGCTTTCAAGTATAATTATGTAAAAATACCAAAATTGTGCAGATATTATTTTGTTGACAATATTAGTGCAAAAAATGGTTTAGTTATTCTTTCACTTCGATGTGATGTGTTGCAATCATTTCACAATGATATAAGGAACAGCGAACAATATGTAATTCGAAGTGAAAAATATCAGAATAAATTGTTAGTTGATCCATTGTTACCTTTACATTCAGATCATTCATTGCATGTTATCCCATTTGGTGAAGATGTATTCAAAAAAGATTGTGATCATGTTATACTTGAAACTGTTGGAAAGGGGGGTACAGTATCATGAAAATTGAAACATCATACACACCGGAAGAAATTATTGAATATGCTAAAAATGATTTTGTTGTGGCTGCACAAATGTTCCCCGATTTTCATCTTGGCAAAGCAACTTCTAATTATAATTCGAAGGATGATAATTATGTTGAATGTTCAATAGAATCGGATTATCCGGGGCATGGAAATGTTGCATATGTTCGTGGAATTACAAATTGTTTGATCAATAGATATCCGAATGATAATGAAAGAAAAATAGGTATTATTAGGGGAACTCTTGATGATGGTTCATTTTGTGTTGATATTATTGGAAATGGCATCATTGATAGGCAAAATAAAAAATACATTAACACACGTTTATCTGTTTCCAATACTTATCAATTGAAATATATAAACGCGTCACATGACTATTATGTTGATCTTGATGGCCAGACTACAGATTGGGCAATTAATTTTCATAATATTGAATACAAAGAAAATCGTTTGTCTGGGCAAACACTAAAATACACTGATAACCCATATCCAATTACAATGGCACAAGCATCAATGTATGAACCAAATTGGGAAACGCCTGCAGTTGGGTTTCCATTGGAGTGCTTTTTTTATCAGTTTGCGAAATTGAATAATCAAAATGTTTCTGCAGGTAGTGATAATATAGAACTGACAAACAATCCAAACACTTCGTTGCGTGTAGGCAATTTATTTGATCAATACTTATTTTTTTCAACTAAATCATCATATTGTTATAATGGTTATAAAAATATTGGTGGTGATGTATTTTCTTTTTTGTATGAACGGAGTAATAGTTTTGACACCTTTGCACTTGGATCTTTGAGATGGTACAATCAACAAGAATTTCCGCAAAATGTTCCTGCACCGGATTATGCAGATGAAGGAACATATTGTGCCCATTGGGTACCATTCAATTTGATTTTAACACGCAATGAAAATGAAGCAGTGGATTATTTAAACACCGGTAAATTACCTTCAGATGCTTTCATATATCCATATGATGTTGATAATGTTCCACTTAATACCGATGGAATTGATCCTGGTAATGAACCAACAGATGTTCCAATGGATGATACACCAAATGAAGACGGAACACCAATAGATGATTGCAATCCAATGCCAACTGAAGAACCGGATTACACACCGCAATCATTAACTAATAATAACTTGTATTGGTTATCAGCACAAGCATTAAATCAATTCATTGATTGGTTTTGGACTGATGCAACAGATGTTGCATCATTGGGTGATTTATGGGACAAAATAACCGGGTTGTATGAAAATCTTGCTGAAGCAGTTTTACAAATTAGATACATGCCAATTGATATTTCATGGATCGGTGGAACAACCGGTGATACAAAAATTGTAGTTGGTATGATTGAAAAATCACATGCGGTTCAAAAAATCAATCGAAGTGTTGCACCAATTAGAAGAATTGGAACCATAGATGTTTCAACTATCAATAATGGTTCATGGGTTAACTATACACCATATTCATCATGTAGTTTGTATTTACCCTTTCATGGCATGGTATCACTCGACAATGATTTTATCATGAACCATAAATTATGTGTTGAAGCGGTTTATGATATAATTAGTGGAACTATACAATATTATATTCATCGTGATTCATATGAAGGAAGTTTAGTGTATAGTACAATTGCCCGGATGGCCGTTGATATTCCAATTAGTTTGCAAACAAAAACTGAACGTGATTCTGCAATACTGCAAAATGTTGCAAACGTAACAGCAGGATTAATTGGTGCAGGGGCTTCAGCAGCAGTTGGTTCACCTGTTGGTATGACAATGGGAATGTCAAATTTAGCATCATATCAACCAACTTCTGCAGGAATGCATGTTGTAGGAACTGTGGGTGAATCGGGATCATTTTATGCACCAAAGAAATGTGCATTATATATTAAACGCCCTGCATATAATAGACCATCAAATTATAAATCACGTGTTGGGTATCCAGCAAATACAACCAAGAAATTAAAAAATTGTTCCGGATTTACAACATGCTATCAGCCAAGAATTACTTTTGCAGGAAATGATTATGATACTGATGGAATCCAAGGAACCATGAAACCATTACAAAGTGAAGTCCAGGAAATTTATGAATTGCTTGAAAAGGGGGTAATATTATGATGAACAATGTGATTTTTTCACCGGGGGATGTTTACAACAAATTAAAAACCAAGCAACAAAATGAAACCAGGTATGTAACATTTTTCACATTGCTATGGAACACACTTCTTGAAATGTTTGAATGGAAGAATCTTCCGGAAACCATTCCAAAAAGATTTTTGGAAGGAATCCTGCATGCTGAAGGTGAAGTATTCGTTTGCAGGGAAAAAGGAACCGATAATGTAATTGCAGGACATGGAACATTGTCCGGTGAAGTTGATGTGTATGGTATGGGTACAGAATGCATTGTTACTTATCCTGGGAATTCAGTAAATGGGAAAAGGGGTGTTGATATAGCATATGGAATTAACAACGACACGGCGACACCGGATATGCTCACCTATTGGATTGCTCACTTGCTTGGTGAAATATCTAAGAGTGAAGCATTAAATGTGAAATATTCAAGATACCTTCCAATTCCGAAGTTGAATGATGAAAAAGACAAAAATGCATTTGTTGATATTATGAAGAAGTTGGAAGATGGTGAATTAACTGCATTTGTGTCCAAGAATGTACTTGCCAAGGAAATCGGATGTGATGCCCCGGAAGTTTTCAATCTATCAGATGTTAAAGATGTTGATAAATTGCAATATTTATCAAGATATTATGATGATGTGATTAAACGATTTTTTAATTTCTATGGCCAGGCATTGCAAAATCAAAACAAATCAGCACAATCTATTTCCGATGAATTGCATGGTATGGATTCCGTATCATTCATCATTCCGCTTCAGATGTTGAATTGTCGCAAGGCATTATGTCAGCAGATCAACGATATTTTTGGACTTGATGTTGATGTTGAATTCTCCCCGGCCTGGAAGTTGGAATTTGATGCCTTTATGAATAGGGATCTAAATGAAAACGGAATTCCGGATGCTGAAGAATTTGATGATGCTTCAGATAATGCGGATATGCTCGAAAATGCCCCCGAAGATGAAAACATGGATGAAACATCGGATGAAACTGAAGAAGGGCAGGAAATGCCAAATTTGGATGAATTAGAAGCAATTGAAGAAGATGTTGATGAACCTTCAGATATTCCCGCAATGGATTTGGATCCGGATGCTCCGGATGAATTGGAAGGGGGTGAAGATCCGGAAGAATTGGAAGGTGGTGACGAAGAATGAATTGGAATCAAATCTTTGCATGGATCCGGGGTGTAGGATCGTTATGTGTAGGTGTGTTGTCGTATTTATATGGTGAAATGAATGGGTTATTGATTGCGTTATTCGTTGCTATTGTTCTTGATTATGTAACCGGGTTAATTCGGGCAGGAATTAAAAAAGAACTGTCTTCAGCAATCGGTTTCAAGGGAATATTGAAAAAAATGCTGATACTTGTAGTGGTTGCCCTTGCACATGTAATTGATAATTGTGTTGGTTCCGGTGAATCATGGCGAAATATAGCATTGGTTTTTTACATATGCAATGAAGGGTTATCTATATTAGAAAACATTGTTGCGTGTGGTGTACCAATTCCGGAAAAGATAAAGGAAGCACTTCAATCCATGCAAGATGAAAATGATGAAAAGGAAGGTGATTGTAATGGCAGTTGTGACGAAGTTTGAATTGATTGATTTCTTGGAAAATGGCAGTAATGATTTATATATCAATGCCACCGATAAAGATGGCGTGCAACGTGTTGTTTCATCGGCAGATAATACAAAAAGATATTTTTTGCATAAATACGGAACTCGGATGTATGCAGTGCTTACCGGAATGCATTCGGCATCTGTATCTGATGCATTAACTAACTTTGTAGAAGATTTTAGGGCCTGGGTGAATAACCGGCAAAGAAATATTGATCTGCAATACCAGGCATTGTTTGATTACGATTATTCACCAATTGATAATTATGATCGATATGAGGTTGAAACCATTGACGATGATGGTACAACAACATATGGAAGAAGGGATGCAGAATCCGGATCCGATGCATTGCAACATGGTCATACAATTGCTAACACCGGAACAACGACAATTGCAGATTCCGGAACAGATACTTCAACAAAATCTGGAAACGTTACCAATGAAACAGAAAAGGCTGGGTTCAATTCACCGAATTCATACACCAATGATACCAAGAACACAGAAACATATAATTCTGTACGTGATGCAACTGCATACGGAAAAACGGAAACACAAACAGATAATACACATGAAACACACACCGGAACAGATACTACAACATATGGAAAAACAACAACACAATCCGGATCAGATTCAACCACAAAGGATATTGAAAGATCCTTGCATGCATATGGTAACATCGGTGTTACAACTTCAACCGCTATGATTTCCGAATTGTTGGATGCAAGAATGATGTCACTTGCTGATATGCTTCTTGACAACTTCATCAATGATTACACATATTATTCATGATTTGTTCTCCCTATAAAAGAAGGTGCCCATTGATTTGGACACCTTTCTTTTTTATACTATACTTGCAATGAATAAAAACAAACCAATGTAACACCAGCAAAAGAATATTATTCCGGCAACTTCCAAAACCTTTTTCATTCATACACCTTCTTTTATAATTTCTTGGCAATCTGTATGTATTTATCAACTAAAGCCCCGGTTGTATTGTCCGAATAAGTGAAAAGGTTTGTGTTGTATTTTTTCCACAACCATTGATCAAACTGCATCATGCCAAATTTGTATCGGTATCGAGAATCATATACATGATCTTCAACCGAATATATCACAGAATCTTCATATGTGTTTGTTGCAGGATGCAGATTTATAAAAATTTGGTCTTCATAATAATCAGCATCGGAATCATCTTCCGGTGGCAAGGTTTGACAGATTTCCATATTAACAAGTTTACCATTTAACTCTAAGTAATGATTTTTTTGCAATATCTTGAATTTTTTCGGGGGATGTGGATATGAATCAACCGCCCAGGTATCAGCACCGGTTATTCCACTGATACGATTATTATCAAATCCATAATATTCGGTATTTACTTTTTGTCGTTTTTTGCCGGCCTTCTTTTGAATCTTTTCCATGATTTCAACATAGATCCGGGTGCCCTTCGGTGTTACAATTTCTTTTGCATCACCTTGTTTCATATCATCAATTGCTTCGGTGATCATCAAATCTTTTAATATTATTGCATTTTTATCAATACTGTTGGCCAGACAAATGATGATTACAGACAATCGATCCCTTGCAATAGTCTTAATCAGATCAACCAATGAAATAAAAAGATCCGGATAATATGCTCTTTCAATAAATTCATCAAACACAATGTAATCACCAAGTGGTGCATTATAGGCCGATTTATATATTTCTGCTCTATCGATTGATAACATGGTGCAAAATTGTTCCGGGGCACGTTCAATTTCATTTCCATCGGCATCAACCTTTTGATAATACCATCTTCTACTTCTGTATACTATTGAATTATATTGCCCATTAGTTAATGTATCAACATAACCTTCCCGGATGATCACAGTAAAAAGATCTTCGGAATTCTTCTTTACAATCATATCTTCACGGCTTCGAAGGTATTGGATGTGCGTTCCGTATAACTTATTCATCACCATACCAAGAAGAAGAATTTCCGATGTTTTGCCCCTACTTCTTTCACTCATTATTATGTTCCATTTTGTTTCTGGGATTGGCATTTTTAACGGATCATAATAAAATGCCGGCACATTCAGTTTACGATATTCTTCCCGGATCAATCCCCAATCATACTTAATTCCGTTTTTAGAATCACCATCAATATATTCGAGTTTCATATCTCATTCCTTTCATTTTGAACGCATCAATTTGCATCTTGTATATCTGATCTAATCGGAGGGTGAATGCAATGTCATAGATTCCCACGCTTGACAGTTCACGCATCTTTACACCATCAACAACATCTTCATGTGGTTCGTCATTGTATGTGCTTGCCATCTTCAGTGATATCCCAACATCTAATTGCATGTTGTCAGTGAACACATCATACACATCTTTTCCGGTGTTTTTACAATAGTCAATCAATGCAGTTTTTGGAAGTCCTGCAATGGTGCATTCAGTGTGACCATCTTCATGTGTTGTTATGTATCTTTTAGCCCCAAGATATTTGGCTTTAGGGGCATGTTCATATTCAACATCAAATTGCCCAAGATCATTAAAATGTTCAATGGGCAAATTATACTTTTTGCATTTGGCAAGCATTTGTTTTCCAATTTCTGCATTGTAATCATCAATGATATGTTTATGCTTGGCAAAATTCAGCATCTTAATTGAATCCGTATCACAATACAATACATCACCTTTGAACATTCCACCTTGATGATCTTTTAATGCTTCCATTTCAATCGGGTACACACCATTAACCAGTAATTCATATCTTGCACCGGCAGTGATCCATATGCCCCATTGTGGCAACGTATACGCATGATGAACATTCTTAATAAAATCAAATGAATCACCATCAATTCCCCATTCGTCAACATCATTATCATATACAATATCATACAACACCATTTTTTGAACCATCAAGCCATAAAATGAATTGACTCCCGATTTTGTCAGGGCATATATTGGTGTCCCTGCTTTTCCTTCTTTCTTCAATTTGTCTTTTTGCAAGTATGCTTCATTCAATGGTTTAACTATGTATTGTGGTAACTCACCTGGGATTGATTGCCATGCTTCATGTATTTCAACATCATCCCATGTGTAAAACTTTTCATAGATCTTCCAATCTAATTCTGTCAACCAAACACTCATATATTCAGCACGACGAACACGGCCATTATCAATTACTGCATGCACCAAGTTATAACATTTTGATTTTGATTCTATCGAGTGTGGCAAGGTTGCCCGGATGTTATGAAATGTTGCCCGGATGATCATACAGTGATCTTGCATCACTTCCATTGGATCACCAACACACCGGATAAATTTTGAACGCGGCACCTTTCCCAAATTCATCCTTGCAGGATATGAAGAAGTAAAATCTACGGATCCAACATCATGTATAATTTCATCCGTGTGGCAAATATTAGCATGCACAAAACCACCACGAAACACCCATTGCATCATTATATCATAAAAATCTCTATCCGGATATGTTATGTAAATAGCATTTTTTATTTCCTTGTTTACATTGTCCTTTACTTGTTTTCGAATGATGCCGGTTTTGGTTGTCGGGATCCAATGCTTCGGAATAATATATTCATCAAACATATATCTTGCCCATTCGGATAGAATTACCACATCATTAACACAATATTGTTTTTCTTCTTCAGTTAATGGTGTTGTATAATTCCGGATGATTGAATAGTCAAGATCACCAACTAATTTTTGTGTGGCCGTGTAGTCCTTGGCTAACTGCTTCAATGATCCCCCAGAAATAGCAAGGCAATCCCGAAGTTCAATGCAATCATCTATTACTGCAAGAAGGGGTTGCCTTACATCCTTGGCAAAAACCTTGGTAAAATTGAATTGCTTCCGAATATATTGGAATTCGAATCCTTCGTTAGCAATCCAACAGATGATCCGGGTGTTTTTCCGAAGTTGTAACCCCTTTTTTAACCATCGAATAACTGCATGTAATTCATGCCACCTTCTCCCACAAATTACCCAATCATTAACTGACATTTGCCAATGATACATATAACCATGATGATTTTCAAGGGTAGTTGTTTCAATATCAAATCCAATGCAAATTTCATGATAACGCAATGCATCCTTGCCAGATTTTTTAAATGGAATAATGCTTTTAGATTCCTGCTTTAGATCAATCAAATGTAATTGTGTGGGATCCACCACCTTCGGATTTATCTTCTGCATCTTCAATTCCCTTCATCACATCAACAACATTCATCAATTCAGAATAGGTGTTGTTTGATTTTCGCAATGTATCAATAGCATTTTGAACACCTTCCTTTTTTGTATTGCTATAAAGTAATGGAATGCCTTCTTTTAATTCACCCATAGATCCAATGAATTTATTTTTCAAATCTTGCATTGTTGTATCATCTGTTGGCTTCCATCCCATTTCTTTCATTGCCTTTTCAAACTGCCCTTGGTAACTTTTCCGAAGTTCTTGGATCCCTTGAAACTTTTGTAGATTAAAATCTCTATCTGCAGTATATCCCATTTTTTCGAAGTCCTTGGATCTTATTATCTGAAGAATGCCATCTTTATTTTCACGAATGTATTGATCCGGAACAAGTGCTTCCATTCTTGACTGATATTGCTGGACAATGGGGTTATCTGCACCAAGATTTTTGGCCAGTGTTAATGCTCGGTCGTTGATTTTTCGAATTGCTAAAATAATTTTACTATCCATTTTTAACATTCCTTTCCATGATATTTTTTCATTGCCTTTTGCATAACTCCAAGTAACCGGCATTGCAAAAGTAACCATTCTTTTCTATCGGAAACATATCTTGCTGGACAGTTCTTTTTTACAACATCATAATGCCTTATGATCCATTTTACATTTTTGCAGTGCTTACAAATATATTTAACAAGATCATCCAACTTTTTTAACTGCTTTTCTGTTGGAGCATCCTTCATGATACCACACAATTCAATCGATATAGAATTGGAATTGTTAACCTTTCCGAAGTAATCACCTTCTTCATAGGATAATTTTCCAACACTCCATGCAGTATTTTTCATCCATACAGATCTTGCACATACACCATCACGATCAATAAAGAAATGTGCTCCGGCAGATCTTGTGTTCCCGGTCGCAAAATAATCAGCATTGTTCTTTGCAGTTGATATTTTACCACCTTCTTCGCCAACATTATGAATTACAATTGCATCAATCGAATCAAGGGGCCTTGTTACTGCTTTACCATTATATGTTTTGTACGAATGGTTTTTTGCCCTTCTTTTGTAGTTTATCACTGACATTTTATCATCCTACCTTTCTTATCTTTGAATTGGAATTCATTCACATATGCAACGAATTCCGGAAACTGCATCTTTTCTTCAACTGCTTCGAAACCTTTCACAACAATATGTTTCAATGCGTTTTCATTGCTTTCATCCTGCATAAATACATGATAATACATGATTCACCAGCCTTTCTTATATCTTCTTTTCATATCAGAAATCACAATATGATACTGTTCATCATCTTCATATTTTAATATCTGATGAATGTAGGTATGGATGGATCCACATGATACATTGAAATTTTCCGAAGCTTTTTTAATTCCAACTTTGTAATCGATCATATAGGCTATTGCCTTCTTACACCTGGCAAGCGTACCTTCACGCATTATTTTCACCACCTTTCAAAAATGGGGCAAGCCTGCAAACCTGCCCCATGTATATTAGAAAAGAATTACATGCCCTCAAAGGGATCCTTTTCCTTACCATCCACAAGGATCTTCAATGCAGAAGGATAAACTGCACAACCACTTGTTTCTGTTTCCGGTGCAAACGTGCATTTAACTTTGATTTCTGCACCATCAATCAAACCACGCTTAACAAATTCCTCAAATGTCAACTTGGAACCATCCGGAATCATTACCGGAATGTCAAACGTGCTTCGAAGCATCATGTGGTCTTTATCCTTCGCCCACTGGGGAACAAACTTCTTTGCAACATCCGAATACAATACGTCAATATCTCCCCATGCATCATCATCCGGGATCATGTTAATCGTGCATCTGGGCACCGGATCTTTGTCAGACCTTGCCATGATATATGCCGAAACCATCTTGCCGGTGATCATCTTTGTATACTTCTTTGATTCTGTTGTGTTTGTCTTATTAGTAGCCATAATTCTACCATCCTTTCATATATTGCTTGTTATTAGTTGAAAAACGTTGATTGCTGCCCCAATCAAACACAGGGCAATAAATAACCACATGATTCCCAAACATCCAAAATAAAGGAAATCAGACACCTTCACCGGCTTATCCCTGGCATTCTTCTTCATGCTTTCACCACCTTTCAATCATTCATATGTAAAAGCATTGTTGCAGATATCAATTTATCTTCTTCTTCCCAATGCTTTTCAATCAACATGTTCAGCCATTCACCGAAAAATTTACACCATTCAACTGAATTCTTCATAATCAAGTTATTATCTTCAGAATTCCGATCATCAACTAACCGGCTAAACGTGTCAACATTCTGATTCATTACATCTTTCATCTTTTCCAAATTTGCCATGATTTCATTCGTTGTCATATTAAACTACCTACCTTTCACATTCATTCGTGCCCCGCAATTCGGACAGTATTTTGTTTCTTTGTTATTCTTGCAACCACATTCTGAACACCTGCATGATAATGAACCAATATCAAACCAATGCCCTTCTGTTACACTATCCTTTTCTTCATTCATAGTACATCCTTTCAATCTCGGTGCAGGATCCATTAGAATCCTCTTACCCATAACATATCTGGCATAAAGAAAATGTTATCATCTTTAACATAATAACACATTGATACTGCAATAAAATTCGTATCTTTATATTTTCCAACAAATGAAACAATCTTCTCGTCCTTCCATAAAGACCAATTCCATGCAAGAATCTTAATATCTTCATGCATCTTTGAAATTTTTTCTTTTACTTCCTTCTTTGTCATAATGTTCACCATTCCTTTCCGGATCCGTGGATCCATGTGATTTATTGAATTCCATGATTCAATCTTACACTCAAATTGAACAAATTGCAAGGCCTTTTCGATCAATTTATTCAAGTTTGTGCAAATTGCACAAAAAAAAAAAAAAATCTTTGTGCAACATGCACCAACATACAATAGG
>Ga0326514_10001902_pt1 | contig 13382 bp, 17 predicted proteins | sample 3_2548_0518_D_FD_203653 | JGI IMG/M metagenome (GOLD analysis project Ga0326514, IMG submission 203653) | Bovine rumen microbial communities from UC Davis, California, United States - 3_2548_0518 | ecosystem: Host-associated > Mammals > Digestive system > Stomach > Rumen | place: USA...
TACTGGTATGGTGTAGCCCTGCATCCGCGCACGCCTGAATGTCTCTCCGTGTCGCCCGCCTATGGTTTCCCTCGTGATCTCCACGGGTGGCATGATTGCCCTCTCCATTTGGCACATGACGATATTGGATAGGTCGTACCCGTTGAAAATGATGCGGTCGTGACTGTTGTATTTAGGCATAGCTATGCCCTCTCTGCTTCATCACGCTACTGATTCCGCGCCCGATCTGCTGCCCAACCTCGTAGGAGCTTTGCCGCCCGGTGATGGTGGCGTTAACGTTTACCTCGACGTTAACGGGTGCCGCTCCGCCCGCATGAGCAACGGCTTGCTCGATGAGTCCAAGCAGCTTGCTTTCTGGCTCTATCCACTCGCGCTCTCCTGAGTCTCCCACGCCGATTAGGTGCGGGTCGTTCGGGGCGATTGCTCCGCCCTTCGCGTACCACTCGATGCCGTCAAACACGGGTAGGCTCAAGATTCCGCCCAAGTCCTCCCAATGCCAGTTGATGTGCGGTAGCGGAATGTGGGGCCACTTGAATTCGAAGTTGAAGAAGCCTTTTATCTTCTCGATGGCATCCCCAACGAACTTCTTGGCAAACTCGATTTTTTCCTTAATCGAGTCGCGCACGCGGTCAAACACGCCCGCTACCTTATCGCCCAGATTCGGGAAGCCCAGGATCTCACCAATCTTGTTGCCAACGTCCTTAACCGTGTCCCGTGCGCTCTTAATCTTCTCGGCAATTCTTGAGCGGATGGATTCAAAGGCGCTCGCCGCTTCCTCCTTGGCCTTTTTCCAGTCTCCGCTTAGCGCGGCCTGTAGCGCTCCGCTCGCATGCTTGCCCGCGTCCTGTGCCGCTTTCATGTCCTTCGTAACGGTGTCCTTAACGGCATTGAACGCGGTAGCCGTCCCGGTCTTGATGGCGGTCCATGCGTTGCTAATGTTGGTCTTTAGGTTGTTCACGCGCTCCGAAACGGTGTTCTTGATGGTGTCCCAAGCGCCGCCGATGGTGGACTTGATGCCCTCCCACTTCTCGGCTGCGCCCTTCTTGATGTTGTCCCAAGCGTTGCCCAGAGCTTCCTTTACCTCTTTGATTTTGCCCGTAACGCTGTCCCAGATGCCTTTCCAGAATTCCGGTACGCCCTTGAAGAACTCACATACGCCGTTCCAAGCGTCGCTAATGAACTTCGTGAACTTGCCCCAAAGCTCCCGCCCTAGCTCGGTCTGCGTAAAGAACCACGTAAGGCCCGCGATAGCAGCCGCAACAGCCGCGATGCCAAGCCCTATCGGGTTTGCCGCTATCAGTCCGGTGAAAGCGGTCCACGCACCGGAAAGAGTGCCGCCTATGGTGCTCGCCAAGCTGCCTACCGTGCTCGTGAGCGTGCCGAACGCTCCCGATATGCCGCCAACGTTGCTTAGCGCTCCGCTAACCGTTGACCATAGGGAGGAAATGTTCTTGAGTCCAGCGCCGATGTTCCCAGCCGCTTCAAAGAGCTTGCCGAATCCCAGCGTCACGCCGCCAACCGCGCCCGTGATGAGCACGGCTTTTGCTATGAACTCCTTCTGCTCCGGGGAAAGGCTCTTGAACGCTTCGGCCACCTGATGAACGACTTGGGCGAACTCATGGACTATCGGCCCTAGCGTGTCGCTAAAGGCGCTGCCAAGCTCGGCACCTGCCGCCTGTAGCTCCTTCTCGGCAACGTTGAGCTGGTCCACGCCATCAACCGTTTCATCGAACGTGTCACCCACGGTGCTGCCGTAGTCGCTCAGCGTTTGCTTTAGATCGGAGAAGTTCACGCGGCCCGACTTCGCCGCATCAACGAACGCGACGGCTGCTTTGGAACCGAACAGCTCAATTGCATCCTTGGTGGCTTCCGCTTCGGTCTTGGGGTCTTGCAGCCGCTTGGTTAGATCCTCAAGGCTCGTACCCAAATCGTCACCGGATTTGGCGCAACTCGCCGCCGCCTTTTTGAGTCCGGCTAGCATCTGGTCGGCTGGTACGCCCGCTTGCTCGAACTTGCCCAGCATGACGGCTGCATCGTCTATGTCTAAGCCCATTTCGCGGAAGGTGGCACCGTTGGTAACCACGGCTTGCATGAGGGCATCGGCGCTCATGCCGCTGTCTTGCGCAACCTTGGCAAAGACTCCCAAAACCTCGTTGGTGTGGCTTGAGTCCACGCCGAACGCTTCCATTGCCTTAGCCGCGTTCTGCACGGCTTGCACGCTATCCACGCCCGTAATCTCACTGAACTTGAAGAACAGCTCTGATAGTTCCTCAAGCTCTTCTCCCGTGGCACCAAAGCGGGTGTTAACCTCGCCAACCGTGTTGCCGATAGCCTCCCAATCGTTGGAGCTTCCCGCAACGGTCGTGGCAACGTTCTTCACGCTCTCGCCCAGAGCTTCCGCCGCTTCTCCCGTCGCGCCCGTGGCCTTTACCACGGCATCCATGCCAGAGTCAATTTCGTTGAAAGCCGCGAGAGACGCGCCCGTGATGGCTGCTGATGTTGCCATCATCGCCTTTCCTGCGGTCTCCATGTGCTCGCCGTGCTTCTTTAGCTTCTCGGAGTTGTCTTCCAGCGTTTGCCCAAGCTGGTAGAGCTTCGTCTTGGATGCTTCCATTTCCGTACTGGCATCCTTGATTTTGCCCTTGTAGCTCTCAAGCTGGTTCTCACATTGGAGTATGGAGCGCTGTAGGCTGTCGTACTGCCGCTGCTCTTGGTCGGTGAGCTGTTCGCCACGGGCTTTCTTTTCCTCAAGCTGCTGTAGCGCTTGCTTGTAGGCATCAAGCCGCGTCTTGGTTTCCTCATACGCCTTGTTGAGCGTGCGCACCTTCTGGGCCAAAAGCTCCGTGTTTCCGGGGTTGAACTTTAGGCTCTTGTCTATCTCTTTGAGGTCTTGGTTGGTCTTACGGCTCTCGCTCTGCACCGACTTTAGGGCGCTTTGCAGACCTGTGGTGTCTCCGCCAAACTTGATGGTTAGGCCCTTGTACGAAACTGCCATGATAGCCCCTTCCATCTGCGATTATCAAAATCATAAACACGCGAAGCGAACCACTCTTGAAAGTGGCCCGCCGTCTCGTGCTTACAAGCCCCAAAAGGATTCCTCCGCTTCACGCGCCTTTTGGTCCTCTTCGCTGTGCAATACCGAATCGTCTATGAACTCGCGTAGCTCTATCCACGCTTCGGCCTGGTCTATTCTCATGCGCCTTAGATCGGCGGGCATCAGTCCCGCCGCATGGCATATGTAGAGCCACACAATGCCCGGTCGCTCGGCAAGCTCGCTAGGCAATGGTGGTAAGGATCTCTCGCTCGGTCTCGGTTGCCATGTCCGCTCTAGCCTGTTGCGGAAAAAAGTTATCCTCGACTTCTTGCATCACGGCACTAGCCCAACCTTCCTCAACCGTGAGGTCCAGCACGTCCGTTGGTAAGTCCCTGAGCCAATTCTTGAAGCCGGGCGTTTTGTCGTTCGCGGTCTTCTCGAAAGCCCAGAAGAGTTGCAGGAGCTTGAGCATGGGCGGTATCTCGTGTTCGTCCACGAACTCTGAGATCTCGTCAACCGCCGCGTTGATATCCTCGCGCACCTTCTTGCCCTTGCGGGTGGTGGTGAATTCCTCCGCGTAAACGAAAGGGGTAAAGGCGTTGCACTCTATCTCGTGTGCAACGCCGCCAATCTCAACCGTGCGCATTAGTTGCCACTCTTGGGCGTGACGGTCTTAACGACGGCTGTAAAGAAGTCATCGTATGTGCTGTTGCCATAGAAGCTATCGCGTGTGGTCGCACGCACGCCCTCGGCAAGCTTGAGTGGGTAGTACGTGAACGGTATTGAGATTTGCCCAACGCTCGTCTTGTCTTCCTTGGTCTGCGCGTCGAAGTCTGGCTTTCCAAGCTCGCAATGGTAGAAGACCTTGCGCCTACCGTGGATGTACCCGGTCTGCTCGCACATGATGGCGCACGGCTTTGGTTGCACGTCCGCGAGGGCCAGAACGTCTCCCTCGGAGGTTACGAGGTAGCCCGTAAACTCCGCTATGGTCTCTCGCACGGTCTCATCGGTAATGTCGCGGATGGCGATGGTGCCAGTTCCGCCCGTGTCCGTATTGGCATTGATCCAAGTCTCATCGTTGGCGTAACTCGGATCGGAATTGACCGAACGCGAAGCCTGAATGGATACCAGACCTGCCTTGCTGCCAATGTCAACGGGCGTGCCAAAGGTGGCGGTGTCAACGTTCGTGAGCGGCGCAAGGTGCAAGTTCTTAACGCCAATAAATCCGTCTCTTGCCATTTCAACTCCTAATTCTCTCGCACTTCCACGGTGATAACCGCTTCCATGAGTCCTTCGCTCGGATGCGGCCAAACGCCGCCGTCGCTAAAGTAGATTCCCGCATCGTCTAGCGCATTGGTGATGGTGCGCTCTAGCTCGTAGTTGCGGTGCACGGTGTAAAGCTCAATGTCGTACTCGGCCACGTTAAACCACGTGAGGTCATTAGCGCCGCTCGTGGTACCGCGCCCTCTGCGTAGGACGATGAAGGGCGCAACCAAATCATCCGGTGGCTCCCATTCCGCGTTGGTCCACTTGATGCCCAGCCCGCCGATTACGCCGCAAAGCTCGTCTAGTGTGGTCATTGCTCGAACCTCCCTAGGAACTCGCCGCTCATTTCCTCGGCAACTTGGGCAATCACTCCGTCACCCGCAACGTACCCGTCGTACTTGCCGAACTGGTTAGCCTTTGCGTGGCCCTTTTCCAGTAGGTGGGTGAGCATGTAGTAGCGCTTGTTGTGCACGACAACCTCAACGCCCGTTGAGCTTGCAATCGCATCAGATACCCAATCGCGCGAGTATGCGCCGCCGCGCTTGCCCCTGCTCTTGCGTGAGCGCTGTTGTAGGAGCTGCGCGGCCTTTTGGCCTACCTCGCACGCCGCTCTCGTGGCTTCATCGTCCACGTCGTAGCAGTGTTCCTCCATGTAGTCGTGGATGATATCGGCAAAGTCGCTAGAGCCGCAATCGACCGTGAGGTTGTTGCCGCGCCTACGCCTTGCCATGCTCGGCCAGCCGTTCGGTGAGGGTGAGCACCACGAAATCGGGGCTTGATGCGTCCACGCGGTCAACGTTGAGCTTCGCGCCGTTGTAGGTAACCAGCCGCTCGCCGCGATAGTCGCATTTGTGGAGCTGGATTACCGCAATCGGGTGCACACCAGCGTTAGCCGCTTGGTAGTAGCTCTGAGCGCCCAAGCTAAACGGGTTGCAGCAAACACGCCGTGGCGGTGTCTTGATGCTCTGCGGTACGCCGCGACTGTCGCGCTCGACCTTGGATGAGTGTAGCAAGCACGTGTTTAGCCATCTGCTCATTAGTCCTCCTTGCAATAGGAGTCGTTGAGCTTCATTTGGGTAACCATGCTCTCGAAGCTCGATAGGTAGCGCTCAGCGTCCGGGTTGTCGTTGCCAACCGTACCCTTAACGTAGGAGATTATCGCCACCATAACGAGCGGGTCCGTCTCATCGTTGGCCTTTGCTTCCGTGATGCCGCCTAGCCGCATCTTCACACGAGCCGCCGCGATAGCGAGGTTGATTTGACCATCAAAGTAGTTGTCTGTGACTCCAAGAGCCGCACGACACTCTGCCAACGCTACGTGTTCGCTAGAATTCATGGCTAATCACCTCCCTAAGAACGGGCGGGCCACTGCAAAGCGGCCCGCCCTAGCATGATTAAGAGCTGATGGTGAACTTAGCAAACGCCGTGGGTACGGCAAGCACGCCACCATAGAGCAGGTAGCCATCCCAGCAGCGCTGCTGCGTGCCGTTCTCGATGTATGGGCGCACGTCGATGCCGTCAAAGATGTTGGAGCGGAAGAGGTCCGGGTAGCCAACGAGAATCACGCCGTCTGCAAGGGCATCGTCCTGCTTAACCTGCTTGCCGAAGATGCGGCCCTGCACGGTGGGGTCGTCGGTCTGCTCGCTCTGGATGAAGTAAGAGCGGTCGTTGGCATCCTCAACCATGGCGATGTGGTTCCAGATGGTGTCACCGTTGGCGTACACGATTGCGCCCTTGGTCGCGGGGTTGTTGAAGGTCTTGAGCTTGCCCAGCAGGGCCACCAGAGCAGCCTTGGTGAGCGATGCGCCCGTTGCCTTGTTGCCCGCCGCCATGCCGTAGGTTGCATTATCGAGCGTTGCGATGATGTCAAGCTCAGCCGTGTGAGCGAGTCGCGCGGAGATCTCGCCAACAATGTAGTCCTCAAAGCTCGCCACGCTCTGAACCTGCATCTTGCGAGACATTTTCACGGTCTTCTTAATTTCGTCACCGTTGATGGTGATGGTGTCGAACGTGTTTTGCTCGTCGTTCGCAGGTGCCGCACCCTCGTTGGTCTTGGCTGCGTCACCAGCGGCAATGGCCTTGTGCCGGATTACCTCGTACACGTGCGCGAAGTTGTCACGGTGCACGTCCCCGAAGAGTACCGCGCTAGAGTCAATCAGGGAAATGATCTCGTTTTGAAGCTCGGTGGGTACCACGCTGCCCGTGTTGGTGGTTAGGTGCGTGAACGCCGCGCGTTCCTGCGGGGTCATTTCGCCGTCGGCAAGGGTGATGCCCGAACGCTGCGCCAAGTCCTTGAAGTAGGCGCTACGCTCGTAACGGGTGTAATCCGTGGTCTCGGTTACGGAACCGTTGAACTGCAACCCAGCCGCGCGGTTGAGCGGTGCGGATTCGATGGGGGTAGCCTGTCCCGCTTCGATAGCCGCGCGTGCCGCCGCCGTGCGCTCCTGCGCCGCGTTCGCCTGTTCGGTGCGCTGGTTAAGCTCTTCGGTGAGCTGTGCCATGCGCTCGGCATTGGCCGTGGCTTCGTCCTCGGTGAGGTCTCCGCCCTCGGCTTGCTCGATGAGTGCTTGAAGCTCAGCAATAAGCTCTTCGATGGTCATGGCCTAAACCTTCTTTCTGAATTTCGACCTTGCAATTGCGATGCTTGCAGCCGCCAGAGCACGCGAATTGTTTTGGCGGTTACGGTGGCGTACAAACTCCTTGTACGCCCGCCCAATCTCTCCGTTGAGCGTGCGTGCCGATATCTCCGTGTTCGGGTCCGCTGGTAAGCTAACAGCGCTCACGTCGTAGACCTTTTTCACACGTAGAATCCTCGTGGTGTGAGTCTCGCGGTCGTATGCGTCTTCCGCGACGGTGAAAGCCCAGCTCATGCGCGTGCACAAGCCGCTCTCAATCTCTTCGTACATGGCCCTAGAGCTGGATGCACGCCCTAGGTCTGCCGCGATGAAAAGCCCGTGTTCGTCCGGCTCCACGATGAGCGTGCCGTTGCTCATGCGGGCGTACACGTGGCCCTCGTGGTCGTACTGCATGATTACGTCGCTCATGTCGGCATCACGGAAAGCGCCGGGGTCGATTACCTCCGTGTAGTCAACGCCGTTCCACGAGTCGTGCCACAAAACATAGGGGTCGTTGAAGGTGGATGCGTAGCCCTCAACGTAGTATTGCGAGTCTATGCGCCGCTCACGCTCCTGCACGTCACCGATCGGCGCAAGTGGCGTGCTAAGCATGCGGTAGCGTCTCTCACTCGGAATTGCCGGCATCCTCCAACACCTCTCTTCCTTCGTCGCTTGGGTTGTCGATGAGGGCAACGGCTGCGTTCGTGAGCGCCGCCTTTGCCGCATCGTCTGTGGTGTGCTCGGATATCAACTCAAGGTCTATGTACTCGCCGCGTATAACGTGCTTCTCGCCGCCCTCGTAGTGCGCCGATTGGAACACGTCGGCAACGTCGTTGCCGCACCATATGCCACGGTCGAACAGCGCCGTTGCAACGTTGAGCTTTGTTGCGTTGCTCGCAAACTCAAGGCGGTTGGCGCTAAAGGTAATCTCGTTGCCACAAGAGATCTCGTAAGGGCTAAACGTCATGACGGTAAGCACGGTGCCAAGTTGCACGGCAAACGGCTCGATTCGGCCCTCGTAGAAGCTGTTGAATGTCTCTTCGTCGGCACGGTTGAGGATTATGTCCTCGTTTATGCCGAAGTAGCGGTAAACGCTCTTCTCTATGCGCTCCATCTGTGCCGTGTCAACGGTGTAACTGTTGGGCGTAACCTGCGTGACGTTCTCAAATCCTCGGTCGTATACCGCGATGCCGCCCGCGTTCTCAGCGCCCAAGTTTTGTTTGTTGAACTCCTGTTGGCGCTTGCGCATTTCCTCAAGCGGTAGGTTTTGGCTGAACTTGCCAACGAAACGAACCGCCGCGCCCTGCTTGATTGCGTTCTGCTCGGCTTCCATCTCGGCATGCATCAGCTCAAGCGTTGGCTGCAATGCGTCCGTGCCGTCTCCAAAGAGGTCTGAGCGGTATTGGTGCCGCGTGAGCACGCCAACCTTAGACCATTCCACATAGGCCACATGTGAGCCGGGAAACGATAGCTTCAACCACGCTTCGCCGCGCACGTCGTAAACCTCGCACATGGAGGGCAACACGGGCCAGTAGCCAATGTGCGTGCCGTATTTGTCCGTCACCGGAACTATTAGGCACGTCTCGTTGACCTGTAGCATGGTCCAGACGCGCCGTATGAATTGCGGTGTTGTCTGCCATGGGTTGGGCGATATCCTCAATGAGCGTGTGGCCTGTGGCTTAGCGGTACCCGCAATCTCTGGCTTTAGCTTGCTTGCATGGTCCGCGCCCGCTTCGATTGCAGACCTTGTTAGCTCTGCTTCGTAAATGCCGCCCTGCCACGTCGTGAAAGCGGGCCTATATGCCGTGAGCGTGCCAAAGTAGCCGTCTGTGGCCTTGATTTGGGGCTTGTGAAAGATTGCGTCAAAAAGTGAGCGTATCTTGCTGCGTCTCGGCATCCTCTAACCTCCAATCAAAGCCTTGTAGTTGTCCATCTGGTCCCGCAAGGTCACGAATGCGTCAATCTCTGCCGCCCATGCGTCTATGCGGTTCCTTGGGTCCGCGCCCTTCTTGTCCGGTGCGATGTTGCCGTTTGCGTCCGTGCGCACCATGACGTTAGATCGGCACCACTCGGCAATTGGGTTGCCGTTGTCTACTACCCGGTCCTCCTTGTAGAGCGCCTTAATCTCGCGCATGGGCATTGATAGCGTCTGCGGCCCTTGGTGCACCTTTATGAAGTTGTCGCGCCCGAAATAGCCGTTGTAAGCGTCTACCGTAGGAGCGTCGCGCATGTGCCATGGGTCGTACCCGCAAGCTATGGCGTATATGCCGTGCTGCTGTCTCAGCTCTTCCAGCCAATCGAGCACAACGCGCTTATCGATAATCGGGTTTGGGTCCGTGCGCATCAGCCCGCGGGCAATCCATTGGTCATAGGGAACGCCATCCTTGCCGCCGCGCCGTCCCTCTTCCTCGGCACGCACCAAAGCCCGCTCTGGTATCCACACCATGTGAAGCGCATAGAGCTTATCGTCGTTCGGTCGCATGCCCAGCAAGCACGCCGCCGTTAGGTCCGTGGTGTCCGATGCGTCAACGCCGCAAATCCAGTAGGTGATACCCAGCTCGCTAAGGTCGTAGGTCGCTTCATTGTGTATCTCGGCCCACGAAAGCCAAGCCGTGGACTGGTTCTCAACTAGGTTGAAGTCCTTGGTGAGTAGGGTAGGGAGAAAGGTTGGATCGTCTGCCGCCTTGCTTACATTGGCCTTGAGCTTGTCGTGGTCCTTGATGGTCCCTAGACCAGGATTTGCCTTAACCCATGCGTTTTCGTCTTTCCATTCCTCGCGCTCGTCAAGCTCGAAGATGAACGCAATGAATCGCTCGGCCTTTTCGCCCTCGGCCCTGCCGTCAAGCCATTTCGTGGCGTACTCATACTGAGCGTCGAATATGCCGCCGCGAACAAAGCCGTTCGTGGTGATCTGCAACACCAGCGGTTGCCGTCTCGCGCTCGTGCCTTGAATCGTGAGGTCGTAAAGGTCGCGGTTCTTCATGGCTGCAAGCTCGTCAATGATTGCGCCGCTGATATCCAAGCCGTCTAGGTGGTTGGTGTTGGCGCTCAAAGCGCGAATGCTACCCATGTTGAGGTCACAATAGAGGTCGTTAACGCGCTTGCGCACGTGCTTTGCAAGAAACGGTGATGTTTTCACCATGCGTAGGGCGTTGTTGAAGCCCTTAGCCGCTTGGTCGCGTGCCGTGGCAACGTTGTAGACTTCCGGCGCGCCCTCTCCGTCGTTTACGAGTAGGTCAATCTCGATTGCGGATGCAAGAGCCGTCTTGCCGTTCTTGCGGCCCATGATCCAGAGCACTTCTTGGTACTGCCGCACGCCCGAATCGTCAACGAAACCGAATATCACGGAGAGTATGGCCCGCTGGAACAGCTCCAAGCGGAACGGCTCGCCAAGCCTACCGGATGGCAACCTGCAAAAGCGCTCGACGAACGCAACGTGCTTCATGGCATAGCGCTCGTCAAAGTGCCAGCGGCCCGATTTGCTCCCGTGGTCCAGCTCGTCTAGCACGATGCGGGCAACTTGGTGCATCTTCTCGCACGCGACGATATCACCCGCGAGTATGCCGCCGAAGTAGGCCCGTATCGCTATGCCACATGTCATTGGAGGGCGGTAGGGTGTCTCTTTCCTCCTACGCGATGCGCGATTCATTGAAATACTCTTGCAGCTCGTCAACTCCGCCCGCGTCTACCTCCATTAGGTCGGTGAGCTGCTTAATGCCGCGCGAGAAGGTTGCAAAGAGCTTGTTGTAGGCCACGAATCCCGGATGCTCCCGTATGCCCGTCTGCCCTCCGCCGTTGTCGTAGTCGCAGAATAGGCTTTCATTCATGAGGTCGTGCCGTGCTTCGTCCAGCTTCACCTTCTGCCAAGCAATGTTATGTATGAGTGGCATTGCAACGTCTCTCACGGCATCCGGTATGGCATCCTTCGTGAGCTTTTGCAGCTTGGTTATCTCGCTCTGCGTCTTGGTTTGGGTCGATCTGGTGGGATTACGCGGGGATTTTTCCGAAATCTTATTATTATTCCTGATTCGGGTTGATTGCATAAGTCCACCCACTTTCCCAAATCCAGCGTTCGCTTTTTTTTAGCTCCCGGCTCTGGTCCCCAGCCATAGGCGTGTTGTTCCTCACCGGGGGGAGTCCTCAAATCGATTCTGGGAGTCGTTTTCACCCTCTCGCGTGTTCTTGCCCACACGTTGCGTTTGCAGCCGTTAGCGTTGCTCTCCGTCGCTCAGCCAACGTGTATGAGGTTGCCTTGAGCATCGAATGCAAAGCCGTCACGGGTGCATGGGTTCGTGTAGCCGTGCAGCCTTGCGTGACACTCACGACACACGCACTCTAGGTTGTCCAAGCCGTATGCTTGGTTTGGATCGTCAACCGTCAATGGTGTTAGCTCCTGCACGTGGTGCACTATCTCAGCCGCGCTAACGCGCCCGCGCTTTAGGCACTCTTGGCAAAGCCCATGGTCCCTTGCCCATGCAGCCTTTCGCACACGCTCCCATTCGCTCGTGTGGTAGATGTGCCGCGAGAAGTCCTTAGCCATGCCGTGCCTTTCGATATGAAAAGGCCCCAGAGCTTTCAACACTCCGGGGTCTAATCATCGGGTCTGGATGGCTTGCGCCACGATATCTAGTTTCGCAAAGGGTGGGTACAAAGTCAATCTGTGCTGGAAATATCCGCGCGAATCAAAGCCTTGATGTAGCCCTGCACGTTGGGTACTTCCTCAAGCTTTGCCAGTATGTCGGCATCCGTGGTGCGGTTGAGCTTTAGCGCAACCTGCTTTGTGTTGGCTCTGTCGTATCTTGCCTGTGCCTTGAGCTGTGCTTGTGTTGCCATGGCCTACCTTTCGCTATCCCTAAGCACGCTATCCACGATTTGCTCAGAGTCCGCGAGGTCTCCACCAGTCACTAGGCACTTTCCCCAGCCGTCACCCTCTGGATAGATAATCATGATTTCGCCGCTTGCCCAGTCATAGCACACGTCGTACTTACTGCGCTCGTTCATTTCCGCCGCCTGTGCTTCCTTGGCTTCGTGCTGCTCGAGGATGCTATCAACAGACGCTAGGGCTTCTTCAACGGTATCGTCACCAAAAAGCAGCTTGCCCATCATTGGGTCGTTTGTAACCGTCTCGCGTAGATCATTAAGCCGTACAAGCTCGCTTGCCTTGTTCTCTTCGATGGTCTGCTTGTTGTAGGTTGCCATTGTTTCATCCTTTCAAACGTGTGCGTGCCAATAAGTATATACCTAGCGGTTCCGCTTGGGGCAACGGGTTTGGTTCCCGCTGCCCCTGTGTTTGGTCGGTTTGTTGGCTACTCTGCCGCTGGTGGGTAGTGGAACCTCATGTAGCAGTCATAGCAGCTAACACCTGAGTCGTGCCACCTTCCGTACCAGTCGCGCTGCTTGCGCCCGTATTGCTTGAACTCGATTGTGCAAGGAGCACAACCAACCTCGCGTATGAAGTTGCTTACCGCATCCGTGTTGGTGAGCCAGTCGGCAAGGTCGCGCATGGACTGTTCGAAGTTTGCAATCTCTTCCTTCGTGGTGATGTGGCTTCCGGGTCTGCCGCTCAGCCCCTTCTTATTGTGGATGATGAGCATGCCGCCCATGTTCACGGTTGCCGTACCCTTGCGCATCTGCGCTGCGCCGCACGTAAGCCCGTAGGAGAAGCCTTCCTCTTCTGCCAGACGCTTCTTCATCTGGTTCCAAAGCTTCTTGATTTCCTTCTGTGTGTGGGTCTTCATGGTGTGTGCCTTTCTTGTTGTGTCTTAACTTGTATATGAGTATATACCTAGATATGGGCAGAACAGAGCACAAACGGATATGAGTATATACCTACATATTCCCTCCACAATCACCTACAGAAAGAACTAGCGGCGCATAGTCTGAGCTGATGGTTAGTGCGTCGATTCGCACGCCATGTAAAAGATTCTCTAACACTGATTGCGCATCATCCATAAGCACGGTTGGCGGTTCGTGATATCGGGCGTACATGCTGCGCTCAAAACTTCCGTACACCATTTCATCTATTGTGATTGGGTTGCGTATCGGCTTGCCTATGTCCTTAGCCATTTTGAATGTAAAGCGCTTTCGCCGCTCATTCGGTACCACGATGTATTGATCTGTCTCATGGGCAATATTGATTAGCTCGGTGGTTTTTCCACTCGCGCGAGGTCCTACGATTACCTTCATTTGTCTACCTCGATTCCGCACTCGCGTAGCTCTTCGAAGTACCTGTTGTAAGCGACACAAACGAGCGGGAACCCATGAGCACCACGGTTGCCCTCGCCCTCGCATTCCTCACGGTGCTTGCAATCGTCCGGGCATGCGTTGCCAACGAACGGGTAGAGTTCTTTGCACAGCTCGCGTAGCTTTGCGTTCTCGGCTTCGAGCTTATTAATTGCCTTGTTGCCAATCTCAACGGCTCCGGTGTACCCGCGCATGAATGCATCGGTTATGTCCTCTTGCCGACT
>Ga0326514_10001903_pt1 | contig 13380 bp, 12 predicted proteins | sample 3_2548_0518_D_FD_203653 | JGI IMG/M metagenome (GOLD analysis project Ga0326514, IMG submission 203653) | Bovine rumen microbial communities from UC Davis, California, United States - 3_2548_0518 | ecosystem: Host-associated > Mammals > Digestive system > Stomach > Rumen | place: USA...
AAAAATAAAGGGTTAGAAATAGTACCAGTATCAAATTTAATATATAAAGATAATTACAAAATAAACAGCAATGGAACACAAATTAATAAGTAATGTATAAATTACTAAATAAAGGAAATAATAGTATTAATAAAAAATAAGGGGATGAAAAATGACTTTTGTTGGTATCATTTCTGATAATAAAAGTTTTCAAGTATTAAATGAAAATATAGATACACAGGATTATAATTTAATTCAAATTAATAATAAAAGTATAGATAATATAAAAAATATAAAATTTGAAATTATTATAATCAATAAAGAATTAAAAAGTTTTGAGGAAAAGAGATTTATAATTGATACTTTATGTATGAATTCAAAATATATAGTAATAAATACAGATTTAAATAAGGAATTTAATTTTGGTCAAAAATGTAAAGATAAGATAATAACATTTGGATTAAATCATAAAGCAAGTGTAACGATATCCAGTATAACAGAAAGTAGTATATTAATATACCTTCAAAGAAATATAAAAGATAAAAATGATAAGTTAATAGAAGTAGGAGAAAAACAGGTCAAAATAAACAAAGATAATAAGATAAAAGTATATGAAATTTTAATAATTTTTGTAATATCATTGTTAAATAATGAACCCATAATTTTAAAAACATAGGAAAAATCTAACTTTTTTGAATAAAATTAACTTTTTATGTAGACAAAACCCAAAAAATGTTGTATAATAGGAGATGTAATTAATCGTTCATAAAGAAAAATATACATTAGATTAAAAATAGGGAGGAATTAAATTGGATACAAATTATTTAGAAAACAACTATTTAACATTAGTTGGTAAAGTAACAGGAGAAAAAAGATTTAGTCATGAAATCTATGGAGAAAGCTTCTATGTGTTTAACTTGGAAATACCACGTTTAAGTGGAAATAGTGATATTATACCAATCACAGTATCTGAAAGATTAATCAAAGAAGATACATTACAAGAAGGTAAGAAATTATTAGTAAAAGGTCAATTTAGATCATATAATAGTTATGAAAATGAGAAAAACAGATTAATTTTAACAGTGTTTGCAAAAGACATAATGGAAGTAGAAGATGTTGAAGAAGATGAAGAAAATGAAATGGTAAAGAAAGACACAATAACAAACGAAGTAGTTTTAATTGGATACATCTGTAAAAAGCCTATTTATAGACAAACACCATTTGGAAGAGAAATATCAGACATTTTATTAGCTGTAAACAGAGCTTATAATAAATCAGACTATATTCCATGTATAGCATGGGGAAGAAATGCAAGATTCTGTCAAAACCTAGAAGTAGGAAGCCAAGTAAAAATAGTTGGTAGAGTTCAATCAAGAATGTATGAGAAAAAACATGAAGATGGAACAGTAGAAAACAGGGTTGCTTATGAAGTTTCTGTTGGAAGTCTAGAAGTTATTGAAGAAAAATCTGATGAAAACGAAAATGAAACAGAAAATCAAGAGGCTGTTTAATATAAAATAAAATATATAAAAAGTTTCAAAAGTATAGTCTTTTGAAACTTTTTTTGATATAATTTATAAAAATAATAAAAACTTATTTTAGGAGATTGTAATGAAAAAAGAGAAAGAAAAAAATAAAAACAAAGAAAAAAGCAAGATAAGTGCAGGAATTAAATTTACAATAATAGCAATTGTATTAATTGCTGTTTTTTGTGTTGCACTTACACCAATAACACTACAGAATGATACTTATTACTCAATAAAAATTGGAGAGCACATAGTAAATAATGGAATAGATATGAAAGATCCGTTTTCATGGCATCAGGATTTAGCATATACATATCCTCATTGGGCTTATGATGTATGTACTTATTTTATTTATAATGCATTTGGAATGACAGGAATTTATATAACAACTTGTATTTTAACAGTAATACTTGGAATTAGTTTATATTTTGTAAATACAAAATTAGCTAAAAATAAAATAATATCTTTTATTGTAACTATAGGTGCTATGTACTTTATAAGAGGTTATATAGCAGCAAGAGCTCAATTATTAACATTTATATTATTTGTTTTAACAATTTTCTTTATAGAGAAATTCTTGGAAACAAAGAAAAAAAGATATGCATTAGGATTAATAATTATACCTATAATAATTGCTAACTTCCATGTAGCAGTATTTCCATTCTATTTTATACTTTATTTACCTTATATTGCAGAATATATTATTGCTAGTTTTGGTGAAACAATAATTTATAGAAAAACAAGTATAAGGCAGTTAAAAAGAAAAATAAAAAAACTATCTAAAAAAGATGGAAATGAAGATGAGATAGAAAAATTACAAAATGAATTAACATCTTTAGAAGAAAAAGTGGATAAGATAAGAGTAAAACGTAGTAAAGAATTACAAAATCCTTACAAAATAAGATTAAATAGAAACACAAATGTAAAATGGTTAATTTTAATAATGGTAATTTGTATTTTTACAGGATTATTAACACCATTAGGAGATACGCCATACACTTATTTATCTAAAACAATGCAAGGAAATACCACAGAAAATATAAATGAACATTTACCAATGACAATATCTAATGAAACAGAAGTTATGTGTGTATTAATAGGGTTTTTAGCAATAATGATATTTACAAAAACAAAAATAAGATTATGTGATTTGTTTATGCTAGGTGGATTATTTTATCTTATGATATCATCTAGAAGACAAGTAACAATGTTTATGCTAATTTGTTCAGTAATATTAAATAAATTTATTGTAGAGCTTATTCAGACTTATACAAAAATAAAATTAGAAAATGTTGAAAAAAAGGTAACTAGTATCATAGGAACTTTAGTAATAACAATTTTAATATTAGTTTGGAGTTATTATTTAGTAAAAGACAAAAAAGATGATAAATATATTGATGAATCAACATATCCAGTGCAAGCATGTGATTATATAATTCAAAATGTTGATTTAGGACAAGCAAAATTTTATAATGAATATAATTATGGTAGTTATATGTTATTTAGAGGGATACCAGTATTTATAGATTCAAGAGCAGATTTATATGCACCAGAATTTAGTGGGAAAGATGAAGATATTTTTATGGATTTTATAGAAACATCAAGTATTGCTAAATTTTATGGTGATATATTTGAAAAATACGGAATAACACATGTAATTACTTACAAGAATTCAAAAATGAATATGATTATTAATAAAACAGAGCAGTCAAAATATGAAGAATTATATAGTGATAAATATTTTGTTGTATATAAAGTTATAAAATAAACTGTTAATATTCAGACAAATAAATTAAATTGTCCTGCTTAACCGTGATAGTTTCTAAAAATTTTTTCATTCGCCCCATTCTAATTATTTCATCAAAAGTTTTTCAAACTTTTGGAAATAATTGAACGGTCACCCACGGATCATTGCAAAATTTTTATAAACTACCACTCGCGCGGACTAGAAATTAGCATAGTCTGAATATCAATAATTTAATATAAGGGATGAGATAATGAAAAATTTTATTGTAAGTGTAGAAGATGAAGGTAAAAGAATAGACGCATATTTAGCAAGTAGAAATGAAGAATTATCTAGAGTAGCAATTCAAAGATTAATAGATGACGAGAAAATACTTGTCAATAAAAAGAAAACTAAAGCTTCTTACAAAGTACAAGACGGAGATTTAATCACTTTAGAAGAAGAACAACCTAAAGAGGTATCTTTAAAAGCACAAGAAATACCAATTGAGATTATTTATGAAGATAAAGATATTATAGTTGTAAATAAACCAAAAGGAATGGTAGTTCATCCTGCTAATGGTAATCCAGATGGTACACTTGTAAATGCTATTATGGCCATTTGTAAAGATTCGTTATCTGGAATTGGTGGAGAGTTAAGACCAGGAATAGTTCATAGATTAGATAAAGATACATCAGGAATTTTAGTTGTTGCTAAAAACGATAAAGCACATATTAATATGAGCGAACAAATAAAAGAACATGAAGTTGAAAAAACATATATAGCATTAGTTAGAGGAATAGTAACAGAAAATGAAGCAAGTATTAATATGCCAATTGGAAGAAGCGAAAAAGATAGAAAAAAAATGGCTGTAAAAAAGAATGGAAAAAGTGCAATTACACATTTTAAGGTTCTAGAAAGATTTCCGAAACATAATTGTACATTATTAGAAATAAAAATAGAAACAGGAAGAACCCATCAAATAAGAGTTCATCTATCACATATTGGCTATCCTGTAATTGGTGATGAAGTATATTCTAGTGGAAAAAACGAATGGAATGTAAAAGGACAATGCTTACATGCAAAAAGTCTTAAATTTAAGCATCCAATTACAAATAAAGAGATGTTTTTAGAAGCAAAAATACCTGATTATTTTAAAAAAATTATTGAAGATATGGAACAAGAGGGACAGGCTCCTTTTGTTTCAAAAATATGACAAAAATCGACAAAAATCGACAAAAATGAAACAAAAGGAGCCTGTCCCTCTTGTTCCAGAAAGGTTTAAAATTAAATGGATAAAATGAGATTACAGAAATACTTAGCTGAGGCAGGAATTGCTTCAAGAAGAAAGTCTGAAGAACTGATAAAACAGGGAAAAGTAAGTGTTAATGAAAAAGTTGTTACTGAACTTGGAACACAAGTTATACCTAATGTAGATATAGTAAAATATGAAGGAAAAGAAGTAATAATAGATAAGGATTTTGTTTATATATTATTAAATAAACCAATAGGATATGTAACTACTGCAAAAGACCAATTTGGAAGAGATTCAGTTTTAGACTTAGTAAAAACTAATAAAAGATTAGTTCCTGTAGGAAGGTTAGATATGTATACTTCCGGTGCTTTAATACTTACTAATGATGGGAATTTTGTATATAAAGTTACACATCCAAAACACGAAATTGAAAAAACATATACTGTTACAATAAAAGGCATTGTTACATATGAAGAAGTAAGTAAATTAAAAAATGGAGTGGAAATAGAAGATTATACAACAAAACCTGCAAAAGTTAAAATTTTAAAGACAGATGATGAAAAAAATCAGTCTAGACTAGAAATTACAATACATGAAGGAAAAAATAGACAAGTGAGAAAAATGTGCGAAGCAATAGGACATAAGGTCTTAGCTCTTCATAGAAGTAAAATTGCAGGAATAGGCGTAAAAGATATTCCACTTCGGAAAATGGAGATATTTAAGTAAAAGCGAAGTAGAAAAAATTTCAAATAATCATTGAAAAATTAATAATAAAAATATATAATAAGAAAAACTAAGGATAAAAGGAGAAATAACTAATGAACAACGTAAAATTTGCACCAGAGGGATGGAACAATGAAGTTACAAAAATAAATAAAAAAAATATATATAAATACATACAAAATCAAGAAATATTACAAGGATTAGTAAAAGAATGTGATAATAACTACAACTTACATGTGAATTTTGAAAATGGATTAAATGGAATTATACCACGTAAAGAAGTAGAAGGAATAAATATACAAGAGAATGGATTACCTAAAGAAAATTTATGTGTTGGAAAAGTTCATAAATTTGTTCAATTTAAAGTAAAAGAGTTAGATGAAAATGATAATATAATATTATCTAGAAAAGAAGTACAAAAAGAAGCTTTAAATTGGATAAAAACTGATTTAAAAGAAGGCGATATAGTAACTGGTATTGTTAAAAATATTAAGCCTTATGGAGCTTTTATAGAAATTGGCGGTGGAGTTGTAGGCTTAGTTCATATAGAAGATTTATCAGTAGCAAGAATAAAAACACCCTATGAAAGATTAAAAATTGGACAAAAATTAGAAATTATGGTAAAATCAATTGACAGAGAAAGTGGAAAAGTTATTTTATCTTATAAAGAAATGTTTGGAACTTGGGAAGAAAATGTCAAAAAATTCACACCAGGAGTTAAAGTTAAAGGTAAAATAAGAGAAACTGAAAAAAATAAAAACGGTATTTTTATTGAACTTACACCTAATCTTGTAGGAATGGCAGAATATGAAGAAGGCTTAGAATACGGACAAGATGTAGATGTATATATCAAAAAAATAGATTTAGAAAAGAAAAAAGTAAAATTATTAATTGTTTAATAACTAAAATAAGGTAGGAAGTTTGAAAAATATTTGTGTTTTGGCGTTGTTAAACTGCATTCGAAAATCCTGCGACGTGCAAAAAGCACGCCTCGGATTCTTCTCATTTGTTTGCCTAGCCAAAAGCTCAAATCTTATTCAAACTGGTTGAACCTATAGAAAGGAATGAGGTAAAAAATGGTTCAAGATAATGAAATCAAAGCACAAGTATCACCATTTGCAATCAGAGAAGGAGAAATAAAAACATTTGATGGTAAAGATGGATATGTGTCAATGAATCAAATTGTACATAAGATAAATATTGGTCATATAAATGAGATACATTTTGCAATATTAGATTTAGTAAATGAGTTTGAATTTATTACTTCAAGACAATTATATCAAATGCTAGAAATTAAAGGTATTGATCCTAAATCACAAGATAAATTGAATAATAAATTAGAGCAATTAGTAAAATCTAAAATATTAACAAGATATTACTTTACATCTGAAGAAGGAAAAGGAATATACAGAATTTATTGCTTAGAAAAGATGGGAAAATATTTATTAACTTCTAAGGAAGTAGAATGTAAATGGCAACCATCAGATAATACAAAACCAGTTGCCATGATTAAGAAAAGACTAGCTGGAAATCAAACTATAATTGCATATTTAAGAAAAGTAAAAGCATTTGATAGTTATGTTGTAAAACCAGCGATTACTGCAAAATTAGCCGGTAAAGTATTTAAAGCAACAGGTTCTGTAAAACTAACTAAAAATGGAAAATCAATTCAATTCGTTTTCGAAGCAATTAGAAGAGAAGATGATTGGAAAAAGAAATTAGTTGATAGAATGAAACTATATAAAGATTTCTATGAAAATTTTGTACCTGGAGATTCAGGATTTTCTGGTTTACCTCAATTAATACTAATATGTGAAGATGAAAAACATATGGCAGAAGTATTTAAAGAAATTGTTACAAATCAAGTAGAAATACCAAAAATAAAATTATATTTTTCAACTGATTTAAGACAAAATGAAGAAACTTTGGAAAATACTTTGGTAGAGTTTAAATTAGTTGATGGTAAATACAAAAAAGAAAATGTAGAATTAAAATTATTAGGAATGTAAATAAGAAATAAATAAAAAATAAAGAAGATTTTAGGTAATTCCTAAAATCTTCTTTGCTTTTTCTACATCATCTGAAGTAGCTGTTCTAATATTTTCTAGTTCATATTTAAGCCCTAGTTTTTCCCATTTATATTTACCCATATTATGATATGGAAGTAACTCAACTTTTTTTACAGTTTTTAGAGAAGAAATAAAATCTTTTAATTTCAATAAATCTGTTTCATCATCTGTAATGCCAGGGACCAAAACTTGTCTAATCCAAATAGCTATATCATTATCACTTAGATATTTTGCAAATTCTAGTTCAAATTTATTAGATTTTCCTACTAATTCTTTACACTTTTTATCATCAATATGTTTAATATCTAGTAAAACCAAATCTGTAACAGATAGAACTTTTTTAATATCATCTGTTAAAGGAAACATACCAGAAGTATCTATACATGTATGAATGTTTTCCTCTTTTAGCTTTTTAAAAAGTTCATATATGAACTTTGCCTGTAATAGAGGATCACCACCAGTAACGGTGACACCTCCATTTGGACATATATAATTTTTATAATTCATAATTTTATCTAATATTACATCTAAAGATTTATAAGTTCCACCATTAATATCCCAAGTATCTCTATTGTGGCAATATTTACATTTTAAATGACATCCTTGCATGAAAATAACAAATCTTATACCAGGTCCATCAACAGTACCAAAAGACTCAACAGAATGAACTTTTGCATAATATCTTAAATCTTTCTTCTCCATTTTTACTCTCTTCCTTAAATTGAATTGTTTTGGCTCAGTTAATGTAATCTAAAGTCCGCGCAAAACAATTTTATATTATATTTTTTCATGAATAGTCCTATTAATAACATCCAACTGTTGTTCTTTAGTCAACTTAGTAAAGTTTACAGCATATCCAGAAACTCTAATAGTTAATTGAGGATATTTTTCAGGATGTTCCATAGCATCTTGTAGTAAGCTTCTATCAAATACATTAACATTTATATGGTGACCAGTTTGAGCAAAATATCCATCTAACATATTAACTAAGTTATTTACTCTCTCTTCTTCTGTTTTACCAAGTGTACCTGGTGTAATTGAAAATGTATAAGATATACCATCTTCTGCAGAAGGGAAAGGTAATTTTGCAATTGTATTCATAACAGCTAGTGCACCCATTTTATCTCTTCCATGCAATGGATTTGCGCCAGGTCCAAAAGGTGCTCCACCTTCTCTACCATCAGGTGTACTTCCAGTTGATTTACCATATACAACATTTGATGTTATTGTAAGTATTGATAAAGTTTGTTTTGCATTTCTATAAGTTTGATGTCTTTTTAATTTTCTGATAAATTTCTTTACAATTGAAACTGCAATATCATCAACTCTTTGGTCATCATTTCCATACATTGGGTAATCACCTTCAACAAGATAGTCAACAGCTAAACCAGTTTCATCTCTTATTACTTTAACTTTTGCATATTTTATTGCAGATAGAGAATCAGCAACTACTGATAATCCAGCAATTCCACATGCCATAGTTCTAAATACTTCTCTATCATGTAAAGCCATTTCTAAAGCTTCATAAGAGTATTTATCATGCATATAATGAATCATATTTAAAGCTTTAATATAGATTCTAGAAACATAATCCATCATTTGATCAAACTTTTCTATAACTTCGTCATAATCTAAATATTCAGATGTTATTGGTTCAAATTTTGGAGTAACTTGTTTTCCTGTTTTTTCATCTCTACCACCATTAATAGCATATAATAGTGTTTTAGCTAAATTTGCTCTAGCACCAAAGAATTGCATTTGTTTACCAATTCTCATTGGAGAAACACAACAAGCTATACCATAGTCATCTCCTAAATCAACTCTCATAATGTCGTCATTTTCATATTGGATAGAAGATGTTTTTATAGATAAACCAGTAGTATATTTTTTGAATCCTTCTGGTAATCTTGTAGACCATAAAACTGTTAAATTTGGCTCTGGAGCAGGCCCTAAGTTTTCTAAAGTGTGTAATACTCTAAATGAATTTTTAGTAACTAAAGTCCTTCCGTCAATTCCCATACCGCCAATACTTTCAGTTACCCAAACAGGATCTCCACTAAATAATTCATTATATTCTGGTGTTCTTAAAAATCTAACCATTCTTAATTTCATAATAAAATGATCAACTATTTCTTGAACTTGTTCTTCTGTTAAAGTTCCACTTTTTAAATCTCTTTCAAAATAGATATCAAGGAAAGATGATGTTCTACCAAGACTCATTGCAGCACCATTTTGATCTTTTATTGCACCTAAATATCCAAAATATAACCATTGAACAGCTTCTTTTGCATTCTTAGCTGGTTTTGAAATATCAAATCCATATTTTGAAGCCATATCTTTTAGGTCATTTAGTGCTTTAATTTGTTCACTAATTTCTTCTCTTTGTCTAATAGTTTCTTCATTTATTTCATCTACATTTAATATATCTAAATCTCTTTTCTTTTCTTCTATTAAAATATCAACACCATATAAAGCAATTCTTCTATAGTCACCAATAATTCTTCCACGTCCATATCCATCAGGTAGACCTGTAATTAGATGTGAACTTCTTGCAGCTCTTATATCTGGAGTATAAACTGAAAAAACACCATCATTGTGAGTTTTTCTATATTTATGGAAGATTTCTTCAACCTTATCATCAACTTTTCTTCCATAAGCCTCACATGATTTTTCTACAATTCTAATTCCTCCAAAAGGCATGATTGCTCTTTTTAAAGGTTCATCTGTTTGTAGACCTACAATTTCTTCTAAATCTTTATCAATATAACCAGCATCATGGCTAGATATTGTTGATATTGTTTTAGTATCTATATCTAAAACACCACCTTGTGATGCATGTTCTTTTTTATAAAGTTCTAAAACTTCATTCCAAAGTTTTGTCGTTTTTTTAGTTGGACCAACTAAAAAAGAACTATCTCCTTCATATGGTGTGTAATTTCTTTGAATAAAATCTCTTACATTTATTTCTGAATTCCATTCACCTTTTTTAAATCCATTCCATTCATCAAATTTCATAATTTTCCTCCTTAGAATATGTTTTTAATAGTATTACCATTTTTACCGCATAATATCATAACATATTGGAATAATATTTACAATAAAAACATATAAATATTATAGTTAAATTTTTATAAATTCTGTTGCAAAAGCAACAAAAAGCCAATACAGCAGTATTGGCTTGAAATAAAAATTTTTATAATATTTTTATTCTTCATTATTAGATTCTGCAATTACTTGAGCAACGTTATAAATTAGTCTTTGTTTTTCAGGTGAACAGCTTTTTAATAATTCAGAAAATTCTTTATCTAAATAGTTTACAGATGTATTAGAAACACCATTTAAAATATACCCTTCTGAAACATCTAATAAATTACATACTTGAGTTAATCTTTTTAAATTGATATGAGAATTTCCTCTTTCTACTCTACTTAAGAATGCAACTGAGATATCTAATTCCTCAGCTAAATCCTCTTGAGTCATATTTTTTGCTAATCTTGCTTGTTTTAATCTTTTACCTATTACACTATAATCTATAGCCATTATATTCATTCCTTTCTATACGGCTTAAGTAGTTTGAAAGTATTTTTTCAAACAGCCATTTTATTTTATGCAAATAATATAGCATTTTATAGTTTAAATTTACAGAAACTATCTTTTTATTATTAACTCATAAGTTAACAATATTAGATATTTAATGTATGTAATAATTGCAAATATGAGTATAAATCAACAATTTATGTTGATAATCAAAAGAAAAATCTTAATAAAGAGATCACTGACGGTTAAAAAGCAAAGAAAAATAAAGAAAAGAAGAGGAAAAAGAAGAAAAAGTTGTCATAATTTAAATTTAAAAGAAATAAATTAGATATAAATTGACAAATTGCTCTAAAATATGTATACATAATTTGCTTTTGGAGAGAATATATAGTATAATAAAGATTAGTCGCGTGGAAAATACAAGTAAAAAAAGGAGCGTTGATATTTATTTTAATAAAGAAAACAAAATACTATACAAAAGAAGCACTTAAGTATTTTACAATTACTACTATAGCATTTGGTTTTATAATCGCGATAATTTTAATAAAATATAAACCTGTCTATGAAGTAAAAATATCTGGAGAAGAAGTAGGATATATACAAAATAAAGATGCATTAGAAGAAACAGTAAAAGAAAGTATATTAACTGCAAGTAATAAAAATATTGATTCTATATCAATAAACCAAAATCCAGAATATGAATTAAAACTTATAAATAGAACACAAGAGACAAACGAAGAAGAAATTATAAACAAAATTGAAAAAAATGTGGAAATAACATATAAATATTATGAAATAGCTTTAAATAATGAAACTGTAGAACAAGTAAATACAGTTGAAGAAGCAGAAAATCTAATTAATACAATAAAAGAAGAAAAGAAAGAAGACTTAAATTTAAGTATAATAGAAAAATATACTGAAAATGAGGAAGAAGTTCAAGTAAAAGATGTTGAACTTGCAAAAACAGAAATTGAAGATAAAATAACAAAAATTGAGGAAGAACAAAAAAGAAAAGAAGAAGAAGAAAAAATGCCATCTGTTAATGGTATAAAATTAGCAGTAGTTCCTGTAAAAGGTACAATATCATCAAGATATGGTGTAAGTTCATCAATAAGAAGATCAACACATACAGGACTTGATATTGCTGCACCATCAGGAACACCAATAAAAGTAGTAAATAGTGGTACAGTAACTTTTGCAAGTTACAATGGTTCATATGGTAACTTAGTAAAAGTAGACCATGGTAATGGTGTAGAAACTTGGTATGCACATACAAGTAAAATGTATGTAAGTGTAGGACAAAAAGTTTCAGCAGGTGATGTAATTGCAGCTGTTGGTTCAACTGGTAATTCAACAGGAGCACATTTACACTTAGAAATAAGAATAAATGGACAACACGTAAATCCACAAAATTATTTATATAAATAAAAAAGAATACTTGAAAAGTATTCTTTTTTATTATAAAATTAATCCATAACAAAAAAGGAGAGATTTTTATGCAAATAAATTATTTAGAACCACAAGAAGATAATGATTTGTTTTTTACATGTTCTTTAATTGAATATATTGCAAGAAAAACCCAAAATACCAAAAAAGAAATAGTTAACAAACTAGGATATGAAAAAATAAAAAAAATATACAACTTAGCTGAGGTATATCATTCTGAAAATATGGACAAAGTTGCAGATGAATTAATAACAGATTGTAAAATAGAACAAGGCAATTATGATATTATTGCAGAAACGGAAAATAGAATTCCAACATACTGGGAGATAGGTAGAGTATATCAAAGACTAATAAAAATGGTAAATGGCAATACAAATGAATATATAAACACAACAATAGAAGTATTATCATCATGGATTATTGAAAAGATAGACAATTATGATAGTAGTATGTATTACGAAAATCCGGATTATATATATAATTGTTATAAAGAAGGAATTGTATTATAATAACATTAATATTTTTAGTAGGAGGAGTATATTAATAATAGAGATTTATATTTTAAATTATGTAAAGCTCATTCAGAAGATAGAATTCAAGGGGAAGAAAGATAGATTGAAAATATTTTAATAGTATATAATAAAAAAGGTTATAATAAGCAAAAGAGAACAAGAAAGGAATGAGACAAAGTTTGAAAAATATTTGTATCACAGATCTTTTCCAAACGTCTTGTGCCTTATGAAAGGATTGATACAAAGTATGGAAGAAGAAAAGAAAATAGAAGAGATGATAGATAGCTTAGTTGAAAGAGCTAAAAAAGCATCAGAAGAATATTTAAAATTAGATCAAGAAACGGTAGATAATATAACAAAAGCAATGTCAATGGCGGGTTTGGAAAATCATATGAAACTTGCAAAAATGGCAGTAGAAGAAACAGGAAGAGGAATTTATGAGGATAAAATAACAAAGAATATGTTTGCAACAGAGTATATTTATCATAGTATTAAATATGCTAAAACTGTTGGCGTATTAAGAAAAAATGAAGAAGAAGGTTATGAAGAAATAGCTGAACCAATAGGAATTATTGCTGGTGTTACTCCAGTAACAAACCCAACTGCAACA
>Ga0326514_10001905_pt1 | contig 13377 bp, 8 predicted proteins | sample 3_2548_0518_D_FD_203653 | JGI IMG/M metagenome (GOLD analysis project Ga0326514, IMG submission 203653) | Bovine rumen microbial communities from UC Davis, California, United States - 3_2548_0518 | ecosystem: Host-associated > Mammals > Digestive system > Stomach > Rumen | place: USA: California...
ATTCCATCGAATATATCGAACCCAACACGTCCCTGATCATCAAGGATCTGCGGGCCAAGGAGAAGAGTGGTCTGCAGGTTGATCACCTGTCTGCCAAGGTGACGATGGACGATAAGCGTGTGGTCATCCCGCAGCTGAAGCTGAGAACACCTGACACCGATATAGAGACCGAGCTGGCGATGGATTTCAATGCCTTCGACACGCATCAGCCGGGCGCCATGAAGTTCCGTTTGAATGCTCAGATAGGTAAGCAAGACCTGATGCGTTTCATGGGTGATATGCCACAAGCCTTTGTGCGTAGCTATCCTAACCATCCCATCAGTATCAAAGGCTCTGTCAATGGTAACATGCAACACATGGCCTTTACGGGGCTCGACATCCATCTGCCCACCGCTTTCCGTATGACAGCTCATGGCACCGCAGCCAATGTGACCGATATCACCCGGATGAAAGCCGATGTCAGCATGAGTGCCCGTGCAGAGAACATGAACTTCCTGATGGCACTTGCCGACCCGACGCTGATGCGCGACTATCGTATTCCTTATGGCATGACCCTTCAGGGCACACTGAAGGCTGATGGTACCCGTTATGCCACCCAACTGGTTGCCAGGGATGGTGCAGGCACGGTGACGCTGAAAGGCAACGCCAGTATCCCTACCAATGCCAGGGGTGACCTGTTGACCGAGCTCGTGAGCTATGATGCTGATATGCGCGTCAACCAGTTGAACGTGCATCACTTCATGCCGCGCGACTCTATCTATACCTTCACTGCTGATGTGAAGGCCAAAGGCTGTGGCACCGATTTCCTGTCCAACAAGAGCCGGCTGACAGCTGATGCCAAGGTGCACCAGCTGAAATACGGCAGTTGGAACCTGAAGCATATTATGGCGGAAGCAACACTGGCCAATGGACATGCCTTGGCCAGGATTGTGGGGCATAACGAACTGCTGCAGGGTGCTATCGGGGTAGATGCCCTCTTGAACAGCAAGAAACTGATGGCCACCATCAATGCCGACCTGGATAAGGCAGACCTCTACCGGATGCGTTTGGTTGACCATCCGTTAGCGATCGGTCTTTGTGGCTCTGTCGATGTGGTGTCGGATATGAAACTCACCCACCGTGTGACAGGTCTGATGGACGAGATCTACATCGCAGGCAAGAAGGAAACCCTGCGTCCCGACTTTGTCGGTTTGCATATCAATACGACCGTCGATACGGTGCTCGCCCGTATCCAGAGTGGCGACTTCATCGTGAAGCTGGATGCCAGCGGTAATTATGAGCGCCTCCTGAAACGGCTCACCATCTTGGGTGACTCGGTGATGGCACAGCTCGACAAGCGAGTGATTGACCAGCCAGCCATCAAGCGTCTGTTGCCAGAGATGAAACTGCATGTGGAGAGCAAGCGTGACAATCCTCTGACCAGCCTGCTGAAGGCATTCGACATCCAGTTCAAGGAGATGATGGTCGATGTGGCCACCTCGCCTGTGACCGGTGTCAACGGACAGAGCTACCTCTATTCGCTGATCTATGACAGTACCCGTATCGATACAATCCGTCTGAACCTGACCCAGAAAGGGGAGCGTCTCACCTATCAGGGCCAGATCCGTAACAACCGTCGTAACCCGCAGTTCGTGTTCAACGCCCTCATCGATGGCACCATCCACCAGCATGGCGTGCTGGCAGGCTTGCGCTATTACGATGATCGTGACAGACTCGGTGTGCGTCTGGGTGCTACGGCTGAGATGGAGAGCGACGGCATCCGACTCCGTCTGTTGCCCGAACGTCCCACTATTGGCTATAAGGAGTTCAACCTCAACAAGGATAACTATCTGTTCCTGGGGCGTAACAAACGCTTGCAGGCTAAGGTTGACCTGGTGGCCGATGATAAGACCGGTATCAAACTCTATACCGAGGACCAGGATTCAACGATGCTACAGGATATCACGTTGAGTATCAATCAGCTCGACTTGGGCGAGGTGACCTCCGTGATTCCTTATCTGCCCCGTATCACCGGTAAGCTTAACGGCGACTACCATATCGTGCAGGATCAGAACGAGCATATCTCTGTGGCCAGTGATATGGGTGTGCGCCACATGACCTATGAAGGATCGCCCGTTGGTAATATCAGTACTGAGCTGGTTTATCTGATGAAGGAGGACGACACCCATGCTGTGGAGGCCCGTCTGATGCTCGACGATGTGGAGTTCGGTCTGCTCAGTGGTATCTATAAGAACGAGGGTGAGGGGTATATCGATGCCAACTTCAAGATGACCCGTCTGCCGCTTTCGTTGGTCAATGGCTTCATTCCCGACCAGCTGATAGGTCTGGAGGGCTATGGCGAGGGCGACCTCTCTATCCGTGGTACCACCAGCCGGCCTGAGGTGAATGGCGAGATGTATGTCGACTCGGCCTATCTCGTCAGCATCCCATACGGCATCCGTATGCGATTTGATAACGACCCCGTCCGTATCGTGGGCTCCAAGCTGTTGCTGGAGAACTTCGGACTCTATTCGAGTCATAACGACCTGCTGAACCTCATGGGTAGCATCGACTTCTCGAATACCGAGCGTATCCTGATGGATATGCGTATGCGTGCCCGTAACTTCCAACTGATCGATGCTAAGCGCCAGGCCAAGAGTGTGGCGTGGGGTAAGGCTTTCGTTAACTTCTTTGCCCGCATGCAGGGACCGTTGGAGGAACTGGACATGCGTGGTCGTCTGGATGTGCTGGGCTCTACCGACATGACCTATATGTTGCTCGACTCACCACTGTCTACCGACACCCGTCTGGATGAGCTCGTGAAGTTTACCGACTTCAGCGACTCGACGATGACGGTGGTGACCCGTCCCACACCGTCGGGCTTGAATATCGATATGAATATCAGTGTGTCGCAGGGTGCCCACGTTGTGTGCGACCTCAATGCTGATGAGAGTAACTACGTGGATCTGTTGGGTGGTGGCGAGCTGCGCATGAAATACAACTCGGAAGGTATCAACCTCACTGGGCGCTATACGCTGTCGAGTGGTGAGATGAAATACTCGTTGCCTGTCATCCCGTTGAAGACCTTTGCTGTCAAGGATGGCAGCTACGTGGAGTTTACCGGCGACCCGATGAATCCTAAACTGAACATCACTGCGGTGGAGCGCACCAAGTCGACCATCACCAATGAGTCGGGTGCCAGCCGTTCGGTGCTCTTCGATTGTGGTGTGGTTATCACCAAGACACTGAATGATATGGGACTTGAGTTTATCATCGATGCTCCTGAGGACCAGACCATCAGCGGTGAGCTGGCCACGATGTCGAAGGAGGAGCGTGGTAAGATTGCTGTTGCCATGCTCACCACAGGCATGTACCTGGCTGATGGTAACACTGGCGGGTTCTCTATGAACTCGGCCCTGAGCTCCTTCCTGCAGAGCGAGATCAACAATATCGTAGGTTCCGCCCTGAAGACCCTCGACCTGAGTGTGGGTATCGACAATTCTACCGATGCTTCGGGTGCCATGCGTACCGACTACTCGTTTAAGTTTGCCAAGCGTTTCTTCAACAACCGTTTGAAGATCGAGCTGGGTGGAAAGGTGTCTTCGGGTAGCAGCGATGCGATGGCTGGCGGACAGAACCAGTCGTTCTTCGATAATGTGACGATGGAGTACCGTTTGAATCAGGATGCCACCAAAAACCTGAAGTTGTTCTACAACCAGAATGTCTACGACTGGCTGGAGGGTTACACCGGTGAGTATGGTCTCGGTTTCGTGTGGCGTAAGAAACTGAACAGCCTGCTCGAAATACTGAACTTCTGGAAGAAGGAGCCGGTACCCGTCTATTCACCGCGCACCTCCCTGTTTACTCCGCGCGATAGTGTGCGCACAGATAGTTTACGAACCATCAACAGAGAACAGCATGCTCAATAAGATTAAGTATATCGCAATGGTGCTTTGTCTCGCCTCATGTTCGATGACAAAGAATATCCCAGAAGACGACCAGCTCTTTACGGGACTGACCAAGATGGCCTATGCCGATGAGAAGGAATACGACATTGAAGCCTATAACGCCCATTTAGAGGCCACCAAGGCAGAGATTGAGGCAGCCCTTGCCACTGAGCCCAACGGCTCGCTCTTTGGCAGTAGTTACTATACTGTGCCTTGGTCGTGGCATCTGTGGGTGTATAACAAGTTCTCTGGCAAGGAGTCGGTCTTTGCCCGTTGGATGACCAAGAGCTTTGGTACCCCGCCTGTACTGATGAGTCAGGTGAACCCGGCGCTGCGCAGCAGTGTGGCCCGTTCGGTATTGCGTAACAACGGCTTCTTCCGTGGCGATGTGACCTATGAGCTCGTGCCTCAGAAGAACCCCAGGAAGGGTAAGATTGGTTACACCATCCATCTGGATTCGCTCTTCACACTCGATTCTGTGAGCTACGTGAATTTCCCGGCTCCCATCCAGGCACTTATCGACTCTACCCGTGAGGAGAGCCTGATCAAGCGTCACTCGCCCTTCAGTATCAACCAACTGGATGCTGAGCGTCTGCGTATCAGCACGTTACTGCGTAACAACGGCTATTATTTCTATACCCCCAGTTACGCCTCCTATCTGGCGGATACCTTTGCAGTCGAGAACAAGTCGCAGCTGCGTTTCCAACTGGCCGACGGTGTGCCCGAGGCAGCGTTGCGCAAGTGGTATATCGGTAAGTTGGATGTGAGCTTCCGAAAGTCGGCCCGCGAGCAGCTGACCGACTCGGTGCAGCGTCGCTATCTCACCTTGCATTTCAATGGTAAGAAATCGCCTATCATGCCCCGTGTGGTACTGCGCAATCTGCGTTTGCGCCCCCGTCAGGCATTCAGCTACGAGAAATACCAGGAGTCGGCCAGTAAGATCAATGCCACCGGTGTGTTCAGCAGTACCGACTTCCAGTTTGTTCCACGCACAGACTGCGACACCCTCGATCTGAAGTTGAACTGCACCTTCGACAAGCCCTATGACTTCTATATAGAGGGTAACGCTATAGGACGTACCAGTGGTCGTTACGGTCCCGAGGCCAAGATCGGTCTGACGCGTCGTAATGCGTTCCGTGCCGGTGAGAAACTCGATCTGAACCTGCATGGCTCGTATGAGTGGCAGAAGAGTGCCAACTCGAATATGAACAGCTACCAGTATGGTGCCGATGTGTCGATCGAGTTCCCCCGTATCATCGCCCCCTTCTATAACAGCGACCGCATCCGTCGTGACAAGAATGGCAAACCGGTCATGCGCCGTTTCTTCTCTTCGCCAACGACCTTTGCCAAGGTGTCGAGCGATGTGGTGCGCCGTCCTGAGTACTATAAGATGCATATCGTGACCGGTGAGTGGACCTACCGTTGGCAGTCATCCGCCAATAGCCGTCATGAGTTCTCGCCACTCACGCTGAAGTATCAGTATATGAACAGTCATACCAGTCGTTTCGACTCCATCGTCACCAATAATCCGTATCTGGATGCTACGATGGAGGACTGTTTCACGCCTAAGATGCGCTATACCTATATGTACACCAGTCCTGCCACCAAGCGGCACCCCATCCGTTGGGAGTTCACCGTCGAGGAGTCGGGTAACCTGCTGTCGCTATGGGACTATATAGGCGGCCATTCTTTCAGTGAGAAGGGCAAGACTCTTTTCAAAACCCCTTATTCGCAGTTCCTGCGTTTCGAGACCGATTTCACCAAGACCTGGACCCTTTCGCCCACTTCGCGTGTGGTGGGGCATTTCAATGGTGGTGTCATCTATAACTATGGTAACAGCAGTGAGGCTCCTTACAGTGAGTATTTCTATGCTGACGGTGCCAACACCATCCGTGCCTTTGGTGTGCGTGAGATTGGTCCGGGTGCCTTTGATGGTACTGGTTTAGGTCGTCAGATGGGCTATCTCATTCAGAATGGTGAGCTGAAGCTGGTGGGCAATCTCGAATACCGCACCCGTTTGTTTGGCGACTTGAATGGTGCCATTTTCCTGGATGCCGGTAACGTGTGGGATTTCAACGATGAGTTCGTGGAGAAGGGCGGCTTCCCCACAACGGTGAAGGACTTTGTGAAGCAGACGGCCTTAGGTACCGGTCTTGGCATTCGCTATGACATGGGCTTCCTGGTGATCCGTCTCGACTGGGGACTCGCTATCCACTGTCCTTATGATACCGGTAAGTCGGGTTACTTCAACGTGCCCAGCTTCAAGGGGGCACACACCCTTCACTTTGCCATTGGCTATCCGTTCTAAAATTATCATTTTTTGCGTGTAATATGTGGTTAAGTCCAAAATAATTTGTAACTTTGCACGCAAATTAATATAACTCAAAAAAAAATTATTGCATATGAAACCGACATTATTTTTGCTCGCAGCTGGTATGGGAAGCCGTTATGGTGGCTTGAAGCAGCTCGATGGTCTGGGTCCCAACGGTGAGACTATTATGGATTATAGTATTTACGATGCCATCCAGGCAGGATTTGGCAAGATCGTATGGGTAATCCGTAAGGATTTCGAGGAGCAGTTCCGCACACAGATTCTCGCTAAGTACGAGGGTAAGGTGAAGTGTGAGCTCTGCTTCCAGGCACTCGACGCCCTGCCCGAGGGCTTCAGTGTTCCCGAAGGTCGTCAGAAGCCATGGGGTACCAACCATGCCGTTCTCATGGGTAAGGACGTGATCAAGGAGCCTTTCTGTGTGATCAACTGCGACGATTTCTATAACCGCGATGCCTTCATGGTCATTGGTAAGTATCTGGCTAATCTGCCCGAGGGTGCCAAGAACCAGTATGCCATGGTAGGTTTCCGCGTGGGCAACACCCTCTCGGAGAATGGTACTGTAGCCCGTGGCGTCTGCTCAACCAATGAGAAGGGCCATCTCACCACTGTTGTAGAGCGCACAGAGATCGTTCGTTGTGCTGCCGACGGTTCTAATGCCGGTGCTGCCAGCGAGGCTGTCCGCTACAAGGATGAGAACGGTCAGTGGGTAGCCGTTGAGGATAATACCCCTGTATCCATGAATATGTGGGGCTTCACTCCCGACTACTTCCAGTATTCTGAAGCATACTTCAAGGAGTTCCTCAGCGATCCAAAGAACCTGGAGAACCTCAAGGCCGAGTTCTTTATCCCGCTCATGGTGAACAAACTCATCAATGATGGTACTGCTACCGTAGAGGTGCTCGATACCACCAGTAAGTGGTTCGGTGTGACCTATGCCGCTGACCGCGATGCTACTGTGGCTCGTATCAAGCAGCTCGTCGATGAGGGCGTTTATCCTAACAAGTTGTTTTAAATGAACATTGAGATATTAAGTCAAGATCAGCTGGCCCTGATGGACCAGCTGATTTCTGATGCACAGACGGTATTGGTGGTGTGTCACAAGAGTCCTGATGGCGATGCCATCGGTTCTTCGCTGGCATGGGCTGAGTTCCTGCGCTTTCGCGGGAAGGATGTCACCGTGCTGGTGCCCGACCAGTTTCCCGACTTCCTGAAGTGGCTGCCGCATACCGAGAAGATTGTGCGCTATGATAAGCACCGGGATAAGGGCGACATGCTGTTGAAGATTGCCGACCTGGTGTTCTGTCTCGACTTCAACACCCCCAGTCGTGTGGAGGATATGGAGCAGGCATTAGTGAGCAGTCCTGCCAAGAAGGTGCTGATCGACCACCATCTGAAACCCGATGTGGATGCGGCTTTAGTGGTGTCGCATCCCGATGCGTCGAGTACCTGTGAACTGGTGTTCCGCATCGTCTATCAGATGGGCGCTTTCGACCAGCTCGACAAGGCTTTTGCCGTACCGGTCTATTGTGGTATGATGACCGATACGGGCGGCTTCACCTATAACAGCAGTCGTCCGGAGATCTATTTCATCATTGGCGAGTTGCTCACCAAGCATATCGACAAGGACCGCATCTATCGCAATGTGTTCCATAACTACAGTGAGAACCGCATCCGTCTGATGGGTTACGTGATGTACGAGAAACTGGTCTATATGCCTGAGTGTCACGCTGCTTATTATTCGCTGACCCGTGACGAGCAGAAGCGTTTCAACTATGTCAAGGGCGACAGTGAGGGACTGGTGAATATCCCCCAGCAGATCAAGGGACTCAAACTCTCAATCTCCTTGCGCGAGGATACCGACAAGCCTAATCTGGTGTGGGTGAGCCTGCGTTCTGTCGACGACTTTCCTTGTAACCTGATGGCAGAGGCGTTCTTTAATGGTGGTGGTCACCTCAATGCCTCGGGCGGTAGAGTAGAGGGAACCATTGAAGAGGCGATAGAAATCACCAAAAAGGCTATTTCTGCTTATCAAAACAAGTTAAAGTAGCCTAATATTGATGTTGTTTACGAAATAATTCGTATTTTTGCACCGTCAATTATAAGAAAAATGAAGAAAATACTGTTTATCATGATAGCTTTCGCCGCTGTGCTTAGCAGTTGTAACGACTATGAGACCTATGGCGATAAAAAGGAAAAGGAACGTAATGCCATTGCTAAGTTCATTTCCGATTCTTCTATTGTAGTGATTAGTGAGGATCAGTTTAATCAGCAGGGTCACACCACTGATTTGGCGCGCAACGAGTTTGTTAAGCTCGATAAGACAGGTGTCTATATGCAGATTGTGCGTAGCGGTTGCGGCTCGATGCTGGCAGATGGTGAGAGCACCCGTTTGGTGTGCCGTTTCTCTGAGTACGATATCCTGGAAGACACCACCACCGTGTGCAACAACAATCCTGACATGTCGCTGAATGGTAAGTCGGTTGTGGCACTGCCCGACATCATTCAGGTATCGCGTACCAGCGGTTCTTACAACGCTTCGTTCGAGAGTGGCGTTATGCTCACTGTCTATCGCAGTGCATCCGTACCTGCTGGTTGGCTGGTACCCCTGTCGTATATCAAGGTGGGCCGTCCTCAGTCGTTGACCGACGAGTGTGCCAAGGTGCGTTTGATCGTGCCGCATTCGCAGGGACATGCATCGGCATCCAGCAACGTCACGCCTTGCTATTATGAATTAACATTCCAACGCGAATCATAACGATTTTATTTGTTAAATAATATGACACTCATTAAATCTATTTCAGGCATCCGCGGTACAATTGGCGGACGCACTGGCGACACGCTTAACCCTTTAGACATTGTTAAGTTTACCACAGCCTATGCTCAGTTTATTGGTGGTAAAAAGATAGTCGTTGGCCGTGATGGCCGCATCTCCGGCTTGATGGTTCGTAACGTTGTAGTGGGTACCCTTATGGGTATGGGCTACGATGTCATAGATATTGGTTATGCTACAACCCCAACTACCGAGTTGGCTGTACGCATGGCTGGCGCTGATGGCGGTATCATCATTACCGCATCGCACAACCCCCGACAGTGGAACGCTCTGAAGCTGCTCAACCGTGAGGGCGAGTTCCTTACAGCTGCCGATGGCGCTGAGGTGCTCCGTATGGCTGAGGCAGAGGACTTTAACTATGCTGAAGTTGACCACTTGGGTACCTGTACCGTCGATGATACTTATAACCAGCGTCATATCGACGCCGTGCTTAATCTGAAACTGGTGGACCGTGAGGCTATTGCCAAGCGCAAGTTCCGTGTCTGTGCTGACACCATCAACTCGGTTGGCGGTATCATCCTGCCCGAGCTGTTCCAGGCGCTTGGCGTGGATTTCGAAATTCTGAATGGCGAATGCACCGGTGACTTTGCTCATAACCCGGAGCCTCTGGAGAAGAATCTTCATGGCATCATGGACAAGATGAAACAGGGTGGTTTCGACCTTGGTATCGTGGTGGATCCCGATGTGGACCGTCTGGCCTTTATCTGTGAGGATGGTACCATGTTTGGCGAGGAGTACACCCTTGTATCAGTGGCCGACTATGTGTTGAGTCATACTGCAGGCAACACCGTTTCCAACCTCTCTTCAACCCGTGCACTGCGCGATGTGACCGAGAAGCATGGTGGTAAGTATACCGCTGCTGCTGTAGGTGAGGTGAATGTGACCACCAAGATGAAAGAGGTGGGCGCTGTGATCGGTGGTGAGGGTAATGGCGGTGTTATCTATCCTGAGAGCCACTACGGTCGTGATGCCCTTGTAGGTATCGCCTTGTTCCTCAGCAGTCTGGCACAGAAGGGCTGTAAGGTGAGCGAGCTCCGTGCTACCTTCCCCGACTATCAGATTGCCAAGAACCGTATTGATCTCACCCCAGAGACTGATGTAGATGCCATCCTGGTGAAGGTGAAGGAGATGTTTGCTCAGGACAACAGTGCTGTAGTCAACGATATTGATGGTGTGAAGATCGACTTCCCCGATCGTTGGGTACACCTGCGCAAGTCAAACACGGAGCCTATCATCCGTGTGTATAGCGAAGCCCAGACCATGGAGCAGGCTGATGACCTTGGTAAGCAGCTCATGCAGGTGGTTTACGACATGCAGTAAGTAAATTGATAGAATCAATGATATCCATCCCTGAGTTCCCAAATAGAACTCAGGGATTTTTTTTTCTCTTTTGCGCGTGTTTTGATAGAGTAAAAACAGCTTGTACTGACAAAGTGTCATAAGGTGGTGTTGTGGCACGGTTTTGGCAGAATGCATGTCAGAAAGAAAATAAAAAGTTTAAAATTTAAAATAGAATTAGTATGAACATCAAACCATTAGCAGATCGCGTGTTGGTATTGCCAGCACCTGCAGAAGAGAAGATTGGCGGTATTATCATTCCTGACACCGCAAAGGAAAAACCACTTCACGGTACTATTAAGGCCGTAGGTCAGGGAACTAAGGATGAGGCTATGATTCTGAAAGAGGGCGACGAAGTGCTCTATGGAAAGTACAGCGGCACCGAGCTCGAGTTTGAGGGAACCAAATACCTGATGATGCGTCAGAGCGACGTACTCGCAGTGATTGAAAAATAATTGTTGAATTATTAAATTTCGAAAGATTATGGCAAAAGATATTAAATTCAATATTGACGCTCGCGATGCGATGAAGCAGGGCGTTGACCAGTTGGCAAACGCAGTAAAGGTAACACTTGGTCCTAAGGGCCGCAACGTGGTTATCGAGAAGAAGTTCGGTGCTCCTCAGATCACTAAGGACGGTGTGTCTGTTGCCAAGGAGATTGAACTCGAGGATAAGTTCGAGAATACAGGTGCTCAGCTCGTTAAGAGTGTTGCTTCTAAGACTGGCGACGATGCTGGTGACGGTACAACCACTGCTACCATCCTGGCTCAGGCCATCGTGTCAGAGGGCTTGAAGAACGTAACCGCTGGTGCTAACCCCATGGACCTGAAGCGCGGTATCGACAAGGCTGTGAAGGCCGTAACCGAGCACATCGCTAAGAGCGCTGAGCTCGTTGGCGACAACTATGATAAGATTGAGCAGGTAGCTACTGTATCTGCCAACAACGATAAGGAGATTGGCGAACTGCTGGCTGAGGCTATGCGCAAGGTCAGCAAGGATGGTGTCATCACTATCGAGGAGAGCAAGAGCCGCGATACCCATATCGGTGTGGTTGAGGGTATGCAGTTCGACCGTGGTTACCTGTCAGCTTACTTCATCACCGACTCAGAGAAGCTGGAGTGCGTGATGGAGAACCCATACATCCTGATCTACGACAAGAAGATCTCAAATATCAAGGATCTGCTGCCTATCCTGCAGCCTGCTGCAGAGAGCGGACGTCCTATCATGATCATTGCCGAGGATGTTGACTCAGAGGCGCTGACCACACTGGTTGTAAACCGTCTGCGTGGTGGATTGAAGATCTGTGCTGTGAAGGCTCCTGGCTTCGGTGATCGTCGTAAGGCGATGCTCGAGGATATCGCTACCCTGACAGGTGGTGTAGTCATCAGCGAGGAGAAGGGTCTGAAGCTGGAGCAGGCTACTCTCGAGATGCTGGGTACCTGCGATAAGGTGACCGTATCTAAGGACAACACCACTATCGTGAATGGTGCTGGCGACAAGCAGGCCATCCAGGATCGTATCGCTCAGATCAAGAAGGAGATTGAGAACACCACCTCATCATACGATAAGGAGAAGCTGCAGGAGCGTCTGGCCAAGTTGGCTGGTGGCGTAGCCGTGCTTTATGTAGGTGCTAACTCTGAGGTAGAGATGAAGGAGAAGAAGGATCGTGTTGACGATGCTCTCTGCGCTACCCGTGCTGCCATCGAGGAAGGTGTTGTAGCTGGTGGTGGTACCACCTACATCCGCGCTCAGGAGGCTCTGAAGAACCTGAAGGGCGACAATGCTGACGAGCAGACTGGTATCAATATCATCTGCCGCGCTATCGAGGAGCCTCTGCGTCAGATCGTTACCAACGCTGGTGGCGAGGGTGCTGTTATCGTACAGAAGGTTCGCGAGGGTAAGGGTGACTTCGGTTACAATGCCCGTCTCGACAAGTTCGAGGATCTGCGCGAGGCTGGTGTCATCGATCCAGCCAAGGTGGCTCGTGTTGCTCTGGAGAACGCTGCCTCTATCGCAGGCATGTTCCTCACTACCGAGTGCATCATCTGCGACAAGCCCGAGAAGGAGCCCGCTATGCCAATGGCTGGTGCACCAGGCATGGGTGGCATGATGTAATTTTGTAAACTTAGCATAACAAATTTGGGGATGGATCCGATAATCCATCCCCTTTTTATGTTTTTTTATCATTTTCGCTGTATTTTTATTCGTGAAACATTTGTTGGTTACATGAAAACCCGTTAATTTTGCAACCGCAAATAATAATTTTTTTGATTTGTTTTAGTAGATTAGTTTTTAAGTAGTTTGTTTTTAGAACTGGCTGTCGAGATGACATCCAGTTTTTTTGTAGTTTTTCCTAAAAATATTTGCATGTAGCCAAAAAATATATTAATTTTGCAATCTGATATATAACCCATTAAAAAGCAAGTTATGAAGCAATTCTTGAAAATGACGCTTGCCACGATGTGTGGTATTGTGATTCTTAGTCTGATAGCTGGACTATTCTTCTTTATCTCGTTGGTGGGCATGTTGGCTAGTGAGTCAACACCTACAAAGGTTAAAGACAATTCTGTATTTGTACTCAAACTCAATGGCGTTGTGAATGAGCGCTCTGCTGAGGGCACACCGTTCGATGAGCTGCTGGGTATGGGCGGTATGAATACCATTGGTCTCGACGAGTTGGTTTCCAGTATCCGTAAGGCAAAGGACGAGGAGCATATCAAGGGTATCTATATAGAGGGTTGCTCAGCAAGTTTCGATAGTCCTGCTACCGCTCAGCAGCTGCGCGACGCCCTGAAGGACTTCAAACGTAGCGGCAAGTGGATTGTGAGCTATGCCGACAACTACTCTCAGGCTGCCTATTATGTGGCTACCGTGGCCGATAAGATCTATCTGAACGGCGAGGGCACCGTTGACCTGCGCGGTCTGGGTGGCAAGAATGAATATTACAAGGG
>Ga0326514_10001907_pt1 | contig 13374 bp, 15 predicted proteins | sample 3_2548_0518_D_FD_203653 | JGI IMG/M metagenome (GOLD analysis project Ga0326514, IMG submission 203653) | Bovine rumen microbial communities from UC Davis, California, United States - 3_2548_0518 | ecosystem: Host-associated > Mammals > Digestive system > Stomach > Rumen | place: USA...
CAGAGTCATTAAAAATGGTGAAACATTAGAAGAAGTAGGTAACGAATTATATACTTATAATAAAACTGTTGACGCTGAAAATGAAATTTACTTAGTCAATACCAGACGTGGTGATCATTGCATTTTCAATGGTAAGACAGCTTCTGCTATTTCCATGATATTTAATGCTTGTGATGTTGGTTTCGATGGTAACGATGGTTATATTCTTGGTTATAATTCAGGTGATAATGTGTATAGCTTATATGACAAATCAGGTGAACCAATTAATGAAGAAATTCCTGGTCCTGCAGATAACACGTTGTCTATAATGCGTTACATTGGTCATGGTTGCTTCTTAACTGAATTCAATAACGGTAAGAGCAATATCATTATGCCAAATGGTAAATTCATGTTCAAACTTCCGTTTACCAAGATGCTTGGTGTAGGTTTCAACAATGAAGGTATTGCAGCTATCACTGCAGGTCGTAACCAGTATGTAATTAATACTGATGGTGACGTTAGCCGTGCTATTGAAGCTTTACTCGAATGCAGATTGTTCATGAACAATGACAATATGTTAGTAGACTAATTTAAGTCAAAATTACATTAAAATCGACTATTTCTATAGTCGATTTTTTTATTTCATAGTTATAAATCTTATAAATAATAAAGAAAATTATAAGGGAATTAAATATGAATTTAAATTTTGCCGCACAATTTCTTGATGAATCCATCTATTTGACAGAAGATGCTGACTCAAAAGGTCGTGAAAAAACAATAAAATGGCTAAAAAATAACTTTGCATTGGATCAATATGGTATGTCAGCAACAGATAATGCTGTTGATGATAATGATAATCCTATTAGATTCGTTCCACAACGTGATACAGACGAACGTTTACCTGGTCCTAATACAGAATATATCTTTAGAAGGGCAGAATCTTTCTTCGGTCACCCGTTAAACCAGGGTCTTCCAGAAAAACGTAAAGGCATTAATGCATTCTTGCCTGGTGCTACTCGTATTGCAATTACCGAATGTGGCTGGTTATCTAAGAATGTTAACGAAAAAATGATGAATAATCTTAGATACATTTATGCTGCATTGTATTTTGATTATTATGACAAACGTGGCCCGTATCATAGAGATGACCAAGGCCATATTGTTGCAGAACATCCGGGATATTCTGGTCTTTGTAACTATGATTTCGATGGTAGAAGTTATGATGAACTCATGGCTGATTATGGTGCAATGATTCCTGAAGCTAAGGAACGTCTCGAAGCACAGCTTGATGGTGCTGCAATAGCAAGTGCTACTGAAGAAGAAGAAAGCGGTCCAGTAGAACGTCATGCAGGTGAATATCATATTGAATATATTCCTGATTTTGATACTTCTCATACTTGGTTTAATTATACTAACCCAGTTAGATCAGATTATGATGGTTGTCACTGGTGTATCACTCACAAGTTAAGCTATTGGCATGACTATAAGGACCAGTATAATGGTCAGATGACGATTTATTTCTGTTGGAAAGCAGAATCTAAAGAAGCACTCTTGGAAATGAATAACCATATTTATGATTATTGTCCTGCTGATGCTTCTTCAGAAGAAATACAAAAAGCTCCACTTAATGAATATGGTACTAGCTTGATTTGTATAATGGTTCATCCTGATGAAAACGGTGAAGCTCTATTCGCTCAAGCAACATCTCGTTATAACCACGTTGGTCCTGATAAGGAAATTTATAACGAACAGCCGTATTCTGATAACTTAGTTCGTAAAGGTGATACTGCTGCAATTTGTAGAATTTTGGGTATTTCTGTTGAAGAATTCCCGAGCTTATTCCCGATTAGATGTGGTAGTGGTGATGTTGACCACTCTGATATTGTAAGAACTGTTGCAAGACTTAAAAATGAAAACAAGTTGTCTGAACTTTTCGATAGACTTGATTTGAATACTACTGCATCTCGTGAACAATTAGCTTCTAATGAAAACAACATAGTTGCATTTAAAGACCAGGGTGAATATAACTTAATCACTCATGAAGGAACTATTATTTCTCCAAGTGAATGGTTTAGTTTTGTTAAGCAGCTTACTCCGAATGTTGCTGTAATTAAGCACATAAACAACACAAGAGTAAACTTCATTACTGGAACTGGATCTTACTTACTTCCTAGAGATGTTCTTAATTATCGTGTATTAGATAATCAAACAAATCCGAACTATGCTTTAATCGAAGTAAGACGTGGTTTGTGGAACATTATCAACCTCAAGACTGGTGCTATTCTTTTGAGAAAGCCTGTTGCAGATATTATGCTGTCTAACAAGTATGGACGCGGAATCTTTGTTAAGAAGACTGCAGATGATGCTTGGGAACAGATTGATGTCAAGGGTAAGACAGTATTCAAACTTGCTAATAACAACCCTGATACAAAACCATTGACAAATATTGGTAATGTTGCATTAGTAAAGGATAACAAGAATATTGTAAGTGTAATCAATACAACTAATAGCAGAACTCTTTGGAAGAAGAAATATAGAAATGTTGCTAATACATATGTTATTGGAAATTCATTCATAATTCAAGATAATGATCTTAAAACTTATGATATTGTTTCTCCAAATGGTGAACTTATCGACACTATTAGAACTGACGCATTTAGTTTAATAATACCGTCTAACTACGACTTTATTAAATTCTGTAACATCAAGGCTTATATTCTCTTTAAGGACCTTCATCATTCTGATGTTATAAAGATTTACGATGTTGGCGAAAAGAAATTCTTTGAAGCTGATGGCGTTGATCTTCGTAAACCAATTATTTTCACTAGTGGAGTTAAAATTTTCGAAACCACTGATGACGATTATTATAAGATAGTAGGTGATTCTAGTGGCATAATTTCTGGTTCTAGCCCTGAATTTTTAGGCGGCTCATTTGTTATCAATGAAGATAAAGAAATTTATTGTGTAAATAATGGCCGTGGCGAATTCTTTATTATGGACTGTGCAACTGGTGAAATCTTATCTAATAAGTTTAGAAATGTTACTTATGGTTATGCAGATAATGATGTTTACACATTATTCCTTGATACTGATAACAAGGTAGCTGAATTGTATGACACTGATGGTAATATAATTGGTTCTCCAATTACGCTTTGGGATAATCCAAGTGTACACGGAACAAAGTATATTGGACAGGGTTGTTTCTTAATTGAAGGTGGTAATGATGGCAAATTCAATATCATTAATTCTGAAGGTAAATTGTTATTTAAAATGCCATTTACCCAGATGGTAAGCTTAGGCTTCTCTAACAATGGTGTTGCATCTATCAAGGCTGGTCGTAATACTTACTTCATTAATACAGATGGTGACGTTAGCCGTAACGTTGAAACATTAAATGAAATGTTCAGAAATAATGATGCTGACTTACCGTTAATTAATGAATCTGGTTATAAGAAACCAGTTAAATTTAAGACTTCAACAAAGCTTGATTTAGCTGCATACTTAATGGGTTAATAAGAAAATCATATAAAATTTAAAACAGGTATTCTTAGGAATATCTGTTTTTATTATAAATAATATAAAAATAAGGAGAAAAAATGACAATTAACGAAGCAAAACGAATTCTTAAAGAAAGTGGCTATCAGATTAATGAAATGATTGGTCCATTTATGTTACAGGATTATAAAGCTACATTTACAAATTCTGATTCTGGCAAAACTATAGAAAAGAAAGTTAAAGCCTTTCATTTAGTTAATGCTGCTGAACTTGCTAGTAAGTATAGAAGCAAAGATGAAGATTTAATGTATCATTATTCATTAACTAAGGTTGAATTAATCCCTGGCACATATAGAGCAATGACTAATGATGATCTTGAAGGCGATCCGGTAAGCGATTAATCCTAATATAAAAAATTCAAAATTTAAAACGTTAATTAATTTTAACGTTTTATTTTTATTATATTTGTGTTTACATTTGTTCAAGTCTTAGTCCTCGGAGCGAAGACCAATCCAATGGAATTGTCGGTAGAGGATAAGCCGTTCCATACCTGGAATCGGGGTGTGGCATTATACGATCAGCCGAATAGTGATATTCGGGAGTAAACTGATAACGAACAACGATTATCGAAGTATTACCTTAGCAAGTAATATATATAGCCGCCATGGCATAGCAAGATGTAGCTGGAGTACAGGATGACCGACCCATAAGCTTGCTTATAAGTCCCACAGATTCGACGACGGGATATGCCCAAAATCGATGCCTGTTTGTTCCTGAATAGGCTTGATCTCTCCGAACGGTATATTTTCACGTGTATAAAATATAAATATTTAAAATCTGGGTTTACAAGATTAATATATTTTACTATATTTAATGTAAACTTTTATAGGATAAAATGAAATGTTAAATAAATTCTTGAGTATTTTTAAAAAAGAAAAAGATCAAAACGTCGGAATTTGTAGAGAAAAATCGAAAGATATCTATGAATTCTATAAATTCACCAAAGATACCAAAGACGGTATTGAAGATTTCATAGGTCATAATTTTGACTTTGATTTCAATGATACAGGAGTCTTAATTTGGTTAGACTGTTCAAAAAACATTTATTTTAAATCATATTATATTCCTTATAATACGTATATCTTAAAGCGTGAAACTGAGCTAAGGTTTACTCCTTATGCAACATTTAACGAAATGTATGATATTATAAATAATACATGACGTTAGAAGAAGCTATTGAGATATTAAAAGAAAATGATTATAGTATACTTAATGAAGATTTAAAGAAAACATTAGGTAAAGCTTTAGGTATTGGTGCATTAGCTGCAAGTGCTGCTTTCGGTAATAGTGGTATTGATGTAAAGCAAGCTACACCAGGTAATGTTCCTAATGATGATGCTGGTTTCGGTAAGAGAACAGTTCATTTACAACAAAGGTATAATTTTAATCATGATAAGCGTGGTGTTCCTACGTCTTATAAAGTTAAAGATGGAAGTGCTGTAAGTCAATTTACTGTTAAAGAAGAAATTGAACTTACTAAACAGAAAATATTAGCAACACCTGATTCCATGTTGAGACAATATGGTAAAGATAGTCTTGAAACAATAGCTAAATTAATGGTCAAGACTGCTAATAAGTATAATTTGGATATTGACATTCTTCTTGCTATTGCTGGAACTGAGTCTAATTTTGACCATAATGCTTCTAGTAATAAAGGTGCAAAAGGAATGATGCAAATAACAAAAACTGCAGCATTTGATATTCATACTAGACTTCGTGGTAAATCTCCCGAAACATTTAGTATGGATAATATACAGTCCTTAAAAAATAATATCGATAATGCTGGTCGTCTTCTTGCTGATTTATCAGGTAGAAGAAACAACGTTATTGAAATGATACTTGCTACTTATAACGGTGGAACGGAGCAAGCAACAAGTTGGAGAGCATATACACAGAATTCTAAATTGGACAAGAACGGTAAGCCTGTAAAGCCATTAACTAAAGAGACAAAAGATTATGTAGAGCGTTGTATGGCTTTGTATAAAAAATACAAGGAAGTTCAAAAAAACTATAAAAAATCTTAATTAAAACAAGGTATATTACTATGGAATTAGCAGCATTTGCAATGTGGCGTTTTCGTAATGCAGAAGGCGTAATGAAATATGTAAAAAGCTGGAATCTTACCGAATGTGTTATGAACGTCAAAGGACGTGAAGTAAAGCTCGAATATGACATGAAAAACGAAACCGTAACTATAAATACAACAGGTATTTTTTCTGCACCTGTAACGGTTCCGTTTAAGGATTTTGTAGAAAAGATGAAGTCTCTTGGATTTTATGAAGAAAGACCGGCAAATGAAAGACATACATTAAGCTATGGTCCGCCAAAAGACTAAATTTTATAGTTTATAAAGAGGTGAATATGCTTAATTTTTTACGTTCAATTTTTGGTTGCTATAGCAACGATTATGTAGTTACACTTAATCTTGACGAACAAGAAAATGAACACACTGTAATCCTTACAAAAACTCCAGATGATGAAAAACAGGAAAAGGATTTAATCATTTCCAACATCGTTGAAGCTGTAATCGATGAAAAATCCAAGCATTTTGTATCTTATGTTGAAGATGCAATGGATAGTGTAACTGATTATAAATTCAATAAATTCGTCAATAAGTAATATACGAAATTCGAAATATATTCCATATAAATACATCAGTTATTTAAAAAAAAATAAGGAGAATTTTATATGGATAATTACAATAGCGAACGTTGTATATTTGATGAAGAATATGATCCTGAAGAAGAATATGATTCTATGATTGCTGAAATAGAAGCAGATTTTTCAGAAAAGATTAATTGGCGAAAAGCTAAATCAGTTTTGGATTATATTAAAGAAGCGCTTGATAATAATGAAGATTTAGATCTTATCCATGAATCAGCTGTTCATCAACTTGAAGAAATTTTTAATTAATAAAAAATCTAAATTTTTTTAAAAGATATAATTTTTATTATATCTTTTTCTATATTTAAAGAAAAAGGTAATTTTTATGACAGAGAAAGAAAAAGAAAAATTTGAATCTTTAAAGAAAGAACTTACTATTGTAATTTGTGCATATAAAGCTAATTCTGCATTTACCCTGTGTCTTCATCAGATTGCAAGATATGGATTTACAGGTGATAATCTTTTAATCTATGAAAACAGTCCTACTTCTTATGTTTCAAATAGGAACTTATTGAATAAGTATAATATTCCTTATGTAAATAATCCTGATGGAACTCATCATGAAACAGTAGAACGAGCACTTACAGAAGTAAAGACCAAATACATGCTTCTTCTTGATTCAGACTGCTTCTGTATACGAAATCCGATTGAATACCTAGATAGAATTAAGTCTCATAAAATAACGCTTTTTGGTGAGATTATGGGCAATAGAGGAAGCTTTCGTATTCATAAGAGAGTTCATCCTTGGTGGTGTATAATTGATGTTGATTTCATTAGGAAACACAAGATTCAATTCTGTGATATGGAACGTATGAAAGCTTCAAATAGTATTTCCTTTATTGACAGAAAACAATTAGGTAATGATAGAAATATAAAAGGCTATTATTATGATGCAGGTTCTACAATGTATGAAGATGTATTGTTAGCCGGTGGAGTCGCAGCAGATATTGGTGATATATATCCTTATATTCATGTAGAAGGAGCTTCCTGGAGACATGATTTCGAAAACTTTAAGGAAGATGCTGTTAGAACAGATAATTGGACCAAATTGCTTTATAGTAAGCTACAATTTGAAGAAAAATATCTAGCATTGCTTAAAAAACAAAGTTAAGTCATTAAAGTCATTAGATTATTCTAATGGCTTTTTATTATAAATAATATAAATATGACGGATTTTGAATTATATAAAGCAAAGAAATTACTTGAATCGGTAGGCTATCTCATTGAAGAGCAAATGCCGATTAAGTCACGTACTTATGACGTGGAAGAGCTTGTTGCTAATTATAAAGCAAGAGTAATGCCTTTAATTAAGCAAAAGATTTATAAGTTTCTTGACGCTGTATTTGACGATGAAATGGTTCCAGAAATTATAACCATTGAAATCCCAAGAATGGCTATTAAAGTAGCACAACGTAAAGATCCTATAAAGATGAAAGCTTTAAAGATTAATATTTACCTCAGCACAAAACAAATTGAAAAAGATTATGAGCAACGTGGTAAATATAAATGGGGTAAGTCTGGTTATGGTTCCATTTATGCTGGTGCACAAGGCGATTCTGATCCAGATTTTGAACCAGTCGTAATGATGCTTAATCTTCCAATAATTTGTGGTTTAAATACTGCTGATTATGGCGTAGCTGCAAAGAAGACTAAAAAGAAGTCTATAAAAGAAGCTACAAAGCATGCTGACCATTTATCATTATGGGACGATGATGATGAGTTCTATTATGGTGCATTTAATGCGGATGATGATGACGATGATGATTGGTTCGCAAACTATACACCAGGAAAATCTACTGAAACTACAAAAACATCTAATACAACTAGCAAGTCTAGTTCAACAAGTTCGTCATATACACCTTATAGTAGTTATGGTAGTTACGGTAGTTATGGCGATTATGGTGGTTACAGCAGGAGTTATTACAAGCCAAAACCGACTTATTATGCAATTCATTTCGATGATGTTATAGAAGAGCTTGGCGAAGAATATGACACACCAGAAGAGATTATAAATGCGATTATGGACGAATATTTTGGTGACTGGTTCCAAGAAGTATTAACTCATGAACTTACTCATTATGTCCAGGCTAATAATAAGGAAATTGATGGTTCTGAAAATGCCAGAGACTATGACCCTAAAGCTGTTTTAAGTAATGGTCAATATTATGTTGATGAACGTGAATTTGAAGCAAAATTACATCAAGAAATGCCTGAATATGTTGATAAGATTTTAAGAGCTTTCGATATTACTCCAGTAGCTAAAGAAATAGTAAATGACTTATTTGATAGAAAATTTAGTTCTTTATCGAAAGATATTAAGCAAAAATATTTTAACAAAATATTGAAATTATGTCAATCTGTAAAGTCTATTCCTGGAATTACGAAACATAATTATAATACACCGAAAATGCGTCAGGCATTACACAATTTAATATAAATAGAATAAAGGAGGCTAAAATGGCTAAGTCAAAAGAAACAAAGCAGAATGTACCACCTTGGGCAAAGGGCGGAAAGGTTTAATCCTAAGCTTTTAATAGTTCATAGAATGCATTCTGTAAAAACCGAAGATATTACTTCGGTTTTTATTTTTAAATAAGGGTTTACAAACGTATATTTTTTTATTATTTTTTATGTGAAGGGTGTATAAGATGAATTATAGTGGATTGTTAAAATTTAATCGTAAGTGGGAAACTGCTGTAGCTAATAATCAAAATCACTTTAAGTTTACTAGTAAAGCAGGTAAAGAATATATCGTTAGATATCAGCAAGGATATTTTAATGTTTATAACATGAAGAATGATATTATCGCAGACCATATAACAACAGTCAATGACATGGCTAATTGTGCAACAATGATAACAAACACGAAGTGAGTATGAAGAAGATAATTTTATTTACCTTATTACTCAATATGTATTCTCTCGCAGATACATGTTTAGACTTATACAATTCATTCAAGAATGCACTGGACCCGCAGCTTACAGAACTGTGTGCAACAGACGTTCCTGGATATTTCGGCTATAAGTTTTATCTTCGTGGCGAAGGTGAGGGATATGTAAATGCAATGCTTGTTACTGGCGAAGATATTACATATCTATTTCTTGAAGGAGATAAGAATCCATTTAATTGCAAATCCATATTAGTTCAAACAACCGAAACACCTGAAGCAATTTTAAAGAAACTGTTTATTCCTAGACTTAAAAACTGTGAACCTGGATTTAAAGAAAAGGTCGGACTATGAAACTATATTTTATTAGACATGCACCAACTCCAGCCAATTTTGTGGGAGCAATGATTAAGAATTATCATGAAACAAGCATTATAAATGAAGAACCTGTTGGTTGGAAAGAAAAAGTCGGTTGTCATCTACCTGAACTCAACATTGATACACCTATTATTACGTCACCTGCTTTGCGTTGCCAGCAGACTGCAAAACTGTTATTTGATAGAGTTCCTGATATTATCCTGAAGGAGCTTGATGAATTCGATTGTTCGGGTCTTGGCGATAGAAAGTTTTGGGAAATTACCGAAGAAGAATTTTGTGATTGTGTAAAGCTTAATTCGAATGATATGGAAAAGCAAATTGACTTATTGTTCGATACATGCTATAGCTTAAATACGATGTTCCATAATATTAATCATATCATTTGCATTTCGCATGGTATGGTAATTCGTTATATATATCATTATTTGACAGGGCGTAAAAACGCTACGCCATTCGATATTATTAATAGCAAGAATTTTAAGTTTGCAAACTTAGATATGCTTGTTTATGATACCGATACAAAGGCAATTGAAGTATATAATTATAAAGAACCAATACAGCATGAAAAAGTTGGATGAAACATTAGCATTGATATTTAAGATTATCAGCTTTATTATCGTTGTTTTATTTTTAATATGGTGGTTGTGATATGTATATAATTGATAAACTTAAAGAAAAATATCCACAATATACTGAGAACATAGAACAATATTCTGAGTTCTTGTCTAGGATATTATCTGAAGAAAGTAAGCGAAAGATTTTTGATGACCAAAAAGATTTTTATAGATTTATAGATGCAGCTTATGAAGCTGGTGTCGGTACATCATTATATTCAAAAAATATGTGCTATTTTGGAATGGCATTGAATTATGACTTAGATTTTTTGAATTATCTCTATCCAGATACAATAGGAATGGATGTAACAGATGCAAGAAAATTTATACTCAAAGAATGCTATAACGAAGAGGTTGAACAACGTAATAAGAAAAAAATTGGATTAGTATGATTAATTATTTTAGACAAAGAAGCGGTTACATTTATAGAAAAACAACTTTTGGAATGACATCTTTGACTATCGTATATCCCACCGGTAGTGCTTATGAAAAAATAGGAAGTAGAGGAATTGCTCATCTAATGGAACATCTTATTACAAAACCATTGGATAAGTATAATACATTTTTCACACGTAATTGCATAGAAAGCAATGCCTGGACCTCTCGAAATTATGTTGCGGTATATTTTAAAGGTCTTGAAGAAAAACTCACCAATGACCTTAAACAAGAACTTGTGAATGCAGTTGTTCATGGATTTAGTGAAGTTACCGAAGAAATGTTCAACATCGAAAAGAATATTGTTATTGAAGAACTTACAGACGTTTTTAATGACCCATTTAATGGACACTTAACTAATGTTCTTTATAGTAGATTTAGAATACATGACCCGACGGGTTTCATTAGAGATATTCAACAATTTACTTATGAAGATGCAAAGAAACTTGCAGAAAAAGTATATACTAAACCTTTAAGAATTATTGAAGTAGCCAGGAAGAGAACTCCATTGCCAGGTGTCGAATATGTAGAAGATATTCCGCATTATAAAGAAATTGAATATAAAATTCTTGATAGAGAAATTTTACCTGTTCCTAAAACTGAAAAAGCTCACGTATTTTTACTTAGTAAGAAACCTGTATTAAAACCTGATTATCTTCATGCCCTTCTCGGAATGGAAATGCTTACAGATGGATTAGAGTCTCCATTCATGCAAGAAATTAGAGAGAAACGTGGCTTAACTTATGATGTTTCTGCTGATATCGATTATGCTACACACTTTAGCGTAATGTGGGTAGGAATGGTAACTGATAAGAAAAATGTAAAGACATTGACCAAGTTACTTGAAGATATGTCTCTTAATATAACTAGGTATTTAACAAAAGATAGATTTGATGCGTTAATTGATCAATATAAAACCTATTCAACAATTAAAAAATTATTTAAATACTCAAAAACCGACAACTTGATTGAGATGGAAATTCCTCACATGACTGACAGAGTGTCAGATATGAGCTATGATAGAGTCGTTGCTACTATGCAGAAGTATTTTAGCGACATCGAAATCGTTGTAAGATAGGTTTACAAAACAAAAATAATTTTTTATATTTAATGAAAAAGGAATAGATTATGAAGTATATTTTCGGCGCAGCATTTGACCCAATCACAAAAGCACACCTTAACATTATCAAGGCTATTAGCAAGCACTTGTCGGATAACGATGAGTTTTATGTCTTGATTACTAATAACGATGAAAAGAATTATTGCACTACTTTGGATGAAAGATTTGAAGTAGTAAATGCTACTATTCATTCCTACTTAAATAGTCATTATCCTACTGTAATTGAACAAAGAACTAGAACATGGGCATTTTTACGTGAAAATTTTGCTGGTCAAGAAGATGAAATTATTTTAGCTGTCGGTGAAGATGAATGGACTGCTTTGCTTGATGGTAAGTGGCATCAATCGGCTGAATTACTTGAAAAGTATAAGTTCTTAGTAGTTTGCCGTGGTAATACAAAGCCTGGACAAATTCGTGAATATGATAAGGCCTATAAGGTTATTGCATTCGAAGATTCTGGTAGTGTATCGTCGTCGCAGGTTCGTAGAACATTCTTCTTTAATCCTGATACGAAATACAAGGATGTTCAACAGTATATTATAAAGAAGACTTTTGAAATCATTAAGGAAAATGGTCTTTATAAGCAAAATGGTGAAGCTTATGCTCAAGATGAAGCAGATTTTATCAAGAGATATAAGGTAGAAAAGGAAAAGAAGGGTTGGGCAGAACCATCTGTTACAGCTGATATTCTTGCTTATAATGGTGATAATATTTTGCTTATCCGTAGAAAGAATTATCCTTATAAGAACTATTGGTGCTTACCTGGTGGATTTTTCGATTTAACGGATGCTGATATTAATTATACTGCAGCTAGAGAACTTAAAGAAGAAACTACTATTGATATTTCGCCTGATAAGTTCGACCAGATTAAGACCTATGCTCATCAATTCGACCCCAGACTTCGTATCGTGGATGTAGCATTCTCGGTAAGAGTTAATGCTCATGATATGCAAAAAGCTGTTGGTTCTGATGATGCTGCAGAAGCTCAATGGTTTAATATTCATAACCTTCCAAGGCTTGGTTTCCATCATGAGCAAATCGTTAATGATTGGGCTAATCAAAATGACCGTTGGGATGGCTAATAAATTCTGATAATTTTGTGTCTATTTAAAAGGAAAATACTAATGTATTTTCCTTTTTTCTTATAAATAATATAAAGAATTTTTATAAGGAGATGCGATGAGCTTTTTATCAGAACAAGTATACTTAAATGAAATGGCTAAACGTGCACAGGAACGTATCACTACACGTTTGTCAAAAGAACGTAAATTAATCTTCTTGGTTTGTAAATGTTTGGAAAATAAAGAAGGTAGTCCAGATGCAGCTTTTACTATTCAAGTTTGGCAACATATTGCTACTAGATTAGCTGGTGTTACATGGGAAGAATTCTGTGAAGTTTTTAATATTCCAGAAGGAGATAGAGAAAACGCTACACGTATTACCCAGCAGGTTAAAAAGATGTGCAGTGAAAAATATGCTCGTCTTTATGCTCACATGAAGAGAACTATTGAAGTTCATTCTGACGAAATCGATAAAAAATATATTAATCCTGCAGAAAAAGCTTTCAACCAGTTATCTTCTGGTATTGCACCTGATGTAGTTTATGAACAGAACAATATGGGTGAAGTTCTTGATTGGTTTGTAAATAACCCTGAAGAAGCTACAGACCGTCTTGGTGAATCCCATTATAGAAAGTATTTGGCACGTTTCATTGTTTGGCTTCATCCTGAACGTTATCACAA
>Ga0326514_10001908_pt1 | contig 13364 bp, 2 predicted proteins | sample 3_2548_0518_D_FD_203653 | JGI IMG/M metagenome (GOLD analysis project Ga0326514, IMG submission 203653) | Bovine rumen microbial communities from UC Davis, California, United States - 3_2548_0518 | ecosystem: Host-associated > Mammals > Digestive system > Stomach > Rumen | place: USA: California...
TCTGGTTGCCCGATTAATTTCAAGATCCTGGGAAATTATGATACGTCGCCAGTCTTAATTGACGCGACTGTCACGGTGACTGTCTATCAGGAGCGACTGACTCCTGGAGGTCCTTTGCAGATCGTCACCTATGTCGGTATTGGCATGGATGATCTGAGACCTTTCGGAAAGCACAATGTCAGAGCAATCGGTACTAATCTCCATGATTATACCCTAGGGGCTGTCGATTACGTCGACAACACTGACCCCTACGACATCAAGAATCCAAACTTCTTAGCTCAGTGGGTCTTTAAGATCTCTGATCAAATCAAGCGAGACCTCCTGGCGGTACCCTTGTATTCAGAGGTTCTTGGAGATTATGTGTATGCAGGTAATGGAGAAAACTTCCAGTCCGGCTCAGTCGATACGGCGACTATCAATGGCGTCCCGTTCTGTGGCGTCTACGGACTGACTATTGATGGCAAAGATGCTCGTCATATCACCGTCGCTGCCAAACATGCTGGCTCAGACCTTAATCTCGCTGGCGAACACCTCTGGGAGGTTCTGAAGTCATATCCCTACCTGAAGTACTCCAAGTCTAACACAAAATATCAGACCGCTAACGACCTGAGTCAAAAGAATTCACTGTCTGACAAGGGTGGCCTATGTTATCTGTCAGACTTCGATGATGCCGAAGGTCAGAGTATGGATGCCTTCCTGGGAACCCTCGGTTACTGGCTTAGCGCTGACAAGAAAGAGGAGAATCTGTCTGTCTCTAGCGTGATCACAGTTGGTATCCTGAGAAGATTCTGGAGTATCCTGAAACCGCTCTTGGATACCTCTAGTATTGTCAATAACTATAACTCACTGGCAGCCAGGGTTGCTGCTCTTGAGTCATGGCAGCAGACCGTCAATGGAAACATCTCTACTATCAATGCCAACCTGAGAACCCTTCAGGAGAGCATCAATGCACTGTCTGACAAGATTGATGAGATTGAGATCACTCCGATTATTCCAGACCCAGATCCGGTAATTCCTGATCCTGTCGAACCAGATATTGAAGAGCCGACGGAAGTGAGACGCTATCTTGACTTGTCGTTATCGAAGGGTAGACTTAGTTTCTCAAGTCCAACCGGTACGGTGACTGACACTGTTATTCCGACTGGTACACTATATCAGGAGATGTCCAATGGTGTCATCAATACACTTGGAAATACATCGACTTTGATGTATTCATGGAAATATAACGACGCACCAATTAAAGTACAAATTGGTAACACGACTGTTTCTGACTATGATTACCAGAAAGTTGGTGAACTCGCTGGTTCCAGGTCTATGACGATTACCTTGACAAAACCAGTCGATACACCGACATTCAGTGGTCGTGAGTTGACGTTCTACACAAAGGATACTGATAACCGAGTTGCTCAGGCGACGATCTATATTTCGTATACTAACGGAAATGTTACTACCCATGGTGCTCTCATCGATTCTAAGTACACTGATGTCTTCCTTGACGCCAATGGTACATCGACGGCTGCTTACTATCCGATTGGCTCGACTGTAAATTTCTATCTGACAGCTTCTGAATTCGCCGATTCCGGTAATGCGGTCAATGCTTACATTAACCAGGTAATCTCTCGGAATGGAGTTCTTGAGAAGGAACCCCGCTATCCGATTATGGTTAAGGACGCACCTGCCTCCAGATTCAGTATCTCTGAGTCAACCGTCCAAGGTCAAGCCATCTGGGGTTGTCGCGACTCTCGCATGCCGGATCCTGGTACACAGGGTTATTCTAGGGCCTTCGATCTGTACTATAATGAAGGTAAAGATTACTTCATGACTCTTGTCTTTAACATTGGTGCTCAGGATTCATACCTGGATCTTGACCGTTACTCGATGACCTTCGGTCCGTCCGATACTACCAGTCAGAGAGTTGTTGCCTCCAGTAACTTCCCTGTCGACTACACTAATTCATATGATTGGATTATGGTCAACAAGGTAGCCGACATGAACTATGATGTGACAGTCCTTGGTTATGCCGACTCAAGTGGTTCACGAACTGGTTCAGTCAATTTCAGCAATGAGGCTGGTCAGACAAGAACACTCCAGATCATTCAGGGAGCAGCCGAAAAGTACATCTGTGCTATCCCACCATTCATTAACTACAAGAACTTCACACGAGTTACACCAGGCTCTAGCTGGTCGACAATGTACAGTACCGCCGATGCTGTGACCTTTAGCTTTTCGGTAGAATCCAACATAGCTTTCCAGATTTATCTCGATGGTACATATCAGAGGAGCTTTTCAAGTACCTCTAGTTCTATGTGCTCAATCTCGGTGGATCTGCCAGAGAATCAGACGACTAAGTCCGTGACCCATGTCATTGAAGTTAAGTCTGAGCTGGACACGATTACTCTTGAGATCACTATGGCTGGTCAAAAGGAGAAACCGGTTATCTCTAGTGTGCCTGACAACATTTTCCATAAGGAGAATGCATTCGATATCTTGCGAACTGAGAAGATCCTGACTATTTCTTGTAAACAGCCTGATAAGATCTCACTGTCAGTCTCAGATAATGACCTGATTGCCAAGATCTATGAAAAGACTTCCAACAAGCTTTATGTCCACTGCTACCCAAGAACCGTCAAGACTTGGTCCTCCGACAAGACCGTTTCCCTGAGTATCAACTACAAGGGAACGCTCGCCAAGAAGCAGGACTTTGTGATTGAGGCTACCACATCGACAGTCGGCACATACTTCAACGTCTCTAGTACAATTGAGTCATTCAAGAAATCTGACACTAACGACCAGACGATCAAAATCACTGGTTTTTCAATGTCTGGTACCCTGAAACTCGAGACGAGAGACAAGCGTAGTAGTCTTCTGAGAATCTCTGACAAGCAAACTGTCACTAGTGGTGGTCTAAGCTACAACAAGTGGACTGTCACAATCCCGAAAGGACTTGTTCCGGCCTCTAAGACACCATGGACACTGAAATTAACTAATACCTGTTCACAGGGATCCTTTGTCAAGTACATCAGTATCTATGAGGCTTCCGATGTCGCCTGGGATACCAGTTCATATGACTTCCAGCTGACAGCTTTCGGTCATTTCAGTATAGCCGACGGTTGTGAAATCATGCCGATTGTCTATGAGCGTCGCTATATGAAGTCCTACATCGGTACTAACGATAGTCCTAACTCGACCGCCGAGCGCTCATTCCCAGTGCCAGTGACAATTCATGATTTGAGCCGAGTATCTCTGAGCACAAATAGCACTTACTGGTCACTGACCGGTGGTCTCTTGAAGTATTCGACCTGCAATAACTGTGGTCAGATCTCCGGGGACACTCACAATGCTGTGATCGCCAACTTGAGTGGAATTGGAACTTGTACATTCTCGAACTCGATGGACACCAACTTCTACAACGATCTTGGTTTGTCCTATACGAGTGTCTATGGTTCTGAGTATATCTACTCTGACACCCAAGACTCGACACTTTCACGTTATGTACTTTTGCCAAGTTCTAAGGCGACCATCAATCATATCTGTATGCAGGTGTCTAACCCCATCAAGTATATGACAAACAATAATGCGCCTAACTTCTTGCCAGTTCCGCCGGATTGGAAGATCTCGACGAATCTGACTGGGGCCAATGTTGCTACGTCTCATGGTGGATATCTGAAGCTGTCGTCGATGCCGTCTAGTAAGGAAGGACAGTCATTCTCTTACATCGTGAACTCCAACACGAACTGGGGAACTTCTAGTACCTATCCAGGCGGTGGTAAGTATATTGTGAACTTTAGACGTTCAGACATTGTGGTTGTTGACGAAGTGCCCAACTATGATCCAGACCAAGGCGGTGGAGGTGGTCAGGGTGGCGGAATAACTGCTACCGGCACTGTCATTTATGATCAGCAAGACCCGAACAACGATAATCTCCTTAAGTGGTCAGGTCAATCGATGCATACAATGTCCAACAGCAATAATCCATATCAGCCTCAAGGAACGAGATACTACTTCAACAGCTCTACTCCCTCAAAGGGTGGTTGCTTACAGAACTATGGATTACCAGCGTCTGGCGGTGTACCAAGTGGTGCCAAGATAGTGACGGACCTGAATCTCACATTTAACTGCGCTAATCTCGGTAACGGATTCAATGGAACTGGAACTGCACCTGGTTCTTACAGCACGAGTGCATTTGCGAATGCCAAGATGTATGATCTCGAGAACTCCAGGATTTGGGATTCACAGGAGACGTTCTCTGGCTGGAACAATCTGCATAGCAAGAATCGTAGAGCGACCTTCCTGATTGATGGCATTGGTTACTCGCCAGTGACCGTCAGAGCAAGTCGTGGTATCTCGGTATATGTTGGTATGGCAGGTATATGTGAAGCTTCCAGCAATGACAAGGCATCAATGCTGATGTATGTTCCGTATGTTCGCGTGACAGCCAATACTGCTTACTCGAGTACAAAGAAGACCACCGATTATCTCCTTGTGAAATATGGTCAGAGGTTTGGTCTTGGCTTCACTAATGTTGAATCGGCGGGTAATCAGGCCCTTGTCGAGTGTGCATATAAGCTCACCCGAACCGTTGTTAATCCTCGCAATGGATATTTCAAGTATAATGTGAAGATCTCTAGTAGTTCTGGCATAACAGCCGGTGGAACTCACCTTACTGTTCCTAACAGTGGGTTGCCTAATCTGCTCTTAGACGAACCCACCGGTATGTACACTTACCTGACTAACGGAACACTTGATTTCGAGATTACTCACAAAGATTTTTGTAAGATAATTTCTTATCATATCACCTCAAACGGTCTCGATACAACCAGAACCGACAATATGAATGATAGCACTCCATGGTACTTCTATGGAGGTGAATCAGGCCTAGATCATCAGGTCACATATCTCATTCAGCCATATTCCTGGTTAAGAGACCTTAAGGTAACAGTCAAATGATTCAGAGAATAGAACACTTTATGGATGCCCTAGTCCGCGTGGACGAGAGGCTTGGCTTGAAGAAGCTTATCAAGTACTTGATTGTACTTGGGATAACTCTTCTACTAATCCCCGTCCTGGCGGACCCTAGGGGCGCCATCAAGGGAACTGTTGAATTCTTCTTGGAGCTCACAGCCGAGATAGACCGGGATAAACAGATTCAGCGTGACGAAGTCATCAAGAACTTGGTTCCTCTACTCCGAGAGCTCCGAGCAGAAACTGGTGCCGATCGAGCAGTATACTTCGAGTATCATAATTCGATCGAGAACGAAGCTGGTGTACCGTTCAAGTATGTTGACTTAGTTCAACAATCTCCCAAGATGGGACTGTCCTCACTACCGCCCCTTGATAATGTCAATGCTAGTCGATTCGCCGAGTTGTATCTTGACTTGATTGATCAAGGTTATATTGTCAATCCAGGCGATTCCAGTTTTTACTATCGATATCCAGGGGCCCAAGAGATTTCAGGCAAGTCTGTGATGCAGGTATATTGTAATATACCAGGTATTCAGCTGCCTCTTGGTATGATTATCCTGGAATGGTATGATCGGGAGGAACTTGATTGGGATCAGATAACTAAGTATGCCCGAAAGGAGAGCCTTCGCGTTAATGCTCTCATGAATGGTATTGCTACCAGAAAATAATGGAAAACGCACAAGATCAGGCCTCAGTGCCTTATCTATGACTTTAGAGTCCTATCGAGAGAAATACCCGGTAGGACTCCTTTTTAAATAAAAAATTGGTATGATAAATACAGGAAAAACCTATAGGTCCTTGTCTGAAGTACTCGAGGTCTTGAATAGCTCCTACATCAAAGAAGGTGAGGAAGCCATTCTTCGATACTACGAGACCGGGACTTCGTCAATTGAAGCACTAGTGGCTATCGGTACTAAAACCGGTATTGGTCCTGGCTGCTATACTATCTTGAGTACGTCCGGCGTACAGATTGTGACTTTTGTCACAGAACTACCGGATGCTAGTGATCTCAAGAATGGTCAACTTTATATTTGGACAGGATCAAGCGATCAGACAATCTATAAGGTTTACCTTGAGGGAACCACTCGTGTGTCTGAGCCGGTTACCTCTGAAATTTTTGTACAAGATAGCTCTGGAACCAAGTTCTATGTGAACTCCAGTACTATCAAGAGATTCTCTGACCTGATGACTCTTCAGGACTTTGAGGCAGGTGGCAAAATGATGTTCCTGACACAATCGGAATATGAAGCCCTCCCAGAGGTAACCAGAACAGCACCAGGTAATATATTCGTAATATGTTCTAAACAACAATGATGGATATTTTTACAACTAAAGAAAGTGCCCTGATACATCTTAATAGTACCAGGATTGCGGCAGGCGAAATTAGAGTCTACCGCTATTATTCAGCCACTGGCAGCACCGATTCCTTCGTTGTGATAGGGCTCCAGGATGGCATAGGTCCGGATTGCTATCAAATCTTGAGTAAACGCAAGAACTTGATAGTAAACATTGATACCGAGCTCCCTGACGCATCAAGACTGATCCAAGGACAGATTCACGTGTGTCCGGTCAATGGTATCTATCATATGATCTACATCGAAGACTCACAGAGAATTGACCGAGAGATTTCAGACTCAGAGGTTTACTATGTGGAAGACTTTGATTCAGGCTTCATGTATTATCTTGATCGTTATACTTGCAAGAAGCTCGACGACTATTTCTCAAAGGTCTACATTGATCTTAGCAATACAAATGCACTCTATGAGCCTGGCAAGTATCCCGAGACGACCGTAACGGTTTGGAAGGATAACGCTGATATCACAAGTGCATGTCAGATAGGGATCACGACTGTCGGTTGTAGCGCTATCTATGACGGCTCTAAGACTATTCGTGTGACAGCCATGACTGACAAGACAGCCAAGGTAATCCTGAAGATCATCTATCGTGGTAATACTTACCAGGAGACCTGGAATATTCAGAAGGTTCAGGAAGGAATCAAGGGAGCCGATGCCGAGATATGGACGGTTCTCTCGAAGAATTCCTTCATTCGCGAACCAGACATGCAGTCGACTGTTTTTCAAGTTCTCTATCAGAGCGGAACCGAGACCTCACATCTCGAGGTGGGCAGCCTGCAGAACTATGGACTACGACTCACCTATGAGTACTCAGATGGGACTGTCGGTCAGATTGACACCCAGAACTTTGAATTCGAACCAAGAATTTCTGACGATAACACAGAATTGACTTTCTGTATCGTTCGTCTCCTGAATCAGGATTCGGAGGTCCTCAGTGCTATTACTCTGCCATATCTGCCGAACACGAATGCTCTCCAGTCTGGTCAGGGTGTTTACAAGGCCATCGTCTTCTGTCGTTCTAACGATATGCCTGAGACTCCTCTTGGCGGTTCATGGGATTCCCCCATTCCGACAACTGGTCAATGGTCACAAGAAGCCCCTGAGGGTAATGAGGTTCTGTGGACGACTACTCGTATTTTCACGACCGACGCCAAGACACCACAGGATGCTACCTGGTCGGTTCCAAGTCGTATCTCGAATACCGAGAATCTTGAGGTTATGTATTCAACCTGTCAAGACTCGACGATCGTTGGTACTCCAAGTACAAAACCAGAAAATTGGGAAGCCGTCGTCACCGGCATTGCCTACTTCATGGCGACCCGCACAATTATCAACGGTGTACCCGGCCTGTGGCAGGTATTTGCTATTCATGGCATCGACGGTGAAACTGGTGACTACAAGAATTACATCTACTATAATTCAGCCACAAAGCCAGAGACACCGGTAGGCTCTCATCCAGATGGCTGGACAGACTTCCCTGACTCTGATGGTATCTGGTGGATGTGTGTTGGCTTGTTCTCAGGTCGCACCAACGAGCTCATTGGCACCTGGTCTAATCCTATCAAGGTGTCCGGACTCGATGGCGAAGCCGGTCAAGATGCTCCATATCTGATTTATCAATACTCAGTGGGCACAAGTCCTGTCGATGCCCCGACATATAACTGGTCAAGCTCAATCCCAACTGTTCCACGTGGAATGTATCTATGGCAGCGTTCTGGTACTGTCATACCACCCGCTACCGCTCCAAGCACATGGAATGTACCGGTTCGTATTACTGGCGAACAGGGTGAACAGGGGGCTTCAGGTACTGCTGTCACTATCGATTTGACTAACGAGGTATCTAGTGTCGCCGCCGACCACGAAGGAAACGTCGTTGCTGCTGCTACCTTCGAGACTACCCAGGTACTCCTGTATAAGAATGGGGATCCGGTGGATCTAGAGTCTGACAAGGACGTTCGTAGCGTCACCATTATCCCTGACGGAGTTCGTGCGTCCGTCAGCAAGTCCGGTTTGGTAACGATTCATACATGGACTGCCCCGAAAGATCAGGATACGGCGACAGTAGTCGTAAATGTAAACTATAATTACAACACTTACACTGCCATCTATAGCATCCAGAAAGTTAAAGCTGGATCGCCTGGTGAGGATGCAGTGTTGTATTCAATAATTCCCAGTACCAATGTTCTCCGAAAGGTCAACTCAGTGATTTCTCCGAAGCTTCTGACTGCTCAGGTTCGTAAAGCCGTCGGATCTAAACTTTCAAACATCACTGACTTAGACTCTGAGGGACTTGTACTTGAGTATACAGTCAATGGTGCTACGGTCGGCGAGACCTATGATTTCGTTAAGGGAATCGAGACCGAGGGTATCGAGTACGTCACTCTGACTCTGAAATCCAAGACTACCGGATCTGTGATTGACAAGGAGACTATCCTGACGATGGAGAGTACCCTCGATCTGATTGTTGATCTTACTAATGAGGTGTCGGCTATCGCTGCCTCCGAAGATGGTGCCCTCAATGAGTATACGAACTTCGAAAAATCAAAAGTCCGTATTTACTACGGCTCGGAGCAGATCGATCCAGGGGACTGTCAGATCAAGGCTTCCTGGTCTAACATGACCGGCGAATTTAACTCCTTGACTGGTGTTATTACCCCGACTGGCTGGGATCCAGACAAACTTAACGAGAATACCGGTCAGTGCGTCCTAGAGGTTACCTACAAAGAATTCACCAAGTCTGTCACTTACACAGTTACAAAGGTGAACTCCGGTGAAACCCCAGTGCTGTATCGACTTATGCCAAGTGCATCGGTGGTGAAGGCATCAGCAACCAGTCTATCTGTATCTACCTTAAGGTGTGATGTCTGGGAGATCATCGGTAAGACTAGATCTAATCTTGAATTAGCCGACTTGACTGACAAGAAACTCAGTCTTGTCTATCGTCGTCAGGCAACAAACCAGGACGAATCGGATGATACCAATATAAACTACTCGTCTGAGGGTGTCAGAATGAGCTCAAAGATCGAGGAGGTCACTTTCTATCTCTACGACGTCACCAATCCTGGTAAACCACAATTACTGGATCAGGAGACTGTTCCGGTGGTGAAAGATGGTACGAATGCCTATGCGGTAGTCGTTGATCTGACCAATGAAAGCTCATGTGTCGCCGCTGATTCTGAGGGTGTTGTGCCAGAGGGAGCATATTTTGAGTCTACCAAGTTGCTGGTCTATCGAAATGGAGCAGCCCTAAAGCTTGACAATCCGATTATTGGTCAGATTGAACTTGAATGCTCGGGTGTGACTGCCGAAATCGATAAGTATGGTATAATTACCATCAAGTCGTGGGTAGCACCTGCTTCACAGAGAGTGGCAAACATTGAGATTACTGTACCTGTCGATGGAGTTGATTACAAGTGTATCTATAGTATCACAAAAGTAAATGCTGGTGTATCAGGCGAAAGCCCAGTGATTTATTCACTGATGCCTAGCTCCAACATAATCAGAAAGCTCAATGGTAATCTCAGTACTAACCGACTGTTCGTTAGTATCTTGAGAACACAAGGACTCTCTCAGAGCACTGTCTTGGCTGGTCAAGAGGGACTCGTCTTGAGATATACCAAGAATGGTGGGGGATCCGAGATTGCCTATACTGATTCTGGTATTCCTGTATCAGATGATACTGAGTATATCCAGATTCTCCTTAAGAATGTGTCAGGGACTGTCATCGATCGTGAGACAATCATTGTTGTCGAAACCGCCATTGACTTGGTAGTCGACTTGACTAACGAAGCATCTGCCATTGCCGCCGATCCAGAGGGCAATATCTTTGACTCTGGGGCTTTCGAGACATCGACAGTCCAGGTTTATTATGGTCCAGAGCGAATTGATTTCTCTGATCCTGAGCTTCAGGCTGACATCACATGGACTGGTATTCAGGGTACATTCGTCGGTGGACTTATCACTCCTACCCGTTGGACAACCACTGATGATATAGCTAGCGCAACTGTCAAGGTCACTTACGCTGAATATGTCAAGACTGTTACTTATACGATCACACGTGTTAAGGCGGGTACTGACGGTGAAACTCCGGTGATCTGGCAGATTGTCCCTGATGTTACCAGTATCAAGGCGACTACCACAAGCGTATCTCGCGACTCAGTGGCAGTCGATGTCTATAAGATCGTTGGTACTTCACGTAGTATAGTGACCTCTGATCAGTTCAGAGCCGAGCGGATAAAGCTAGTCTATGCACGAACTTTCACGACTTCCGGCACCGAATCTGAAAAGACATATCAAAATTACGTACCCATCACGACTGGTATGACGAAGGTCGAGATCTCTCTGTATGACTATGAAGAGAATGTACTCGACCGTGAGTCTGTACCTGTTGTCTATGATGGTATCAACGCATACAATGTCGTCCTCGACCTGACCAACGAGAACTCTAACGTCATTGCTGACAAAGACGGTAATCTCATTGGAACCATCGAAGAGACCGAGGCTAAGCTATACTGCAACCAGGAGGAAGTTCGCTTAAGTTCGTTGGCTTCCGGTAGTATCGTCATCGAGTGGTTCTGTCTTCAGGGATCCTGGAACGTGACGACCAGTAAGTTGACGAATATTCGCTGGAAAGACGACGAAAACTCGAAGACTTCTAACTCCGGTTACGTGCGTATCAATGTGACTTATCAAGGCATTACTTACTCAAAGGTCTACACTGTCACAAAAATTCGTCAGGCCGAAGATGGTAAAAGCCCAGTCTTGTACTCGGTGATCCCGAGTGTGAACTCAGTGAAGGTATCTGGGAACATCGTCTATACACCACAGCTGACAGTTGGTGTTAACAAGCACACTGTCGATGGAACAACTAGCCTCTCTAGGAACTCGATTGCCTCCGAGGGACTTGAGATTGTCTATCGGGTAGATAACAACCCAAATTATCAGGTTTATTCTGATTACATCGAAGTTCAGCCAGAGAACATTCAGTTTGATGTGGCAGTTCGTCGACAAGGGTCAGATACATTCCTTGATCGTGAGACAGTCCCGGTAGTTCGCGATGGATCGACCGGTGCTAAGCCAGACTGGAAAGATTATATTTTCTGTAAATCAGAAACACAGCCAGCGGCACCAACTTTCACAAAGCACCCAGCCAATGGCGCAGCCGATAACTACGGTCGCGTTTGGATGGATGGACCGGCTGGTGAAGATGGTAGCACATGGTGGATGTCCGTGGCAACTATCTACGGTGAGAGCCCAACAAATGAGCTCGTTTCCGGAACCTCTTGGTCAGAGCCTGTCCGCGTGACTGGTAATGATGGAACGGGTTATGAGTGTGAATATACAAACTCTAAGAACCTGGTAACGCCACCTGAGAGTGCAACTTGGAGTAAGACACCGTCGACTCCCCCAAGTGGATTTTACACCTGGATGAGAATGCGCTCGACCAAAGATGAAGCATGGAGTTACATGCGTATCACTGGTGAGCGCGGTTCCGATGGTAACAGTATTATTGTGAAAGGCGACCTGGTATATGTTGGTAACGACACAAACAAGCCACTGACCAATCTCGACACAGAGTTGATGTTGATTGGTGATACTCCATATGTTGAAGGCATGGATTCCTATAGTGGACTTATCTATCAGGGACCCAACGCTAAACCAGTCCGCTCAATAGCCAACGGTGACTGCTTCCTGTATGAAGGCAGCTTCTTCATTTGTACCGGTGTGTCAGGCGATAAGAACATGTTCCAGGTGATGAGTGTACAAGGTGATCCGGGTGAATCTTGGATTACTTATATCGCTTATTCAACGAATTCACAAGGAACCGATAAAGTCGAAACATGGCGATCTGGTTATAACTATATGGGTGTAGCCGTGGTAACCTACGCTGATCACACCGAATGGGCATCCGTACCCGCCGAAGCATATCGATGGGCTCGGTTCCATGGTCAAGATGGTATCGGACAGGAATTCGTGTTTGCACGTAACGATAGCACAACAACAGCCCCAAGCTTTGTCTGTCCTACCTACGATATCAACGGTAAACGTATTACTGAAGATGAATATCTGCCAACTGGCTGGACTGACGATCCACAAGAGGTTGAGGACGTCGACGGTCATCGTGTGCAGTGGGTATCACATCGTACCAAGACCAATGGATCTTGGGGTGAGTTCTCACCTAGAGTTGTCTGGAACCGTTTCGCCAAAGATGGTACTGGCATCAACGTTAAGGGAACCCTCGACAAGATCGCTAAGACTCAAGGCACAACGAATTATATTTTGATTCCCGCCGCTGCATCTGACTACACGACAGGTTCAACAAATATCGTTGGTGATCTATATCTAAACCGCACCAAGCGGACGAACGTTGCTAATGGTGACACGTATCTCTATGAGGGATTCTTCATCATTTGCTCTGGTCGGACAGGTAGCTACTATTCTTGGAATATCACAGCTGCCAAAGGTGATCCTGGCGATCCGGCCTTCGTGCATATTCTGTATGCTGATGATGCGTCTGGTACCAATGAGACCGACACCTGGAGTCCGGGCAAAGGCTACATCGCTATTGTCTCGACGAACTCTGAGGACTACCCAGATGTTACCATCCAGAGAGTTTGGGTTAAGTTCCAAGGACAAGATGGTCCTGGTCAAGAGTTTATCTTCATCAAGACAAAAACTGACGTTGATACCTTCAGCCCGAGCCCAGAGACATTAGAGGCCAATCAGTCTGACGAGTACCTACCTAGTGATTCGGTTTGGGGTGCTTGGAATGATGATCCAGTGGACGTTGATTCCGTGTATAGCATCCAGTGGATATCCCAGCGTGTTCGTGACAAGAATGGCTTATGGGGTAAATTCTCTAAGCCTACCATCTGGTCAAGATACGCCAAGGATGGTACTGGTATCAATGTGAAAGGTGTCCTGCAGTACGTCGGATCTAACACTTCTGACTACCAGAATTACATACTCACCGATTCTTACACTCACGGATCAAGCACAAGCTGCCACGGTAAGCTCTATATGGGAGGTACCGAGGTAACCAGTGTC
>Ga0326514_10001911_pt1 | contig 13354 bp, 7 predicted proteins | sample 3_2548_0518_D_FD_203653 | JGI IMG/M metagenome (GOLD analysis project Ga0326514, IMG submission 203653) | Bovine rumen microbial communities from UC Davis, California, United States - 3_2548_0518 | ecosystem: Host-associated > Mammals > Digestive system > Stomach > Rumen | place: USA: California...
GATTTGTTCGGTCGGTTTCTGTCTTTTTTTCTGCTCGACCACGACAGGCTTTTCAATCTGTTTTTCTTTCTTGAGCAATAGCATAGCCGTGGGAATCAACAGTAGCAACAGCACGACCCAATAGCGCTTCATCATGGCACGCAGCATCTTCTTCGCTCTTGCCAGCTGCGACGACGAGGAGTGGGGCTCGATGCCCAGCAGGGAAGCAATCTCCTTGTGCGACATGCCTTCGAAGACCGACAGGCGGAACACACGTCCATAGCCTTCCGGAAGGCGGTCGATCATCTGCATGACGTCTTCCAACGGAATGCCCCTGACGTCTTGCGGCTCCGACGAAAAGTCGCTTTGCACATCGGCTTCTTCAATGGGAACACTCGAAAGAGTGGCGAGATGGGCTTTGTATTTTGATGCCACATTCCTCACGATGGCCAGCATCCAAGCCTCTGCTTTTTGTGGGTCGCGCAGCCGGTCGAACGAGGTGAAGATGATGACGAAGGCATCGTGCAACACGTCGTCGACAGCCTGCTCGTCGCAGATGTAGCGCCGGCACACGCCTCGCATGCGCTGGGCGTATGTCTGATAGAGCGCGCCAAGAGCCTCGGCGTCGCCTTGCTGGCATTGTCTGATGAGCTGTTGTATTTCCATCGTGGACAAAAGGTCTCCATTGATAAAGTCCTGTTGCGACGGAAAAGACTGCATGGCGGTTGTCACTTTTTTGCTCTTTTTCTTTATATAACGCTGAAAAGCAGGAAAACTGGCATGGGAAGGGGTGAAAAAAATATTTATTGGCCCTCACATGTAGGGACGCGGCGTGCCGCGTTCTTGGAGGGGAAAAGCCGAACGATTGGAAGGGGAAAAGCTAAATCCAGTTACGCGACACGTCGCGTCCCTACATTTTCAGGGGACAAATTCTATATAGTTTCCAAATACTTAGCAAAGTGGTATAGAAGAGCTGTGAACTAGTCGCGGCGGTATGCCGATGACGATGATGCGCCTGAACATGGTGGAGGGCCTCGGCCCTGTGCTGCAGCTTGCAGAGGGCTGGACGGTGGAACTGCCCGCCGAGATTCATGATGTCCTCGACCGCCGCACTGATCCCACATGGCCCACGACATGGTTTGTGCCGCGCCTCGACGAGAAGAAGGATTGCTTCAAGGATGTCTATTCCGTCATGAACTGCTGGGGTGCCAACCACGGAGCCATCGCCTATGGCCACATCGGTGCCGATGTGCTAACGCTCTGTTCCATCCTGCGCACCCCTGTTTGCATGCACAACATCGAGGACAAGGACATCTTCCGTCCTGCCGCCTGGAATGCGTTCGGCATGGATAAGGAGGGTGCCGACTATCGTGCCTGCCAGAACTTCGGTCCGATGTATAAATAGACCCACCCCCCAGCCTACCCTCCGTCGCGAATGAGGGATTCGCTCCCCTTTGTAGGGTCGCAGCCACATTAGTGGCTGCTCTAAAGTCCCCAGTCGCCCGTGAAGGGAGGGGAGTGAAATGCCATACCAAATGAAGAATTATTATGCCAATTGATAACATGCAACCGAATATGAACAACAATTTAGAAAACAACCAAACAAGAGAATCTACTCCCCTCCCTCACAGGGAGGGGCTGGGGGGCGGGTCTCTGGGGCAGGGGAGTGGGTCTGCAGAGGTTGCGGAGTCTGCGCTCGTTCCCAAGAAGCACCTAGTGACGTTCGTCCTCATCACGTCGCTCTTTGCGCTGTGGGGCTTTGCCAACGACATCACCAACCCGATGGTGGCAGCCTTCCAGACCGTCATGGAACTCTCGGCGGCCAAGGCATCGATGGTGCAGTTCGCCTTCTATGGAAGCTATGCCACGATGGCTGTGCCGGCAGCCCTGTTCATTCGCCGCTACAGCTACAAGCGGGGCATTCTTCTCGGACTGGCCCTCTATGCAATCGGCGCGTTCCTCTTCATACCCGCCGCCCAGCAGCAGAGTTTTCTGTTCTTCTTCATGTCGCTCATGTTCCCCACCATCTATGGCATCGCCCTCGAGAATGTAGACGCCCAGGACACCACCCTCGGTGCAGCCTTCCTCGTGATGGCCATCGTAGGTGGAGCCCTGATGCCACCCCTGCAAGGCATGATTATCGACCAGCAGACCATCTGCGGCCATCCCGCCGTGAACGTCTCCTACGTGCTGCCGTTCGTCTGCTTCCTCATCATCATGGTCTACGGGTGGCGAAGCTGTAACAAGGTGACAAGGTAACAAGGTAACAAAGTAACAAGGTAACAAGGTAACAAAGGACCACGGCGACGAAGGAGACGCTTTCGTAACGCAGTGGAGAAAGAACAAGGTAACAAAGGGGTCGAGTCAAAAAGAAATAGCAAGTGAAAAAACGCTGCCCTCAGTCCCCTCCCTCCGCTGATTAGGGTGCTACGTGGCAGGGCTTCTGTCATCAGTCTGGGTGGTCTGCCGACCGCGACTCTTTCCGTGGTGGCGGCTACTCGAGCCACTTCGTGACGCGTGGTGGCACAATAACATTTAGGGACTCGGTATGCCGCGTCCCTAAATGTTTCCTCCTGCCCAAAAAAGCTTTACGCCGATTTACAAATGAAGAGCGTCCCTTTACGCCCTTGGATAGTTTCAGCGATTGATGGTTATCGCTCCATAAAAGTGTGGAACGAGTGGGGGGCGAGCGTGCTGTTCAGGTACTTCCTGCCCATCTGCAGACTCAGCGTGACAGGTGTGTCGGTGAAGTTGGCAGCCACGGCGACGCGCTTGCCGTTAGGACGGAGGAAGGCAATGACGGGCAGGCCACCCGTCTCGTCCTTCGACTGATAGAACACCATCCGGCTGCCGGGCGTCACGAAGTGCGAGAAGTGCTTCACGGCAAAATATTCTGCCGTGTAGCGGTGGCTGCGAGTCAGCGTGTCAACTTCTATGAGTGCGTTCTGTCGCCATCCCCAGGTGCTCTGTCCGCCCGCGCAAAGAATGAAGTTCCAGATGAAGTATTCGTCGCAGCCACGACCCACGTAGTCGGCCAGCAGATGAAACGTGTGCTCGCCGGCCTTCCAGTCCATGGAACCGTTGCCACACTCGCTCTCGCTGGAGATGAGGTGCATGTCGGGATAGCGCTTGCGGATGGCGGCAATGTTGTCGCGTCCCTCCCATTGCAGGCCTATGCCCTGCACGTGGTCTTTCACGCCGTCGACGATGCGGTTGACGCAGTCCAGCCGGTTGGTGTTGAAAGTGCCGACATACAGCTTCACCTCGGGGTGCTTCTGTGCCAGCGTGGGAGCCAGGTAGTCGCGGTTGAAGCGAATGGTGCCTTCAGGAGTCCAGGCGCAGCCGGGATAGGGCGTGTAGCTGTAGGCCTCGTTCTGGTACATCACCATGTCGATGGGCACTCCCTCTTCGGCGTAGAGGTCGATGAACCGGCAGAACATGTCGGCATAGGCCTGCAGGTAGCGCGGATCCTGTATCATGTAGTCCTGCGTGGCCAGTCGGCGCGGAAACTGCCCCTTGCGCTCGCCCAGGAATTGCATCTCGTTGGCATCCACCTCGCCGCCCTCAAAGAGCAGATAGTCCTTCTCCTTGGGTTGCTGGTTGTAGGGGCTCGACAACACCGGGTAGTCCTGGTTGATTTTCATCCATGCGGGCGGACTCCACGGCGATACCCAGAACGTCATCTTCGGCTGCCAGCGTTGTGCCATCTTGATGAGCTGGATGATGTTCTGCTTGTCGTGCTCAATGTTGAAGTAGCGCAGCGAGAAGTCGCCAGCCACGGTGTCGCAGGAGTACCACTGGCGGCTGTAGTCGTTGGCATTCATCGTCAGGCGGCCGCGGGTGAAGCGCAGGTCGCCGTCGGGGGCGAAGAGCCGCTGCATCACCTCCTGCTGAGCCTCGCTGCCGAGCAACCGCAGCGCGTCGAGGTCGAGTTCGTTGAAGCACGTGCCCCAGGCACGAAACTCATGTCCCTGCGCCTGAAAGTTGATATGGGTGGCCTTTGTGGCCGTGGCTTTTCCCGATAGCTTCACGTTTTCCTTTTGCCATGAAAGGTCTTCCGTGGTCGTGAAATGCTGGAAGGCCTGAGCCGTTCCTTCGATGGAAACGGCCAGGCCTAGTGTGATGGTGAAAATGAGTTTTTTCATTGTATGTATTTCTTTCCGTTGATGATGAGGATCCTACCCCTGACGTTGCTTTGGAATTTTGCTGCATTGCTGCCTTCCGGGAGTTTGCGGCCGCTGAGGTCGTAGATGGCCTCCCTCTCCCCCCTCTCCTTCGGGGAGGGGCAGGGGGTGGGGTTGGTGGCGGGCTGGATGCCGGTGTCGACAGGACCGCGATAGGTGAGCGTGAAGTTATCCCACACGAGCCAGGTGTTGCCAGCCGACGGCTCGCGGATGCCGAGCGTGAGCGTGCCGCCGCTGACGTTGATGTCGACGCTCAGCAGGCCGTAAGTCTCAGAGGCGTTCATCTTGTCGCGCTGCGCATCGAAGTTGCTGCCCGCGCAGCTCTGCTCTACGGTGGCCGTGGCGGTGCTGCCTGCCGATGTGGCATAGAGGTAGCCCGTGTTCTTGCCCTCGCCATTGGCCATCTGGCAGGTCACGGTGTAGAAGCCGTCGGGCAGTCCTTCCAGCGTCTGCGTGAAGTGGAAGTTGGTGGAGTGCCACACCTCCACGGCTCCGTTGTAGCGCTGGTTACCCCACGTGCCCGTCATCGTCCAGCCGAAGCCGTTGCCCGTGAACTGCGGGTTCACCATGAGCGGCGTGACGTCTTTCTCAGCATCTGCCGGGATGTAGTCGGCATGGAAGCGTTTCTTGCCGATGGCAAAGAGCTGCAGGTGGGCGATGTCGTTGCCGGTTTTGTTGCAAGCTATTTCCTCGCCGTCGCGATAGCCGTTGGCGGGTGTCCAGAGGCCCAGCCAGTTGCCCGGGTAGCGGCCGTTCTCCACGGTCCATGCGCCGTCGGCATAGTCGAGCAGCAGGCGTGTCCACTCGCAGGCTTGCGGCTGGTCGTGGGTGCGCAGCTGGTCGGGGCGGTCCCACTCGGTCTGCAGCAGCAGTCCGTCGTAGTCGATGTTGCGCAGGCAGAAAGCGTCGCCGTAAGGCTCGATGGTGAAGACCTTCGAGAGGTCGTCGAGCGGATTGGCAGGCTGCTGGAAGAACAGGGCCTTGTTGCCATTGTGCTGTGCGTCCTGCAGGCCGACGAGCAGGTCGGCATCGTCGCTGGCCAGCACGAAGTAGCTGTCGTCAGCCAGGGTGCTGAGTTCTTCGGCTGAGGTCACGAGCTTGTAGCCACGGTCGGCCGTCAGCAGGTCGTAGTAGCCGTAGTCGGTGGACTTGATATAGACGTGGAAGGTGTAGGTCGTGCCCAGGAAGGTGGCACTCACCTCCGTGTCCTTCTCTACGCTGTCGAGGGTGTAGGTGGTGCCCGTACGTCCGCCGGTCCAGAGGATTTCGTCGGCATCGGCCGTGGCGGGAATGACGAGCTTGAGCGTCACTTGGGTGCCTGCCAACACCTGCACTTCGCTGGTCTCGCTCTCATTGCTGCCCACGATGATGTGCTGCAGGGCATCGACCACGTTCAGCTGGAAGCGGCATTCGCTCACGGCACCACTCTGGTTGGCATACTGGCAGGTGTAGCTGCGGCTGCTGTTCAGCGCCGGGATGGTGATGGAACTTGTCGTCTGACCGTTGTCCCAGAGGTAGTCGTTGGTCCATCCCGTGGTGGCACTGGCTGCCAGCGTGATGCTGCTGCCGCGCAGCACTGTCAGCACGGAGTCCTGGGTGGTGATGCCGTCGAGGGTGGTCTGGGTGGTCATCTGGTCGGGGGCGGCGTCGCCGCTCACGGCAATGGCAAACGCCTGCTGGCTCTGAGCTCCGTTCTGGGCGGTGTAGGTGACGCGATAGACGTAGCTGCGGTCGGCCTTCACGGTGAGCTCGCGGGTGGTCTCGCCAGTGTTCCAAAGCCAGAGGCCCGTGTCCTCAGCGCCCTCCGGCAGCTGCGGGATGAGCTTGATTTCGGCACCATCGGCAGGGATGGCGCGCGAAGGACATGCATCATATTTGTATTTCAGTCCGCCCAGATTGGTCTGGTTCTCGTAGGTTTCGCCTTTATAGACAATGTTGCCCGAGAGTGGGGTGATGGCTTCTTCGGCCGTGATGGCAGGTCGCCAGCTGGTGAGCGTCGAGAAGCCCACGTGGTCGAAGCCACCCGAGTTCTGGCTGTAGTTGCCGCCACCGCCGTCGGGGCAGACGGCTGCGCTGGCCTTCTCGGCATACTGCAGCTTCACGCCGCGCAGTCCCTCGTAGTAGCCGATGGCCCGATCCCAGTAGGGACGGTATTCGCCCTTGCCGCCCTCGTTGGGACCCGTCATGAGCCATCCGGCTCCCATCGTGCCGCGGCAGTCGGCATAGTTGTAGTTCTTCCACGGCAGCGACGATGCTGCCACGCCGCCGAAGTTCAGCGCAGCCACGTGCTCCAGGCCGGCGGCGATGCGGTCGTCCATGTAGGCATAGAGGTCGTCGCCCTGCGTGAGCCCCACCTGGCAGATGTCGAGTGCCAGACCGAGTGCCATGAGCGCATGACCCTGGTCGCGACCGCTCTCCTGCATCTGGCCGAGGTAGCCGAAGGGACCGCGCTTGTCGGGCATCATGATGGGCACGAGGTTGCCGATGAACTCATCGCAGCCATCGTTTACAATCTGGCTGAGCTTGCTGCGGTCGGCCTGGAAGGTGCCCTGGTGGTCGTACTTATAGAACGACATGCCCTGATTGTACATGTGGACGTCGTCGCACAGCACGCCGATGGACATCACGCAGAGCGCGTTGCACAGTCCCCAGTTCGACCAGTAGTGGCCCGGGCGTTCGCCCAGATTGGGATATCGCCAGTTGAGCCATGTGTCGTGGCGACGGCGCAGGAAGTCGATGGCGGGATTGTAGAACACGCGTATCATCCACTGGCGGAAGGTGTTGAAGTCTTCCTGACTCCAGCCGTCGTAGTCGCGCATGAGCTCGGCCGCGTTGGCCCACTCGTAGCCGTAGATGCCGGCAGCCAGCGAGATGTTGGTGTCGCCGCCCAGGCCGTTGCACTCGCGGGCCCACTGCATCATGATGCGCACGGCAGCATCGGCATTGTCGCGCGTGCCGCCAATCTTCCAGCGCAGGGCGTTCTGATAGGCCATGGCCGCACCGCGCGCGCAGTTCATGTAGTTCTGTCCCGAACCGCCGCCGCGGATGACCGTCGGTGTAGGCCATGTGGCCACGGTGGACTGCGAGTATTCGTTGGCACAAAGGATGTTCCATGCCCGCTTGATGCGGTCATCGCCGTCGGCCAGCAGTTGCTTGGCGCGGTCGATGTCCTGTTGCGACACGATGCCGCCGGGATGCACGAAGCCGTGGTCGCCGGTCACTTCGAACACTCGCTTAGCCTCGTAGCCGCTGGTAGCCTTGGCATGGGCGAGCAGCTGGGTCAGGGCTGCTACGTACTGGTCGATGAGGATTTGCGAAGCGCGGCCGGCGGCAATCTCTTCTTCGGCAATCGAAATCTCGTCCTGCAGCTCGGCAATGGCGTTAGGGGCGTAGGTGGTGGATGGCGAATCGCCTCCGGCCGAAGCCACGAAAGCCTTGCAATCCTCGACCATAGCCTTCAGGGCTGTGAAGTCGCCGGGCTCGCCGTAGTTATATTCTTGTTCTATGCTTTTGGCTACTGCTGTCAGCTCACGCAGCTTCTCGTCGCTCACGGCTACGTCATAGACACGGAAGTCGGCCACCAGTGTCTTCTGCAGGAAGCTGTCGCCCGAAAACGGCGCGCGGCCTATCCAGCAGTAGGTGGGGGTGGCGGTGAAGGTTGTGCTCAGCACCGGCATCGACGTGTTTTGTCCTACGCGCCTGCCGTCGATGAAAAGCTCGCCGCGCGTGCCCGTCTGCCTATAGAGAACGTGCACCCACTTGCCCTTTGCAGAGGCCGTGCCCGTCTGGATTCCGCTTTCAGAACCATAGCCACCCGTCGACGTGGCCATGCGTTGTGCATTCAGGCGGTAGGCCATGTATCGCCCTTCCGTCTGCGTGCAGGCTGCCGATGTGGAGAACGACCAGAGGAAGAAGCCGTTGCCCGATAGCGATGCGGCTTCGTCGACGCGATAGCAGGCCGACACGGTGAAGTCGCCGAGTGTCTTCACGACGGCTCCGGCGGCATTCGTCATGTTTAGGTAGCCTGAGGCGTTACCCAGGTTCAGTACGCTGTAACGTCCCACTTGTTCCACCTTGGCAGCACCCACCAGCCTTGCATTGATGCCGCCGGCAATGTCGGTCACAACGGTACCATCGGTCTGGCTGAAGTCGAAGTGCATCTTCAGGTGCTCGTCCTGTGCCTCTGCTCCGCAAACTATGGCAAGCAGAAACAGCGAGATAAGGAAAAATCTTTTCTTCATTTTCTTGATGTTGATGTTTTTATTTAAGTTTTGTAGTTATTTCCGTAGCAACAGAGCTGGTAGGCGATTGCTGCCGCAAAGGTACGAAAAACCTCAGAGCTGTTGGCGTCTCTGCCGTCTAAAAGTGAAGAAACAATCGTCTAATCAGCCTTTTATACGATCGTTACACCGTTTTTGAGACAATTTTTGTACTTGCCGAGACGATTTTTACTAAAATAATATTATCTTTGCATCACGTTTTAACAACAATCCTGCCTATGCGACGAAAACTTTTATGCATCCTGCTCTTCGTGCTGTTGCCGCTGGCGACGTGGGCTACGCACCGCCGCTGGACCGTGACCGACGGACTGCCCACAGGCGAGGTGCAGCAAATCGTGGAGCTGCCTAATAGGCAGATGCTCATCAATTGCGAAGGCGTGTTCTGCCTGTCGAATGGCGCTGGCTTCGACGTCGTAGCCTGCGACTATGGTCGCTCCTACCAGCTGTCGCCGTTCGCCAAGGGATATGGTCGCATGTGGCAAGGCGACTCGCTGCTCTGGCTGCACGACTTCTATCGCATCTATCTCTTTGATGCCCGAAGGATGGCCTTCCGCTACGACATCAGCCAGCGGCTTTCCAAAGATTTTCTGCAGCGGTTTTTGGGGGGAGAGCTGATGCGTGACGTGCCTGATGGGCGCCAGTGGCGATGCATCGACTCGCTGGGCTTGGCCAAGGATTACGGCACGATGACGCAGGACCGGCAGGGCGGCCTCTGGATAGGCACGCGGAATCAAGGCATCGTCTACGTCTCGCCGCTCAAAGAGAAGGTAGTAACGCTGCCCGACGGACATCAGCTGACTGACATTGCCCGGAGCTATACCGACCGCCAGGGGCGACTGTGGCGCTGCAAGGCCGATGGGCTGGAATGCGAAGAGCAAGGGCGCTCGGTGTTCTACAATAAGAATCTTGTGAAGGGATTGCCTTACAACCGTACCACCTTTATCGAGCAGCTTCCTGACGGGCGCTATCTGCTGTGCGACTCCCTCTCTACGCTGGGCTATTTCCTGCCGGCGAAACGCCTGTTCGTGCCTCTCAATGGGAAGATAAGCCGCCTGCAGGGCTATCGCCATCTGGTGGGTGCCTGTACGCTCGATCGCAAGTGGACGGTGGTCTACGCACAGAACGGTTGCTTCATGCTTGATGTGGAGGCCGACACGCTGGCCTCGTTTCCTCCGGCTGGCGAGATAGAACGATACGCCTCCAAGTACAACTGCATGCTGCTCGATGGCGAACGCCGCTTGTGGGTGGGAACGCAGAACGGCCTCTACGTGGCTACGTGGCGCAAACTCGGCCAGGGAGGGCAGGACACATGGACGGTGAGCCGCGTCGACGGCTTGCGCAACAACTGCATTCGCAGTCTCACCAGCGATGCGCGGGGCCGTGTGTGGGCTGGCACGTCGGCTGGCGTGTCGCGCGTTACGCCTACTGTGGTGAACCTCGGCACCGAGGATGGCATTCCTCTCGCTGCCATGATGGAGCGGGCTGCCTGTATGGCCGCCGACGGGCGACTGGTGTTTGCTTTGGGCGGTAGCACTGCCATCAGCTTCAGCCCTGACTCCGTAGTGACCGTGGGGAAGCCGTTGTCCGTGGTGATAACGGCCTTCAGGGCGAATGGCGCCGCCGTCCTCCAGGACGACCTGCCGCTGGCGCACGTCCAGAACAACCTCACCTTCAGCTTCTCGACCCTCGACTACGCCGCGCCTTCGCACTCGCTCTATCGCTACCGGCTTTGGCCGGCGGAGGAGGAGTGGAACGTGAGCAACGATGGCAGCGGTCAGTGCTCGGCACGCTACATGGCCTTGCCGCCGGGACACTACCGGTTTGAGGTGCAGGCATCAGCAGCGTCAGGACAGTGGGGCGAGGCTACAGTGGTGGAATTCGACATTCGTCCTCCGTTCTGGCTCACGTGGTGGGCAAAGATGCTCTATGCGGTACTCTGTCTGCTGGTGGGCGGTCTCCTCGTTCATCTATATCTGAAAAAACGCCGCCAGCAGCTGGAGCGTGCCAACGACGAGCGCGTCAACAGGTTGTTTGAATTGCGCGACGAGGCCCGTCATCAGTTTGCGCAGTCGGCTAGCATCGTGCCCGAGAAGATTTCGGCCGACAAGGAGGAAGAGGCTTTGGTGGAGAAACTCCTCAAGGCCATAGGGCAGAATATGGACAACACAGATTATACAGTCGACCAGCTGGCCAGCGATGTGGCGATGAGCCGTGCCAGCCTTTACAAGAAGACGCAGCAGATGCTGGGCATCACGCCCAATGAGTTCTTGCGCAACGTGAGGCTGAAGCACGCTGCCCGCCTGCTGGCTGAGACCGGCGAGCCCGTCAATCAGATTTCGCTGATGGTGGGCTTCCAGACTCCGCGCTACTTCAGCCAATGCTTCCGTCAGATGTTTGGCGTGACGCCCTCGGAGTATCGGTCTGGAAATGCCGTTGAAACAGCCGCAGGAACGTCGCATCCTGAGAAGTAGCTCTCTATCTAAAAAACGCGGCACACCGCGTCCTTACATCAAAGGGGGCAAACAAGTTATATAGCTCCCAAATGAAAAGTAAAAAGGAATAATGAAAAAGATTATTGTGATTGCAGCCGCCATCATCTTTCTGGGCGGCCTGAGTGTGTTGATGAATAGTTGTCAAACCAAGCAGTCGGGCATTCGCCTCGTGGCTGGAATCCTTGACGCGCCCCTGCCTGCCGACGCCGCACCGCAGCATGTGCAGGAGGCTTACGGGCAGGCCTTGAAGGTGCACCCGTTCGAAATCTTGAGCGACGAGGCCAGCAGCATCAGCGTCTGTGGCATCGGCGAAGTCGATACGACATCAACCGAAGGCTATGGCATCATGGTTACGAAGGATGCCACGTCGACCACCTTCCTCAACATCCGCAACACGCGCCAACCCATGGCCCGCTACGACGAGCAGACGGGCAACCTCTGGCTCACCAGCAGCGCCATGGAGGGTTCGGGCGTGCGTGTGGAGTGGCTCTATGAGATTCGCTTCCACGACAACGACTCGGCCTACGTGGCTGCTGTCGTGAATCCCTACGAAGTGCAGCAGGCCCTTTGCCAGCGTTTGGGCTACACCCTCGACGGTGATAGCGTCACGCTCTACGACGGCGAACGCCAACTCGCTACGGCTGTCAATAGCCTGTCTGACATGGGCGGCTTCGATACTGAGCAGCCCCTTTGGATTGGCGAACAACTGTTCTACGACCTCACGGGTGATCAGGTACAGTTGCAGGTGGTGCCCGGCATGAAGTTCGCGACCAGTCCCGTGCTTATGTACGACGACATGCCCACGCTCTCGCTGCCCGTCAGCCTCAGTGGCGAAGGCACACCCGCATTCGGCGAGATAGCACTCCTTCAAGCCGCTGAGGCTAGCGACGAAGCTGAGGCCGACAGCTACCTGAAGGCCATCGACCACTACTTCGTCGACTCCGTCGGCTCGCACTACAGCAAGGGCGAATTCTGCATACCCAGCCATACCATTGTAGCTGTCGACGAACAAAATGCCGAGGACATCCGGGTGTGGGGCGATTTCTGGGTGTTCAACTACAACCTCGAGGGCGACACGCTGAAATGTGTTTCCGGCGGCAGCCACCCGGGCTTGGCTCATGTGCAGCAGGTGGATGGACAGTTCCAGGTGACCGCTTTCGATGCCGTAGAGGACGGCTCGCGCTATCTTCCAACGGCGAAGCGCATCTTCGGCGAGCGGTTCGACGAGTTCCAGCGCATCGCCTCCGACGAGAAAGTCCGTGAGGCCGTGCGCGCCGAAGCTATTGCCGCCTATGTGGAGCAGCATGAGCTCCCCGCCACCTTGTATCAGGACTACGGCTGGCCGGCAGTGAAATTCAAGTAGTCCCCTTTTTGGTTGCCCTTCCCCCTTGGCAAGAAGGGACTTCGGGGGGATAGTTTTTATCGGAAAGGAATTGCCAGGAATTGCCAGAAATTTATTTCAGAAATATGATAATATTATTTCTGAGCAAGATTTCTGGCAATTCCTGGCAATTCCTTTCCGATAATCTTACGCGGTCAGCCTGTCCGTCAATACCAACTCAGGCCATGCTCCTTGCAGAAGTCGATGGCGGGTTGATAGCCTTGGAAGGTTGACTTGTGAATCCAGCGCAGCCCCTTGCGTTCGTCCTTTGGCACGCCCGTGCCCGTCATGAGAAACCAGCCGGTGGCAAACTGCGCCTGTGCATCGCCGCCATTGGCTGCCAACTCATACCAGAACACGCACTCCTGCAGGTTCTTTTCCACGCCGTCGCCATTCCAATAGGCAGCACCCACGTTTTTCTGGCTGAGAATATGACCCTGGAAGGCTGCCTCGCGATACCAAAGGAATGCCCGGTGGTGGTCGGTCTCCACGCCGTTTCCCAGATAGTAGGCATTGGCAATATTTACTTGCGACTGCATGTCGCCCATCTCGGCCGCCTTCATATACCAATGGAAAGCCCGCTCAGCATCCGCCTCCACGCCCTTGCCGTGATAGTAGCACTCGCCGACGTTGAAGCAACCGTAGACGTCGCCCAGCTCTGCTGCCTTCATATACCACTGGAAGGCAATCTCCAGGTCAACCTTCACGCCCGTGCCGCGCTCGTAGCACACCCCCAGGTTGTTCATCGCCCGGGTGTCGCCCTCATAAGCTTTTTCGCGGTAGGCATCTGCCTTGTTCCTTTCCTTCGGCATGCTTGTCCTTTCTTTATTCTGACTGCAAAGATACGAAAAATTCCTGCAATCACCAAATAACGCCCTTTGCAACTTCAGTTGTTATTTGGTTTTCTTTCCGCTCACAGACAGTCTTCATCCTCACCGTTTTATTCTGACGTCGATACTCTTAAAAAAACTCGAAGAAAAGCAAGGAAAGTGGAGTGGGAATGAGAAAAAATGATTATATTTGCAGTCGCAACAATTG
>Ga0326514_10001912_pt1 | contig 13354 bp, 17 predicted proteins | sample 3_2548_0518_D_FD_203653 | JGI IMG/M metagenome (GOLD analysis project Ga0326514, IMG submission 203653) | Bovine rumen microbial communities from UC Davis, California, United States - 3_2548_0518 | ecosystem: Host-associated > Mammals > Digestive system > Stomach > Rumen | place: USA...
CAAGCTTGATGCAGGTGTTAGCGTTCGGATTTCTCTCGCCCTCGCATTCAGCGATTGCCGCTTTCAAATCTTGCTCTGTAATCAAGGGAATCACCCCTCAATCACATCTGCTCGATTTTCTGAATAAAGCGTTCAAACTCCTGCCGTGTGCGGTCATCGGGAGCATCCTGCATCAGTTCACGAAGCTCCTGCACCATATCTTCCGCACCGTAGGAATAGCCACCTTCCCGGCTGTATCTGCCCATAGCGTCACGGCGTGCAGTTCGTCCCCTGCCACGGGCATAAGACATTCGTCTCGGATAGTACCGATACGAATTGCCGTCGCCGCCACGTCCATCCATAGCGTTGCTGTACTCGGATTCTTCCCACATTTCATCTGCTTTCAGCAGGTTCTTCTTCGTGTGGGCAAGCGTATCCATATACTGAATCTCCGCCATAGACAGCTTTCCGTCTTTTTCTGCCTTGCGCTCAAGCTCGTCGAGCTCATCGCAAACATACTCCATCAGTTTGTGCATCGTCTGTCCTCCTTCCTCACGCAATCCGTGTGATTGTCAAATTCGCGTTCTGTACTTCAATCACAGGCGCAGGTGTTACAGTCGGGTCTGTGGTAGCCGGAACAGCGTCCACGGACAGGCTGAAACAGCAACACCTCGGCACTTTGATGATAGCAGTCGAAGTCACGTTCCCGAATTCCTCAACCGCCGCAGGCGTGAATATCGCCCTGCTTGTCAGTCTTGGCTCGCCATTGACCGCAATAGCCACCGCAATAGGCGCAACTGTTCCGCCTTCCGGGATTGCAATGTTGCCGTTGAACGTCACTTGATACTGTGCGAACTGATTACACGGATTGTTAGAGCCTGCGCCTTTGAGAATAAAATTCCCTGTGTTGCCCTCGTGGTAAACATAGCCCTTGGAGCAAGGAATAGATGTATCGAACAGGATAGGCGCATTCAGCGCGACTTCCTGCACGGGATTATACAAAAATTCACAAGCCATAGCGCACCTCGTTAGAAGCTACCGCCGCATCCGCAACCTGCCTGCTGAGGACAGGTGAAAATCGGCGTTCTGCCGTATACCGGAGTAGTCGGTACGGGACAAGTGTTCAGACGGTTGTACAGAGCATCAACCTCATTGCTGAATCCCTGCTGAATAAACGCATTCTGTGCGGTCTGTGATTCACGCAGAGCCGCCATATTCAGCTGATTCTGCAGACCAACGTTCTCGCGCTGTGCCGCCGCAAGCTGTCCCTTCACGCCATCAAGCTCAAGAGCGCACAGCTTGTCAAGGATTGCCTGTGTGCCACGGGTCTGACTGTCGATGATATCCCTTGTGTTCATAAGGGACTGCGTTCTATCCGCACAGTTCTCCGTCGCTACTGTGTATTTGAGGTCAGCAATGCCGAGCCTGTTTTCACAGCAACAATCTGCAAGTGCGGACTGCACGCCATTAAAGCCCTGCGCCATTGCGGTCTGTCCGGCAAACGCCGTCTGCATATTCGCAATCTGTCGAGCGTTCGCGCCCTGTTCTGCTCCGGCAAAACCGTTGCAAAGCTGTGTGGAAATGTCCCCGATACTGTCACGGATAGCCGTAACATTGCTGTTCAGCATCTGCTCACGGAATCCGTCGTTCATCTGATTGCTCTGATTCATCCACGGATAAAGGTCGCTACCGCCGCCATATCCTCCGCCGAAGCCGTTATTCCAACCGCCGAGCAGGATGAAGAGCAGAAGAATCCACCAACCGTCTCCGCCGAAGCCGTTGCCGAAACCGCTTCCCATACCGCCGCCATACATCGGGGCTACGGGCATAACCATTCCAGTTCCGGCATTTTCATCTGTAAGAGCCATAAAAATATACTTCCTTTCTGTGTATTTATTCCAACCGTCTATGCGCACTTGACGGAAGAAACCTTACTTGCCGCCCAACATCTGCTGAAGCTGTTGAGCCATCTGTACCGCCTTGTTATACTGTTCCTGCGACACCTTTCCCGAATTCAGCAACTGCTGAACCTGCTGTTGCGGATTCCCAGAGAACTGCCGCCGGAACTGCTGAAACCGCTGAACGATATTGTTCTGCGGAACATTATTCATCTGCTGAAACAACGGATTCATCTTTTCTGCCCTCCATCATTTTCTGCACTTCTGCCCGAAGCTTGTCGAATTCATCTTTCGTCACATATGCCACGTTCTGCTGTGCAACTTTCGGCGGAATCATATCACGAATCGTATAGTCAATAACCTTCATAGACGGCATCCCCGAAACATCTGCAGACTTCAAGTAAATCGTCTGCGCTTCGGAATCCCACAGCGGCACAGTCGTGTTCGGCGCAACAAGGTACGACTTCGCCCCTGCTTCGCCCTGCACCCATATAATGCCTGTGTTCTGCGTTGGCTGTGTTGCTCCAACGTTCATCTGCGTTGGAAACGCATTGGATTGCGTTGGATAATACGGCTGATACCCTGCCGGAAAATAATTGTTATACGCCATTTTTACCTCTCCTCCCAATAGAATTGCGGAATCTCTTTGCTTGAATCCCAACTATCGTACAAGTCTCCGTCTTTCACAGTAGCAACGTGACCCCCGAAGCCCAGTACATACGTTCCTCGCGGATGGTCTTCAGCGAAATCCTCTGCCGTGTAGCAGTCCGGGCAACTGTTCGGGATATTCGTCCGATAAAAGCCATTCTGCCGAAGCGTAGCACCCCAAACGCTATCAGAGGACGGCATATCACACATCTGCAAGGCATTCATCGACAGCGTTATAAATGCCGCCTCCCAGTCTATCTTCAATGCTTTTGATATCGCCCTCACAGCGCAGTCACCGACTGACCTACCGCAGGGATTGGGATTGTACTTGACCCACGCCACCGTTGCTCACCTACCTTTCAACCGAATTTTAGCAACAAAAAAGCACCCGAGCAATGAAACTCGAGTGCGTCTTTTGTGCAACTTGCAACTAACTTGCAACTAACTTGCAACGTGTCTGTATATTTTGTCCTCGCCTTTATAGACGATGTTCTTCACCTGCCGAACGGACAACCCGAACTCTTCCGCAAGCGGTTCATAGCAGATGCCGTCAAGCAGTCTGCGTTTCAAAATCTTTCGGTCACGCTCGCTGAATATCCATTCGTCAATAAGATGTTCTACTTGCGAACGCGACAAATCGTGAATCATCTGCGCTTCCTCGTTCCTCGAGAATTGCCGCTTTTACGGCGTCTCCTTCTCCTCGAGATAGAAACTCTCTGACCCAAATCTGACGTCACCTCCGCCTACGACATTGATGCCCCTGCCGTCCTGTTCTGCTTCGATATATTCGGATGAATAATCATACTGCATCCACGCATAAAGCCACGCTCCGTTGGACAGGACGAGAGCGGCAATCAGAACGATAATTGCTATGAACAGCCGTTTCAACTGCCGCTCCATCCTTGCAAGCACGCCTTCGTGAACGATGTACGGAACTGCGTTCTTTTCTTCGTCCATCATTTTATCTTCAGAACCTGTCCGACGTAAATCAGATTTTTGTTTTTGATGCCATTGTCAGCCGCAATCTTGTCAGCGCTTGTGTTGTACAGCTTCGCAATCTTGTTCAACGTATCAAAGAGCTTGACCTTGTAGGTCTTCTCTCCTGCAGGCTCGTCAATATCGAGCACCTGCCCTGTGTAGATAAGATTCGGATTCGAAATGTGATTGATGCGAGCAAGACACTGATAGGTCGTACCGAACTTTGCCGCAATTCCTGCAAGCGTGTCTCCGGTCTTGACCGTATACTTGCGAATGACTTCTGTCACAACAACGTCCCAGTCCGGTCTGCCGTATCCGATAAGATACGGATCGTCACGCTTGATAGTCCGCTTCGCAACCTTGTCACCCCAGTTGCCCTCAATCGTAACGATAGTGCTTGCTGTGACTTTCACAACAACGCCTGTGTGATTGTAGTCTTTCGCAAAATACTGGTCACCGACTTCCGGCGCATAATGATACGCATTGTGTTCCTTGTAGTATTTCGCAGAATACTCACAGCCTGCTCCCAAGGACTTCTCCGGCTGATACAGCATCTTCATCGCATCGTCTTTCCCGAAGCACTGAACAAATCCGCAGTCAACGAACACATCGCACCACGGAAAGCCGTTCTTTTTTCCATTGTAAAAACCAGTAATCTTGTCAAGATATTCTGCATACTTATTCACGTTTGTCGGGGTTTCCTTATAACCGACCTGCTCTTCAAGCCATTTGAGCAGTTTATCAACCGCTTGCTGTTTCGTCATGCCTGTTCACCTCGCTCATCCATAGTTTATTCATTTCTTCGCCACCATACAGCCATAGATAGATCGCTCCTATGGCTTCTGTTCCGCCTTGCGCTTTTGCTTCGTAGTAAGCGGATTCCTGATCTGCTTCATTGGCGAACTTTCTCGCCTGTCGGAAATAATTCCTGTAAAGCTCTTCAAGCGTCTTTTTCAGCTCGCCGTCAGTCACATATACCATCGGTTCTGCCATCGGCAAGTCTCCTTTTCATCCTTCAACATCTTCAACCTCCGGCAGTCCTGCAAGGCTTGTCAGCAAAGACAGGATTCCTGCCGTCAGCGATACGCTTCCAACATACGCCCACTGTACTTCGCTCATAGCCGCACCGACTGCGATCATACCAACCGCCGTCTGTGCGATAGTCTTCACGGCACGGATTGCCGCCGCTTTCAGCCAACTGCCCCAGTATTTTTTCTTTGCGTCGCTCATTGTACCTGCCCCTTCAGTTCCTCGATTTCAGCATCAAACTGCTTGTTCCGTTCTTCCTGCAGAACCTCAAACTGTTCCAATAGCACGATTCGGTCTCCGAAGCGGTTATGCGTATCAACCTTCTTCTCAAGCTGTTCCAGACGATATTCTTGTATTGCGGCGGATTTACGGTTGCTGTAATACACCCCTGCAAACGCAAAAATCGCTGTTATCGCTGTCGCAATGACCACATTCCAATCCACTCCGGCTCACCTCTTTTCGTCTGCATTATAACACTGCTGAAAATTTTCTGTCAATACATTTATCCGCATTTCTTGTAGCTGACTACAGCCATCAGCGTCACCCCGAACAGCACTCCGATAGCAAATGATGCGAGAATTGCCCAAATCATTCTTCTTCCTCTGTCTCCGCCGGGTGTTCGAAGAATTCTACCCTGATCATCTCGCCCTTCTCTGTGAACAGCATGACTGTGTGAACCTCTACAGTGCTTACCGCGGCCGCTGCGAGCGCCGTATAATATTTTTGATATGCCTTATTAAGGTCTGCATAGGCTACCGCCGGAACGACGGCTGTAGTACCATTATTTGTCTGAAGTTCTAATACTAAATACATGATGATTGCTCCTTTTATGCTCCATATAATCCGTAGACATCTACGGTTTTTCCGCTAGTGGTACTGCCGGATACTTTTGCGTACAAAGCAGTGCCGCTTACTCTGAACGTTACGCCGATATAACTCGTTTCATCAGTAATCTGCCATTTGTATTGGCTATAGTCTCGTATAGATACTTTTGGTACCGCTGTTGAAGCATAGTAACTATTTCCCGGAATTCCGGCAATTATAAATGTGGAATATCCAGACCAATCGGACGTAATCAAAACCTCTGTTGCGCCAACAGATCCTTTTAACCGTGTGTTCCACATCTGAAGGTTGTTTCGTGCAGATGCGGCATTCCCTGCGCCTGTGCCACCGTTTCCAACAGCAATCAAGTTTTTCGTAGTTAATATCTGATAATCAACTATAGACGTGAGCCCTGTATTTGGTGCGGGCAAGAAATACCGCTCATAACTTCCGGACTTAGGAGAACTTTGAGTCCCGCTATGTTCTCGAAAATATATACGCCCGCCATAATTCGAATCGTATGATCGCATATCGGCACGTATTACTTCGTCCATATCTACGAACATAAAAGAATAAGCATCACTGTCCCCTTGAACTATCACATTATTGCGAAAATATTTAACTCCGCTAACAACTTGCGCATCCGTTTTTGTCACAACGATGCCTTTCGTCGCTATGTCATCGTTATTTATGGACACGCCATTTGCGGCCTGTATATTAAGATGCCCACTTGAACTTTCTATGATTCTCGATGTGAAATCAGAGCTACTGTTATCGTAATGAAAATCGATATACGGCGTAGCGGTCGTTATCTCCAAACTGGAACAATCAATTCTAGTGGTAGATAATGATCGATCAAATACCGCCACAAGAGCACACTTGAATTTATCAGCTTCCGCTACTGCCCCGACCCCCACTCCAACACTAGTGCCAGCTGCATTAGAATATAAGTCTAATGGTATCAACGCAGTACCGATATTGATCGTTTTGGAAGTCGTATTACCGACCGTATCTCTCGCAACGACTGTAAACGCTTGAGTAGCATCAGTAGCGAGTGCACGATGACCGCCGTTAGTGATACCAGACGGAGTTACGGAAGAAATCGAAGCGGAGTTACTGCCGCCAATCGTATATGCCGTTGTAGCAGAGAACGTGGTATACACATACGCTCCTGTCGGGTCTGCCGTAGTGGACGTGCTTGACGCTACTCGATAAGCATTAAACGTCAACGATGGAGCATCGTATCCATAGACCGTTGCCTGTGTCGCTGAACTCGTAGTAGACGCTCCACGGCTGTCTGTAACTGTAGCGGTCAATGAAGCCGTATAATCAGATGTTCTTGACGGAAGAACAGCCGTCACAGGCGTACCAGTCGTAGACGTACCGCTGTAACTCGATCCAGATGCCACAGAGCAGTTAGAACCTGTTACGATAACTTTTGCAACAGATGCGCCTGTGGCATTAGTCACACTCCATGTAGCCTTTGCAGTCGAACGACCTGCCACAAGCTCGCCAGACAGACCGTTTCCGTTTACAGCCAAGCCAGACGACCACGAGATAGACGGCTTGATTCTGCTCGTGTCAATGGTAATAGTCGCCGGTTTTATGGCGCTCGTTCCGATCAGCGTTGTATATCCGCTGTTGGCATACGTGCTGACCGTGATGTTCAGCGTTGCTGATGCTGTAGAAGTCATACTACCGAGCAGTTCAGACCATGCGATAGTACCGCTTGTTCTCTGCCCGATATTGATTGTCTTACTGATTGCGCCTGTGGTCGTAATACGGTCATAATACGCAGAATTCTTCTTGCTGATATTGATCGTCACATTGCCAGACGTAGCAGTAATATTCGTATTCGTGACTGTTCCTACAGATGACGCACGAGCAATCGTTGTCAAGCTCTGCGTCACATTGCCAGTCGAATACGTTCCTGCTGTCAGAGAAGTACCGCCGCCTTGATAATTGATACTGCCGGAAACCGTAATAGATTTCGAGCCGTCAGAGCCATGAGCAATCGTTCTTGTAACGCTATGCAGTTCATGCTCGCCACGCCAGTAGCTTGTATCAATATTCTGATTCGACAGCGTGTTCGCCGTTCCGTCAATGGTGATCGTGATACTGTTTCCGCCGCAATTGTTCCATGAACAGATGCTTGCGCTTCGCTCCGTATATCCACAGAGCGTGATCTTTACGGTCGATTCGTTGTTGACCGTGCTGACGTTCGTCTCTTCATAGTACAGCCGGAGATAATAGTCCGAATAAGTACCGATCGCAACTTCTTTGATCTTTGTCCTTGCCACTTTTCCGCCTCCTTACTGATGCCGTGTAAACGACAGATGCGAGCCGTCCGAAGATGTGAATACGATCCACCGCTGATTCGCCGTATTGTGATTACCAATCTGGATAGTATCAACGCCTAAGCCTTCCTCGGAATTCGCTGACAGCCATGCGATAGCCTTACCGCCAGACTGGAACTCCAAGCTGTTGTTGCTGAACACGCCCTTGACAGCACTATTTGACTTACCGACCGTTACACCGTTCGAGTCCACAGTCACACCTGTTGTCAGCGTTTGCGCCGTGCTATTAGCGGCATTCGCAGTATTCTGAGCTTGTGTGATCAGCACCTGCAAGTTCTGCGAAGTCTGCGTGACGGAAGTCGATGTAGCAAAGTTCCTTGCATTGATCAGAGCGTTCACGTCAGCCGTATCAAGCATGTTGCTCTGGATCGTGTTGACCGTAGATACCGTGGAAGTGATACGGTCACTCAACTGCGTGATCTGCGAGGACGTAACCTGCGCTTGGCTTTGGACAGCGTTGTCAGTATAATTTTCAGCGTCTTCTGGCGCAGGAGACCAGTCTGTGGCTTTGTTTCCTTTTTCAAATTTTGCTCCAGCTATATATACAGATCCGGCTTCCGCTTGATTATCGTTTCTGATTAACACATACTTCTGATCTGTAGTGCCACCAGAGTTTGCTAAAGTCCATGTTACCCACACTCGCGTCCAATGGTCATTTGAAACTGATATTCCTCCGGCGGCGTCGCTATCTCCATCTCTGGCGTTTGTTGATACCCCGTTGCTTGTAACCGTTTTTGCGCAATTAATATATCCGCTGGGTCCATAGAAATAACATCTTGGCCGTACAGAGCCTTTTACCCAAAAAGACAATGTGTACGTTTCGCCATGCTTACAATCGTTGACCAGCCACTGACCATAGTATGACAGTGCCTCCGCCGAAGCATTCGTTCTAACTACAAAATCTTGTATTTCCGCAGAAGTTGTAGTCGGGCCGACGCTTATTAAGTATCCAGTCGCATCATTCGGAACGCCAGAATTGGAAAAATTCTTTGTCTCTCGCAACAAATTTGTTCCGCCGATCTGAATATTATTGATTGCCGAGCTTATCTGCCCCGGAATCACGCTGATCTGCGTATCGGTGTAGCTCTTTGCCGCCGCCTGCGCCGCATTCGCCTTACTCGTAGCGTCAGCCGCCGCTGTTGCAAGCGCATTGGCAACTTCTGTATCCGTGTAGTTCTTTGCAGAAATAACGAGTGCAGGTGCAAAGATTTCGCCCGTCTCCATATTCATGGAGAATCCGGCTGTGCCGTGCGAAGAATCGTAGTTCAGCGACTTCAGAATTCCTGCTCGCATCAGAGTTGCAGACAGCGTTCCGACAGTAATCATATCAGCGACAATCGCTCCGTCTGCTGTCATAGCAAGGGCATATTCGCCATCGTAGCCAGTAGCCGAGAAGCCAAGACCGTTCTTGTTGAACCGCCACACCTTGACTGCAGTTTCAATCGACGGCGTATCCATCACAAGCAATTCGTCCGGCTGTCCGTCTTGATTACTGTCATGCCAGACGATGTAGCCGCCCTTGTTGCCTGTGATCTGCGCCGTGGACGAATCAATAGCAGACTGCATCACGGACTTTCCTACAGAACCTGTCACAGAATTGTCCTGCAACTCCGTAATCGTCTGTGCAAGCGTCTGCTTGACCGTGCCGACCTCGATCTTTTCATAGCGGTCGAGAACTGCATCATACACAGTCTTGATGACTTTAGCCTTTGCGGAAACTCCGAGTGCAGGAAACTCCACAGACAACGTATCGCAAAGATAGATAGAATCTTTCACAAGGTCTGAAATCTGTTCAAAGCTCAACGTTAGATTAACAACGGGCTTGTCAAGGTCATTGCTGTCAATATAGGACTGCGCCGCCGTCCGAAGCTGTTGTACAGTAGGAGCGGAATCCCACCTGTCCGACATATCATAGACCAAGATGCCGTTGCCGTTCGTGTTGATGTTGAGCGTGTACTCCGGCAGAGTTACAAGATGTCCGTCAGAATCCGCCCAATACGGATACAGCTTGCTGTAGACCTTTGCGTTATTCTCTTCCTGTGTCAAGTCCACAAGGTTCTTGCCGTAGCGGATTGTAACGCCTCTGTCCTGCCCTCTGTTCAGATACAGATAACAGGTACGCCCTGTAAATTTCCACTCACCTTTCCCGTACACGTCCAGAATCGACCCTTGTGAGCCGCCAAGCAGGGAACGAATCGAGCTCGGAGTGCTGACAACAAAGTTGCCCGTCACGCTCTTGTCTGTCACAAAATTAAACGGACAGGTATCAACAGACTGCGTCTTCAGCTTTGACATGGCTTCCGTGACAGAAGATGCTGTGAACGGCTTGTCTGCGAGCTTGCTCAAGTCGTAAGACCAATGACAAGCATTCACAGTCACAATGCCATTCATCGGACGGCTGATCTGATAGATGCGGAACGGCTCTGCGTCCTCATACGGATTTGGCTTCGAAAGAATCAGCCGACCAAGAGCAATATCGGGATAATGCCTGTCCATAAAGGCAATCTCCATCTCAAGCTCATACACGCCGTTGCGCTCTTCCGTGACAGGACAGCGGATAGCTTCCAGAACGCCAAGCCCCTGTGTCTCAAAAGTCGTAGCGTCGGCAGGAAATAATCTGATCATAATTCCCACCACCTCGGCGTGACCTCAACCTTCGTCACCGTGCCAGTCCAAGAAACCGTATTTTCTCCTGCCATGAGGACAGGGAACGAATCGCCCTGCGTAATCGTCACACGGCTGTTCTGATTTTCCGCCAACGTCTTGTAAGCGTCCTGCGTCTCGCAATCCAGATTGATGTAATCAGTAATATTGCTGATCGACAGGCTGTACGTTCCGACAGTCAGCGTGACCGCACCCGAGCCTGTAATCTTGATAAGCGGCTTCGCAGAGAATAGTGTAGGATTTTCAAGCGTATCGCCGGAAGCGGCGATAGTCTGCACCGTCTCTCCGCTCGTCAGCCACCTCTGCGGCTTGCAGTCAAATTCCAGATCGAAAGACGCCGCTGTGCCGTCCATGGTCGGATGGACTTCTGTTCCGCCGATAAAACGACCTTCCCGATAATGCGCAGAATCAAAACTGTCCTCTATGCGCACGTAATTCTGGTCAGAGAGCAGATACGCCTTAATCATATTGAGGTTAGACGCAAGCTCCGACAGGATCACACACGGATATCGGACAGGGATATTCTTGTATCGATTATTCAGTCGAATCAGATCACCGCTTCGCCCTGCGATAGCGATATTCTGTACGTCCGGCTCGGGAGCGTTATAGATTCCGGCATCAGTCGCAAACAGCCCGTAGGCGTTAAACTCATGCTCTGCAACTGTGAGAGTTCCTAACATAGCCTTTTTACCCTCCTGTCTGCCCCGTAGAGCCGTTTTAACGTCAAGGTGGTACAAATACCCACCCCAACAGCTAAAACGGCTCTGAAGCGATTCTGATGCAAATTTCGGGCATTTACGCAAACACCCTTCTGTCTCGTGATACGGCATCATTGATTTTCCTTGAAATCACTTCCGCCAATTCGTTGATATCCTGCCCCTGTGCTCCATAGACATTTATCGTCACAGTCGTGCCGCTCATTTCTCCGGCGAAATCCCTTGCCACGGCGTGTATCCACTCTTTGTTCTTTTCGAGCGGAACAACAGCTTCAGATCCATTGCCTTCGAGCAAGCCAACCTGCCCACGTTTCAGTACGCCGCCCTTTGCCAGTTCGGGAATCTGCGGAACGTAAATTTCGGAAATCCACCCAAACGGATAAAGCCCAAGGATGTTTATATCTCGCAACGTCCGCAAGAATCGGTTGATTGCGTTGAACGGGAAAGCCACAACCGTGTTGATTCCTCGAATGATAGCATTGACTACGGTTTTGAACGCATTTTCAATGCCTTCTTTTATGCCGGAGAAAATCTTGCCGCCAGTCGAAAAGACGTTTTTGACCTTCTGCCACGCTTCGCTGAACCTGTCACGGAACCAAGTCGAAACAGACCCGAATACGTTCTTAATGCCTTCCCAAGCGTTGCTTGCTCCGCTCCTCAAGTTGTCCCACATACCGCCAAAGAACCCCGAAATCGGGGCGACAACGCTGTTATAGAACCAACTCGATACAGAATTCCAAATATTCGTTATGTCGTTCCAAAGATTTCTGAAAAATCCGGAAACCGAGTACCACAAGCCTTGAAAGAATCCTACAACGGGCTGAATGACGCTCGTGTTGAACCAACCTGCAACAACACGGAAGATGCTTTTTACATCGTCCCATATTCCCTCGAAGAAATCAATGATTCCCCACGAATCAAGAATTTCAACAAACGCATCCCACACAGCACCAAGGATTTCCGGCAGACGCTGAATGATTGCACCGATAACTGTGATAATTGCATTCAGAATCAGCGGCATATTATCAATCAGCGTATTCGCCAACAAGTCCACCATAGCCACAATCGCCGCCACAATGACAGGCAGGTTTTCTGCAAACGAGTTGAGCAGGATGTTAATAATCTGTACCGACGCTTCAAGCAATCCGGGCAAAAGTTCGTTAATCAGCATCGGAAGCATTTCCGTAATCATCGGAACAATTAGCGGAATTGCTTGCGCAATCGAAGCCAATACCTGCTGAACAACAGGCATAATGTTGTCCTTCACAGTCACGATAGATGCCACGAGCTGTTCTGACATTGCCCCGATATCCGCATCCGGGTTCGCAAGCGCAGTTATAAAGTTCGTCCAAGCACCTTTCATTGTAGCCACGCTACCGCTTATCGTCTTGCTTGCTTCCTCTGCGGTCGTTCCTGCTATTCCCATATGTTCCTGCATAATGTTGATAGCGTCGACGATATCCGCAAAGTTCGAAACATCAAACGAGCCTGCTTCATAACCCTCAATCTTTTCGGCGTCGCGCAGAAGTCGTTCCATTTCTTCCTTCGTGCCGCCATACCCGAGCTTGAGGTTATCAAGCATTGTGTAGTTCTGTTTGGAAAAGCCGATATATGCGTTCTGAATAGCTTCCATAGAAGTACCCATCTTGTTCGCATTATCAGCCATATCCGTGATAGCCATATCGGCATAATTCGCAGACTGCCAAGCGTGTTCCCCAAGCGAGGAATTCAATGCCGCCGCAAAGCTTGTGACGGTCTCCATATACTCGTTTGCAGAGAGTCCGGCTGTTTTATAAGCGTTTTGAGCGTTGTCAAGAACCCTCTGCTGACGATTTTGATACATATCCCAAGCGTGTCCGGCGTCTTCAAGAGCGATTCCCGTATCTTCAGAGAACTCCTCGATACTGTCATAGGCTGAACCGAAAAGTGTTTCAACGCCGCCGATAAGCTGTTCATAGTCTGCATACGAGCTGACTGCCGCCTTTGTAAGATTCGCGATTCCAGTTGCCGCCGCACCGATTGCCGCAGTCGCCGCAACAGCCGCCCCTTTTATGGTCTTTCCAAGAGCCGAGGCAAATTTGTTGGCAGAAGACTGACTTTTTGTAATGTTGCTGTCAAAGTCCTTCGTGTCCATTGTAAGGATAGCACGCAACGTCATAATTGTGCTGATTCCGTCCGCCATTATGATTTACCTCCTTCCGCAAGTTTTTTGCTGATACTGCTGATGATATCCTGTCCGCTTCTTGGCTCGTCCTTCGGCGAC
>Ga0326514_10001913_pt1 | contig 13345 bp, 8 predicted proteins | sample 3_2548_0518_D_FD_203653 | JGI IMG/M metagenome (GOLD analysis project Ga0326514, IMG submission 203653) | Bovine rumen microbial communities from UC Davis, California, United States - 3_2548_0518 | ecosystem: Host-associated > Mammals > Digestive system > Stomach > Rumen | place: USA: California...
AAGTTACTGAACGAGATGCAAGTGCCTTTTGAAGTGAATGCGCTGTCGGCACACCGTACTCCCGATGCTGTGGAGGAATTTGCACGTACGGCCAAGAGTCGTGGTATCAAGGTCATCATTGCTGGTGCCGGAATGGCTGCCGCATTGCCTGGTGTCATCGCCGCCTCGACGACGCTGCCCGTTATCGGTGTACCCATCAAGGGGATGCTCGACGGTCTTGACGCCATGCTCTCCATCATCCAGATGCCTCCAGGCATTCCCGTGGCGACAGTGGGTGTGAATGGCGCTCAGAATGCAGCCCTGCTGGCTGTAGAGATGATGGCCCTCAGTGATGAGATGCTGGCGCAGCGTCTCGCCGTATATAAAGGCAACCTGCGGATCAAGATTGAAAAGGCAAATGAGGAATTAGCACAGATCAAATATGAGTATAAGACGAATTAGCAGTGAGACGCGTGTGGGCGGCATCGGCATCGGAGGCGCAAACCCCATCCGTATCCAGTCGATGGCTACAGTAGACACCAACGACACAGAGGGTTGTGTGGCTCAGGCCAAGCGTATCATCGATGCAGGTGGTGAGCTGGTACGTTTCACCACGCAAGGCACCCGTGAGGCTGAGAACATGAAGAATATCTCTGCCCGTCTGAAGGCCGACGGCTATGAGACGCCCCTTGTGGCCGATGTACACTTTACGGCACATACGGCCGATGTGGCAGCCCTCTACTGCGAGAAGGTGCGCATCAACCCTGGAAACTATGTAGATCCAGGACGTACCTTTAAGCATCTGGAATATACCGATGAAGAATATGCCGCTGAACTGCAGAAGATTGAGCACCAGCTGGTGCCCTTCCTGAATATCTGTAAGGAGCATCACACGGCTGTGCGCATAGGCGTGAATCACGGTTCGCTCAGCGACCGCATCATGTCGCGCTATGGTGATACGCCAGAGGGTATCGTAGAGAGTTGTATGGAATTCCTGCGCATCTGTCGTCGTGAGAACTTCAACGATGTGGTTATCTCCATCAAGGCCTCGAACACCGTCGTGATGGTAACCACTGTCCGCCTGTTAGTGAAGACGATGGACCAGGAAGACATGCACTATCCCCTGCATCTTGGCGTCACAGAAGCCGGCGAAGGCGAAGACGGACGTATCAAGAGTGCTGTAGGTATCGGTGCGCTGCTGACAGAAGGTATTGGCGACACGATCCGTGTGTCTCTCTCTGAGGAACCTGAGTGCGAAATCCCTGTGGCCCGCAAGCTCGTGGATATGATTGAGGAATGTGCAGCGCTTCGTGCCCAAGCCGAAGCCAGCATTCAGGATGACACCATCACGCTGACCCTCGATGCCCCAGACTGGGAAACCCTCCAGCTGAAAGCCGCCATGTCTGTCGGTGCCCTCCTCATCGACCACAAGGCCACAAACCTTGTCATCCGCCTCGACAGCGGTAGCAAACTCTCAACTCTCAGTTCTCAACTCTCAGTTCTCTCCGACGCTATCCTCCAGGCCGCCCGTATTAAGTTTACGAAGACCGAATACATCTCCTGTCCTGGTTGCGGACGTACGCTCTATAACCTCCAGGAAACCATCGCCAAGATTAAGGCGGCAACGAAGGACCTCGTGGGACTGAAGATAGGTATCATGGGATGTATCGTCAACGGTCCTGGCGAGATGGCTGATGCTGATTACGGTTATGTAGGTGCAGGCCGTGGAAAGATCAGTCTCTACAAGGCCAAGGAGTGTGTGGAAAAGAACATCCCTGAGGAAGAGGCTGTAGAGAAACTTCTCGAACTCATCCGTAACGACCGCCACCTCTAAAAATTCTCCCCCTGAAAAGGGGGAGCTAGAGGGGGTTGTTATGTATGCAGATTCAACACGAACCTTGTGCCTTTGGTGAAGGCCGGATCGATATCCAGATCACCATTCATCTTCAGTGCCATCTGACGACAGATCGGCAGTCCGAGTCCATCACCAGTGGTGAGATCCTTCACCTCGAGGAAGGGCTTGAACACATCCTCACGCTTCTCTTCAGGAATACTCTCACCTGTGTCTGACACCAGGAACTGCTGGGCATGGGCACCACGTTTCTTGAACTCCAGACAGATGGTTCCGCCCGCAGGCGTATATTCAGCGGCATTCTCCAACAGATGGCTCAGAATATGTGAAACATATTCCCTATGGATAGGTGCACTCATATTGGGTGCATTCACCGTCAGGGTGACATTGCCCTTCACCTTGTCGCGGATCTGGTCCATCAGTTTCTCACAGAACTTCGTCATCTGTGTATCCTCCAGTTCTACGGGCTCTGTAGAATTCTCCAGCTTCGAGAGCGTCTGGATATGTTCTGAGAAGTCCATCAGTGCCTTCACCTCCGGCTGACGACCGTCGAGCTTCTGAAGCGTAGGATCCAGCTGGGCAGAGATGTTACTGATGAACTTCGCTTTCAGGGCGTTATTCTCGTTGGCGATACGGATGGTTCTCTTCTGCTTGCGTGTCAGCAGGATAAAGCGCATGAGAACAACACCTCCGATCACCAGTGCTGCGGCGAGTGCTGCAGCGAGGATACAGAGTCCGACGATGATCGCCTGACGTGTGGTCAGCGAGCTGTCTAACTCCTTAATGGAAGCCTCGTCATCAGCAATCTCCTTCTTCAGGGCACCAATCTCATCAGCATGTTTCAAAGCATCTGTAGAGTCCTTCCACGCAATATAGTTACTATACGACTGTGCCACCATATTAGCATTATTGCTCCTGCGGGCATTGGCGATCAGCGTCTGATACACCTCGTCTACCTTGCCGTATTCCTTCTGCGCCGTCAACTTACCGGCCATCTCCTTGAAGACGGCATTACCCTGCGCATTCTGACCAAAGGAGTAATAATATACGGCCTTGTTATAGAGCAGGTCGTTCTTCACACTCTCATCGTCTGAGGTATTGGCCTGCGACTCCATGATAGTCAACTGATCCTTCGCACTCGACGGTTTACGGAGTTTCATATACATCTGCATACGCTCCTTCGTCACCAGATAGTGCAGACCAGCCTTCTTGACGGCACTCTGCTCGTTGGCGTTGATGGTCTGGTCGATACGACGCAGCAGATCGAAGGCCTCCTTGTAATAGTTCTCCTTGTAATACAGTGCCGTAGCCTTGACACCACACTCTACGCCCTGCTTGGTCTGCCCTTTGTTGGCATAGTCCTCAAAGGCACGGATAAAGTTAAAACGGGCACTGGCAACGTTACCCTTCTCGATCTCGGCCTCTGCACGCTGTTGAAGCTCGATCTTCTTCGCCTCCTGCGCACCAACCATGCCGCAGCAGAAGAACACACTCAAGAGTAATACAAAAACTTTCTTGTTCATGATTATAATATATTATTCACTTTTTACTAACTTAAAGAGTTTATCACTGGGGCGTACTTTGTCTGTGACGGCGATGGATACACGAGTACCTTGTTCCGCTACCTCAACAGGTCCATGATCACCGTGTATCTCATCGGCAGTGACATACATCACCCCCGTCGTGGGGCCCGTGATCAGCATCTTGTCACCCACCTTGAAGGTATTCGCCTCAACAGTGAACTCTGCCACGCCGAGTTTCGAAAAGTACTTCACACCCTTGCCAATATACACCTTGCGCTCTGTGGCGTTCGAACCATAGTTCTTGTTCCACTCACCCATCAGCTGTCCTTGATAGTATCCGTCCCAGAAACCACGGTTGAAGACCGTTGCGAGGCGATTGTCCCACTCGTCTTTCTTCTCCTCCGTAAACGTGCCGTCGAGCACTGACTGGATGGCTTCCTTGTAACACTTCACGACAGTATACACATATTCAGGACCACGCGCACGTCCTTCGATCTTAAACACCCTCACGCCACTTTTCATCATACGGTCGATGAAACGAACGGTCTTCAGGTCCTTCGGACTCATGATATATTTGTTGTCGATGCCCAGCTGATAGCCCGTTTCGTTGTCCGTAGCGGTATAGCTGCGACGACACACCTGGATACATTCACCACGGTTTGCCGAGCGATTGGCTGCATGGAGACTCATGTAACACTTGCCGCTGATGGCCATACAGAGGGCACCGTGACAGAACATCTCGATACGGATCTGTTCACCTGAGGGACCACAGATATGCTCTTCTTCCACCTGACGGAAAATCTCTGCCACCTGGTCCATATTCAACTCGCGCGCCAGCACCACGACATCGGCAAACTGTGCGTAGAAACGCAGAGCCTCGATGTTCGAGATGTTCAGCTGCGTAGAGAGGTGAACCTCCTGTCCCACCTTATTACAATAGGTCATCACCGCCACGTCGCTGGCGATAACGGCAGAGATACCTGCCGCCTTTGCGGCATCGATGATCTCATGCATCAGGGGGATATCCTCGCCGTAGATGATGGTGTTCACCGTCAGATAGCTCTTGATGCCGTGCTCATTGCACGTTTGTGCCATCTCCTTCAGGTCATCGATGGTAAACGTCGAGGCAGAATGCGCCCGCATGTTCAGCTTTTCAATGCCGAAGTAGATGCTGTCGGCTCCTGCCTGTATGGCCGCAGCGAGTGACTCGCGCGAACCCACTGGTGCCATAATCTCGAACTCTTCACTTTTCACTTTACTATTCACTTAAAATACGTAGCCTAAATTGATATTGTTCTCGCCCTTGGCGCCGCCGCCACTCAACACGACGGCAACTTTTTTGCGTCCTGTCGTCTCTGCCGAGACACCCACGACAACCATTATGGCCAGAAGAAAACAAACAATCTTTCTCATATCGAACTGCAAAGGTAGTATATTTTTTGGAAACTAAAGACAAATAGGCTATTTTTTATCGACAACTTGGACAACTCTGACAACAATCAACCTTTTGCCTGTTAAAAAAGTTGTCCAAGTTGTCACCGTTGTCGCAAATATATTGTACCTTTGCAGCAATGAAACGGATTATCTATTTGTTTTTGGTCTTTCTGATGGTCAGTTGCGCGAAGCAGCCCCCACAGCACTTCACCCACGACGTGCTCAATCGCATGACGCCCATCAAGGATCAGGGTAAGAGCCAGACGTGTTGGATCTACGCCATGCTTGCCGCCATCGAGACCGAGCACCTCAGCTGGGGCGACTCCGTCAACCTCTCACCTTACTATATCGAGAAGATGCTCGAACAGGAGCCTCAGTGTCCAGCCAGTCGTCGTGGCATGGGCGCTACACTCATCCGACTCATCCACAAATACGGCATCGTGGGCTATAATGCCATGCGCTCTGTCGACACCCCCGCACCCCGTTTCGTGTTTATGCTGGGAGCTGAATACACGCCTCAGGAGTTTGCCCGCAGCGTCTGTGCCCGCGACGAGTATGTAGCCTTGACCTCCACTTCACGCGAACCTTATTATAAAGAGACGGTTCTCAACGTGCCTGACAACTGGCTGCACGATCGTTTCCTGAATCTTCCGATGGACTCTCTGCTGGCCATCACCCTACGTGCCGTGCGCCAGCATCACGGGGTCTGCTGGGAGAGTCGCGCCCATGCGATGGCCATCGTGGGCATTGCCCACAACGACCAGGGCGAACCTTATTTCATCATGAAGAACTCCTGGGGCACCGACGGTCCCTACAAAGGTCTCGACTATCTCTCCTTCGATGACTTCAAAGCCCAGACCCTCGCCGTAGAACTCCCCCATTTTGTCGTGTATGCTTCGAACGTGGCGCATTGAAACTTTCTGTATTTGACTGTCTTTTTTCTGCTTTTTCTTTGCGCTTTGCATTATTATTCCTATCTTTGCAGCAAGAAGAAAAAGTGAATCGTTATGAGAACATGGATGATGATACTGGCGATGGGGGTAGTGACGACTACCCTGGCACAGGAGGCCAGTGTGGATTCGACGGCGCAGGACGTGAAGATCGGATACTCTCGGGCAGACTGGAAGACACTATCGGGCGCCATTGACAAGGTGACGGAGGAACGCATGAACAAAGGACTGGTGATTTCGTCACTCGATGCCCTGAGTGGACAGTCAGCAGGTGTGACGGTGGCCACCGGTGGTAATCAGGAGGCGATGGTGAGTGCCGTGCGAGTGAGAGGTACAACCTCGCTGACGGGTGGCAACGACCCATTGGTCATCATCGACGGTGTGACGGCAGACCTGGTGACGCTATCGACCATCTACCCCTCGGACATTGAGAGCTTCACGATCCTAAAAGATGCCTCGGAAACGGCACAGTACGGTTCAAGAGGCGCAGCGGGTGTGATAGAGGTGGCCACGAAGAAGGGAAAGAGTCAGAAGTTCCAGATATCATACGACGGCAATTTCGGTTTTGAACAGGTGTATAAACGCCTGGAGATGACCGATGCCGCAGGGTTCCGGCTGGCGGCCAAGCAACTGGGCGTGAGCATTATCGACAAGGGCTACGATACAGACTTCAATAAGGCTATTGAACGTACGGGGCTGGTGCAGAGTCATCACATCGCCTTCGGTGGAGGTTCGGAGACCGCCAACTACCGTGCCTCGGTGGCAATGACCAACCACCAGACGGTGATTAAGACACAGGGCTACCGTAACTTCATTGCCAAGCTCGACATCTCGCAACAGGCCTTCGACAACCATTTGGCCGTAGACCTGGGTATAGTGGGATCGACACAGAAGGTGGACTACCTGCCGTCGCAACAGCAGCTGCTCTACTCGGCAGCGACATTCAATCCGACAATTTCTGCCGAGAAAAATGCCGACGGGAGGTATGACCAGGTGACGGAGGCCCTCTGGATCAGTAACCCGATGTCGCTGCTGGACAAGAAGCAGAAGGAGGACAATAGTCATTTTAACCTGCACATGAAGGCGAAGGTGACACTGGCCAAGGATTTTTACCTGAGGGCATTCGGTTCGTATTCGTTTAACAATGTAGGCAATGCCCACTACTACCCCACCACTGTATGGAACTGCGGAGAAGCTTACCGAGGACACGAGAAAAACGAGGAGATACTAGCGAACGTATCGCTGAACTACCTGTTGAAGACGGGCAAATCGGAACTGAACCTGATGGCACTGGCGGAGGAGAGCACGCACAAAAGTCGTGAGTTCCACACCACGGTGACGGGATTCACCAGCGATGCCTACGGCTATGAGGAACTGACGGCGGGCTCTTCACGACCCTGGGACGGTACGGACTCGCACTACATAGAGGCACACATGCAGTCGGTGCTGTTGCGTGCACAGTATACCTTCGATGAAAAATACACGCTGACAGTGAATGCCCGCGGCGATGCATCGTCGAAGTTCGGCAAGAACCACCACTGGGGCTTCTTCCCCTCTGCCAGTGGTGCGTGGATTATCAGCAAGGAGAAATGGCTGAAGGAGCTGACCTTCATCACCAATGCGAAGTTTCGCGTGGGTTACGGACTATCAGGTAACCAGGCGGGTATCGACTCGTATAACTCCATGGAACTGATACAGCCCAACGGTGTGGTTCCTGTGGGAGGGGCGCCAACGGTGACGCTGGGTATCATCCGTAATGCCAACCCCGATCTGAAATGGGAGATTAAACGCACGTTTAACGTGGGTCTCGACCTCGCCCTGTGGCAGAGCCGTATCGTGATGAGCCTGGACTACTACCGTTCGAAGACCACCGATATGCTCTACGTGTATGACGTGCCTGTGCCGCCATTCACCTATGACAAGCTGTTGGCAAACCTCGGTTCGATGCGCAGCAGCGGTCTGGAGATAGGCTTCGGCATCACCCCCCTGCGTACAGAAGATATGGAACTGACAGTGAACATGAACTGGTCCTTCGACCGTAACAAACTGCTCTCGCTCGACGGCGACTACAACGGTCAGCACCTGACGGCTCCCGGCACGAAGTGTATCTCGGCCCTCTACGGCGCCGGATTCCATGGCTCGAGCGACGTGGTGATGCAGATTGTGGGAGAACCGATAGGCGTGTTCCTGCTGCCCCACTGCAACGGACTCGTGACTTTTGAAGACGGTTCTAAATACTACGAGGTAACGGAAGAGAAACACATCTGCGGACAGGCCATGCCCAAGGCTACGATGGGTGCGAACATCGCTTTCAGGTATCGGCAGTGGGACGTGACGATGCACATGAACGGTGCCTTCGGACATCATATTTACAACGGTACCGCCCTCACCTGTATGAACATGCTGATGCTGCCCAACTATAACATCATGAAGGGTGCGGAGAAGGAGAACATACAGGATCAGACCATCAGCGACTATTGGTTGGAGCGGGGTGACTACGTGAACATCGACTACCTGACGCTAGGCTGGAACGTGCCGTTGCGCTCGAAATACTGTCAGGGTCTCAGACTCTCGGTATCGGTGAATAACCTGGCTACCATCACTGGCTACAGCGGGGTGACGCCGATGATCAACTCAAACGTGATCAACGGTTCCCTCGGTATCGATGACAAGAACACGATGCCGGTGTATCGAAGCTATACCATGGGAGTAAGCGTCAAATTTTAACTAAGAATTAATGATTAAGGATTAATAATTATGATGACCTGGACAAACAAGATAAGGCGCATGGTGAATGGTGCAATACTATTCACTATTTACTGTTCACTATTCACTATACTTTCTTCCTGTTCGCTCGACGAGAGCCCAAAGGACCAAATTCCTGAGGATGAGGCATACTCCGATGCAGGAGCGTTGTTCCGCAATACCGTAGCCACGCTCTATAATTATATCGGTGGTGCAGCGGACGGACAGGGACTGCAGGGCACCTGTCGTGGTGTCTATGACCTACAGACCTTCGGCTCTGACGAGGCCATCATTCCCACACGCGGCACAGACTGGTATGACGGGGGCATCTGGCAAGAGCTGTACCGTCATGACTGGACACCGGGACATCCGATGCTCGGCAATGCGTGGTCGTACCTCTATAAAGTGATTACCCTTTGCAACCGTTCACTGGAACTGTTGGAGTCGCATCAGCATCTGTTGGACGAAATGGACTATCTGGATTACACCGCTGAGGTTCGCGCACTGAGAGCCATCTATTACTGGTATCTGATGGACCTCTTCGGACGTGTGCCGATCATCACCACCACCAAGACGTCATTGAGCCAGCTGGAACAGTTACCACGCGGTCAGGTGTTCAAATTCGTAGCCAGTGAACTGCAACAGGCGTGTCCCTACCTCTCCCACGAGTACAGTGCGAGACCTGGTGACTACTACGGACGGGTGAACTACCACGTGGTCTGTTTTGTGCTGGCAAAGCTGATGCTGAATGCAGAGATCTATCTCGATAACGACTGGACAGACGGAGACCATCCTGACGGCAGCACGATAAGGTTTTCTGTGGATGATAAGACGATGAACGCCTGGGAAGCCACCGTCTACTACTGTGAGGAATTGAGGAAATCGGGTTACGATCTGGAGACGGTCTACACTAATAATTTCGAGGTACACAACGAGAACTCCCGCGAGAACATCTGGGTCATCCCAATGGATAAGGACCTTTACTACAACGAGATGCAATATTTCTTCCGTTCCTGGCATTACCGTCATGCAGCGGTTTTCGGCTTCACGGGTGAGAACGGTGCCTGCGCCACCAAACATACACTCGAGATCTTCGACTATGACACGGATGAAGAGGACGCGCGATTCCTTTTTAATTACTACGAAGGCCCCGTCACCGACTATAACGGTCATCTTGTTAGCGACCGCAATGGAAATATGTTCGAATATAAGCCGTGGGAGGTGGAACTCGACCTGAGCGGCAGTCCATACGTAGAAACAGCCGGTGCCCGTATGGGCAAATATGCCGTGGATAAAAACGCTACTAAGGACGGTAAACTCATGGACAACGACATTGTGCTCTTCCGTTATGCCGACGTGCTGCTGATGCGGGCAGAGGCTTTGTTACGCAATGGCCAGGCAGAAGAAGGACAGAAATACTATGATGCCGTGCGTAAGCGTGTGAATGCGCTAGACCGCCCCCTCACCCTACAGAACCTGCTCGATGAACGTCTGTTAGAGCTATGCTGGGAGGGTTGGCGACGACAGGACATGATCCGCTTCAGACAATATGAGAGCCTGTTCATGGGTGATCTGTGGGATGAGAAGGTGGATGAGAGCGATGGGCACACCACCGTATTCCCCATCCCCGGAGGAATGATAGACTTCAATCCCAATCTGACACAGAACAAAGGATACTGATTAGTTACTCACTAATCACTTATTCAGTTTCCAGGTGACACCGTCCTTGGTATCCTTGACCTCAAAGCCTGCGGCGGCAAGTTCGTCACGGATCTTGTCGCTGGTGGTCCAGTCCTTATCGGCTTTAGCCTTTGCACGGAGCTCGAGCACCATGTCTACAACCTTGCCGAAAGCCTCCTCTCTCTCCTGACTGCTGGCTCCTGACTCCTGACTCCTGTTCTGCAGGCCAAGGATGTCGAATGCGAAGAGGTGCATGGTCTCAGAAAGTTCTTTGAGACAGTCGGCACAGATGGTGGCCTTGTGGTCTACGAGCTTGTTGATGGCGGTGCAGGCCTCGAAGAGGTGACTGATGACCTGCGGTGTGGCGAGGTCGTCATTCATGGCGTCGTAGCACTTCTGACGCAGAGCCTTCACCACCTTTTCGGTCTCGGCATCGCACTTGTCAGCCGCCTGGATACGTTCAAGGTCGGCGATGGCGTTCATCAGTTTCTCCAGTCCACGCTCAGCGGCTACGAGGGCTTCGTTAGAGAAGTCAACGGTACCACGATAGTGTGCACTCAAGACAAAGAAACGGATGGTCATGGGCGAATAGGCTTTCTCCAATAGCGGATGATTGCCTGTAAAGAACTGCTCGAGGGTAATGAAATTATTATACGACTTACCCATCTTCTGACCATTGATGGTAAGCATATTGTTGTGCATCCAGTATTTCACGGCAGGATGACCCATAGAAGCCTGTGCCTGCGCAATCTCACACTCATGATGTGGGAACACGAGGTCGAGGCCGCCACCATGGATATCGAATTCCTCACCCAGATACTTGCGTCCCATAGCCGTACACTCGCAGTGCCAGCCTGGGAATCCGTCACTCCAAGGCGATGGCCAGCGCATGATGTGCTCGGGCTGTGCCTTCTTCCACAGGGCAAAGTCAGCCTGATTCTTCTTCTCGCCTACACCGTCGAGGTTCTCACGCGAGGCATCCTTGATATTCTCCAGTGAACGACCGCTGAGGATGCCGTACTTGAACTTCTTATTGTAAGCCTCGATATCGAAATAGATGCTGCCGTTGCTCTCGTAGGCAAAGCCGTTGTCGAGGATTTGCTGCACCAACTGCTGCTGTTCGATGATATGACCTGAAGCATGGGGCTCAATAGAGGGGCGCAACACGTTCAGTGCATCCATATATTGATGGTAACGGTTGGTGTAGTACTGGGCAATCTCCATGGGTTCCAACTGCTCCACACGTGCCTTCTTGGCAATCTTATCCTCACCCTCATCGGCATCGTGCTCCAGATGACCTACATCAGTGATGTTACGGACGTAACGCACCTTATAGCCCAAGTGTTTCAGATAACGGAACACCAGGTCGAAGGTGATGGCAGGACGTGCGTGACCCAGATGGGGATCACCGTATACTGTAGGACCACAGACATACATGCCCACATTGGGGGCGTGAAGCGGTTCGAAACGTTCTTTTTGACGCGTCAGCGTATTATAAATGACTAACTTTGACTCCATAATCTCAACATTTTGGCTGCAAAGGTACAACAAAAAAGTGAATAGTGAATAGTGAATAGTGAAAAATTTGCTGCCGCCGTATACATTTTACTGTCAATAACCGAGTCCGATGTAGCTGTGAGCTGGGAGTTTTATGGCGAAAACAGTAGCCCCGTCGTGGCTGAAATAACGGCCACGGAAGTAACGGTTCGTGACGGGCTGATCCTCCTGAGGCTGGATGGCATCTCCAGTGAGAAGATTACGCAAAGTTTTGACCTTTTCATTGATGATGACGTTTACAGATACAGCCTCATCGTTGAAGTTCTCGACCACAAGCGTACGGTTATCATAAGGGAACAGGGCTACCTTCGAAGGGCCCTCGATATAGGCACCGGCATCGAGACTTATCGAGCGACGAATAACGTTGAGCGCCTCTGAGGGATAGTCGTAGAGGTTGCCGAAATCATCGGGGATGGTAAGGACAAAGAGTGTGCCCTTCGAATAGGTGTTACGCAACAGAATGGGATAGCCGGAGACGCCACCATTGAGGGGACGGCCTGCGGAAACCACCTCCCAGGCATCGTTGGTGAAATATTTCACCTGCGGGATGATAAATTCACGCGATGACTTTCCCAGCCATCCGAAGTCGTTGACGATAGCTTTCAGGTCACCACAGTAAAGCTCGCAGACATCGGCAAGTTTTTCACGGATGGCTTTCAGAAGTCCGGTAGTGACAATGACATCGCCACCCTTACGGAGCTGGGCTTTGATCTTCTCCACAATCTGCGGGTCTTTCGCAGCCTGCTCGGTGAGGAGGATCTGCCGGCGGTCGGTAAGGAACTGCGGGTGCATATCCATTGGTAACCCGATCATGCCGAGATAGTTCTGCAGGAAGTCCTCGCCAGAGGAGTGCCAAGGTTTGTAGCTGGCGATTCCGATGGGGTTGCCGAGTTTTCCTACGAGGGCATCAGTCTGCTGGAGCGTCACACTGGCGAAGCGCGCCATCGTCGTAGGAGTGATGGTCTTGCCGTTCTTGGTGAAGGGTGCCACCATCTCATCGTAACGGAAACTGTTTCCTCCGTCATTCTGCCATGCCCTGCGCATCATCGCCGGCTGGATCTTCACCTCGTAGAGCTGCATATAGTTCCAGAGGATGATTTCCGGAGTCTTTGCCAGCATCGTCAGGTGAAGTTGTTCGGCATAGCGGTCCATACTCATGTGAATACCTCCGGCATCCACCCAGCCGCCACCGTTCTTACCAGGAGCGATGTTGTCGAAATAGCGAATGATGTTATAGCTCAGGTAGTTCTGCAGATGCTGCGCCGAGCCTGGGTCACGGGTTTCTGTGCCTGTCCAGATGCCGTCGAAGTAGAGGGGCTCTTCCTCGAGGTTGAAACCGAGACCATGGAAGTGGTCATACCAATTAGGATATTTGATGATGACCTTCACCTTCGGATTGACCTTTTTCGCGGGCTCCACAACGAGTTCGCGTCCGGCATCAGCCATGAGACGTAGACGGTACTCTGTCCAGCTTTTAGTACCCTTGGCGGCAATCTCATCGTCGTTCTTCAGGTCGATGAAAAAGAAGTCATCGAGGATGAAATCGTCGAAGAGCTTCGCGGTGAACTCTGCTACTTCTTTCACAGTCTGGCGCTCATTGGCACGGGCATAGCTGTAGGTTTCGA
>Ga0326514_10001914_pt1 | contig 13345 bp, 6 predicted proteins | sample 3_2548_0518_D_FD_203653 | JGI IMG/M metagenome (GOLD analysis project Ga0326514, IMG submission 203653) | Bovine rumen microbial communities from UC Davis, California, United States - 3_2548_0518 | ecosystem: Host-associated > Mammals > Digestive system > Stomach > Rumen | place: USA: California...
GGCACAGCTCCAGAGGGTGCCTATGTGGATCAGGTGGATTATACCTACAACGTCGTAGGCCTAATGAACGAGCACCAGCTCAGTATCGTGGAGACTACCTTCGATGGGCGTCTCGAACTGGTCAACGAGGAGGGCTATCTGGATTACTATACGATGATGAAGCTGGCCCTCGAGCGTTGCACCAATGCTAGAGAGGCTATCTTCTGTATGACAGACCTTGTGGCACAGTATGGCTACAATTCGAGCGGAGAGAGCATCACCATTTGCGATCCTAAGGAGGCTTGGATCATGGAGATAATAGGCAAGGGGCCAGGACGAAAGGGCGCCGTATGGGTGGCACGCCGCATCCCCGATGACTGCATCTCGGCCCATGCTAATCTGAGCCGTATTCGTCAGTTCCCCCAGACCCGGAAATTGGATAAGAAACGTCATTGCTACGTGGTGGGAGATAGCTGCATCTACAGTGCTGATGTTATCACCTTTGCCCGCGAGATGGGATTCTATGAGGGCAAGGATGCAGACTTCTCGTTCCGTGATGCCTACTGCCCTATCGACTTCGAGAATGTGCGCTATGCCGATGCCCGCGTGTGGAGCTTCTTCCGTCATCATACCGACAAGGCTGCGATGGACAAGTATCTGCCCTATATCAATGGTGAATTTGACAAATGCGACCATCTCCCCCTTTGGATCAAGCCTGACAGCCTGCTGAGCTATCGTGACCTGCAGCGTGATATGCGAGACCACTTCGAGGGAACTCCACTCGACATGACGAGTGATGTGAGTGCTGGACCTTGGGGCATGCCGATACGTCCATTGCCCATGCATTTCGCTTCGTCAGACAGCATCGAATATTTCCGTGAGCGTCCCATTGCAACCCAGCAGTCGGGCTTCACCATGACGTGCCAGATGCGTTCGTGGCTACCCAATGACGTGGGTGGTGTGCTGCATTTCAATTGCGATGATGCCAATATGATTGCCTATGTGCCCATCTATTGCTGCATCAACAAGGTCCCCGCTCCCTTCACTCCCGAGAAGAATCCGCATCGCGAGTTCTCAACCGAGAGTGCCTTCTGGATGAACAATCTCGTGGCTAATATGATCTATCCGCGCTATAGCATGATGATAGGAGATCTGCGCGAGGCCCAGCAGGAACTCGAGGACTATTATGAGCAGGATCAGGACAATGTGCTCAAGGCCATCGAGAAGCTCACGACCCGAGAACGTGTCGACTTCCTGACTCGTCGCAGTGCGGCTTATGCAGATCGTATGATGAAGCGCTGGGACAGCCTCCTGCGCCTCATAATCGTGAAATACAATGACCAGATTGTTCTCCCCACTGAGGATGGCAAGTTCGTCAGAGGCAGATACAAGACCCCAGGATATAATCAGCAGTTCATCGACGCCATTGGGCAGGGGACAGGGGATAGGTATCGCCTGAAGAAGGTCATCGAACGTCGCGAAAGGTAATCTTGTTTCTCTTTGGATATGAATAAACGATACATTATTTGGGTATTTCTTTGGGCCTGCCTCTCTCCCATCCTCCAAGCGATGGATATCCCTGCAGGTACCTTTTATTTTGACAATACACGGACACAATACGCTGTGGTGAAGTTCGTGTACGGGTCAGATAGCAGGCCGGAGACCTATGTCCGCTCCATGGTGGACGAGGGGGATGGCGTATGGAGCATCCATTTCGACGAAAAGGTGTCGGATATGTATCGATATACCTTCGCTGCAACGTCGATGGAGGATGGCCTTGTCAACGAAACCTTCCCAAACGTAAAGGAATACATCAGCAAGACCCTCAATGAGTACCGTACGGCGACCTCTTCGGCAACTATTTTAGTGGGTGGAACCTTCGTCCCCTCATCGGGCGAAAACTGGGCTCAGGGCACCTGGGTGGCAGGTCGGCATGTGGCAGACAAGGAGTGGAGTGGCTCCCTCCCATTGCTTTTTGTCCAAACTGATTCAGGAAGCGACATTACATCGAAGGACACCTATGTAACAGCCACCTATTGGCTCGACAATATGGGCATCGATAGCATCCCCTCCTTGGGGAGCAGGGATGAACCCATGACTTTGAAGATAAGAGGCAGGGGCAATTGGACCTGGACAGGCTTTGACAAGAAGCCCTATCGTATCAAACTTGGCGAGAAACAGCCTTTGGCAGGCTTGCCCCAGGCACGCAACTTCTGTCTCCAGCCCCATGCCGATGATGACCTTGGATTCCTGCGTGATGAGGTGGGCTTTGAGCTGAGTCGTCGTCTCAAGCTGGCATGGACCCCCGAGTCCTATCCTGTGGAACTGGTCCTCAATGGGACTTATCGCGGATTGTATTTTGTCACAGAACACGTTCGTATTGGAACAAACCATGTGAATATCGTGGAGCAAAGGGACCTATGTACCGATGCGGATAGCATCACGGGTGGCTGGCTTCTGGAGCTCGATAATTACAATGTCTCGAATCAGATCAGTCTGTATGAGGGCAATGGGGACCTGGTGCGCATCACCTATCATTCTCCAGAGACATTGAGTAATGCACAAAGGAATTATCTGACCCAGCAGATGTCGGAACTGAATAACCTCATCTACGTTACCGATAAGAGCAGCACGGCGTGGGAGGAACGTATCGACAAGGATGCGCTGGTGCGCTTCTATATCGTACAAGAATTAATGGAGGATACCGAATCGTTCCATGGGAGCAGTTTCTTCTATAAGGACATGGGAGATACCTGCCGATGGACTTGGGGCCCCGTATGGGACTTTGGCAATGCCTTCCGGCTCATGGCGAATCGCTTCATCTATGACCGCTCACAGTTTGGGCAGACCTGGATAGGAGAGATGTCGAAGTGGGAGAGTTTCCAGACGAGAGTTCGTGAGGTGTGGCAGGAATTTCTGGGCTACTCCTACCCTACGCTTTCGGATTGGGTCGAAATGCGAGGCGAGATGATTGCATCTGCAGCTATCAGCGATGCAGCCCGCTGGCCATCGTATGGACAAGCAGATATCATGAGTAAGGTGCGTCAGATGCAGCAGAACCTGGAGTGGCGTATCGCATGGCTCAAGAAGCAATGGGGCGAACTGGAACAAGGCATATCTGAGGTCGAAGAGGACGAGACCCGGACGAGATACATCTATGACCTGAATGGCCGCAGAGTGGAGAAGGTGAATAGGAGCGGCGTCTATATCGTGAATGGCAGGAAGGTTTGGCTTTCGGCAGACTGAGTCGTTCGTCCCTTATCTTATTATAGTATGGACGAAGCGCTCCGAATTCTCGGAGCGCTTCGTTCTTATTTGACAGGAAAATTGAAATAGCGATTGGGATAGGGCTCATTGCGGAGGGTGAAATGCCACCACTCGACGCTGATAGGCTTGAAGCCGTGACGCACCATGGCTTCACGCAGGATGTGGCGATGACGAATCTGTTCCTGGGAGAGGCCCTTGGTATAATTGAAGTGAGAAGGTTCGCCAAGCAGGTCATAGGTGCCACCCATGTCTACCTCTCGTTCGGTCTTCATGTCGAAGAGGGTGAGATCAATGGTTGAACCACGACTATGGCCCGAATGACGTGCAAGATAGCCACGATGGAAGAGTTCGGTCTTGGGACACTCGGGATAGAAATACTTCTTCATGCGCTGATCTTCAAGGTCGCGACCCCATCGGATGAAGAAATCGACAGCCATCTGCGGACGGTAGGCATCGAAGATCTTCAGACGATAGCCCTGCTTCATGAGGTCATCGCAGACGAGCTTGAGGCTATCTGCTGCCTGACGAGTGAGATAGGCCACAGGACGTTCGTAACCCGGGATACGTTGGCCCACGAAGTTGTAGGTCGTGAAGTAGCGAATCTCCTGGATGATATCGGGACAAACGTCAGAAAGGAGCACGAAGTCAGCATCAACCTCCGAGAGAGGTGAGGTAGCCATGAGGGAAGGTACCTCGGTGAGTGTGTCAACGATGATGGAATCGGCAGGTCGGGCTACCTGTTCGGTTGCAATCTCTCGTCGGCACGAAACGGTGCTAATCGCGAGAGAGGCAAACAAAAGAAAATGAGGAATGCGAAGTGTCATTTGTCGAAAATTTTTGCGCAAAGATAAGGGAAAAAACGATTGAGCGAGCAAAATGTAGTGAAAAAATGAGAAAAATTGCCCCTTAATTTTGCTTTTTCGCAGAAAAAAAAGTATCTTTGCCCCCAAATAGCATTTAAAAATCAGCAAATTAGAATGAACCTCATTCTTCTCTTCAAAAAAATCTGGCCTTTTGTCAAGCCTTACAAGTGGCTTGTCGTGGCTACCTTGATCCTCACTCTCATAGGATCGTCCATTGCCCAGGTCAATGCCATCGTGCTTGACTGGACTGTCGACCAGGTCAACAACCTCGTCAATGCTGGCAAGGATGTGCATGGATTCCTGGCACGTGCAACGTTCGACTGGTCATCTGCGACTCATATCCTGATGATTATTTCGGCCATCCTGCTCGGTAAGGAGCTGCTTTCGGTAATCATTACCTATGCGCAGAACTATTTCGGTGAAAAGATGCGTGTTCGCGTTTCGCGAGACCTGGCACAAGCCGCAGTAGATCGTATTCTTACCTACCGCATGGCGTACTTCAATCGAAACGGCAACGAAGCCGGACGTCTGCAGTCCCGTATTGACCAGGGTGTGAGCTCGCTTTCTACCACTGTGCAGAATACGTTTATCGACCTGTTGCCGCTCTTCACCTCTGCGGTTATGGCATTGGTCCTGATGTTCATGGCCAATGTGTATGTGGGCCTTACGGCACTCTTCATTGTGCCCATCTATATTTGGATCACCATTCATCAGGCCAATAGGTTGAGGGGCTGGCGAGAGCAGATGCGAAGCTATCGTGAGGCCAAGTCGCACGGCATCGTGTCGATCATCGAGTCGATCAACGTCATCAAGTCGTTCAATCGCGAACCCATTGAATCGAAGAAGCAGCTCGATATCCAGACTGCACTCACCGACAACCAGATCCGCACCCGCAAGGTGATGCTCTATTATAATGGTTGGAAGAAGTTTGTACAGCAGATTGGTACTGTGATGATCATCATCCTCACTGCCTATCTCGTCCTCATTGACTATCCAGGTATGACCATCGGTAAGATCATGTACCATGTGATGCTCTTCTCGAATGTCACAGCTCCTATCACTCAGCTGCAGCGAATCTTCGATACGCTCAATGATGCGCTCATCTATGCAGAAGGCTACTTCAGTGTGCTGGAGGCCGAAGGAGAGGTGGAACAGAGTGGCGATTACAAGCCCGAGAAGGTCAAGGGACACTTTGAGATTGAGCATGTTGACTTTACCTATCCTAACGGCACCCAGGCGCTTTGGGATATCAACATGAACATCCAGCCCAACCAGATTACGGCATTCGTGGGTCTTTCGGGAGCAGGCAAGTCAACTATCGTGAACCTGCTTGACAAGTTCTATGAGCCACAGACCGGACGCATCCTGCTCGATGGACATGACCTGAAGGAGTACGACACCCAGTTCCTGCGTGACAACATCGGTCTCGTATTGCAGAAGAACCACATCTTCGATGGTTCGATTGAAGAGAATATCCGCTATGGTAACCCCAAGGCCACAGAGGCCGAGGTGATGGAGGCAGCCAAGAAGGCCTTCCTCTACGATCAGGTGTCGAAGTTGCCAAAGGGCTTCCAGACACAGGCCACTGCCCTTTCGGGAGGACAGCAGCAGCGTGTTGCCATTGCACGTATGTTCCTCAAGAACCCTCCTATCATCTTCCTCGACGAACCTACCGCCTCATTGGATGCTGTGGCTACCGAGCAGATCAAGGCTTCAATCGATGCCATCAAGAAGAATCGTACCGTCATCATCATCTCGCACTCCATCTCGCAGATTATCGACTCAGACGTTGTCTATGCCCTGCAGAACGGACGCGTGGAGCAGTCGGGTAACCCTGACGAGCTCTATAAGATGGGCGGTGTTTATAAGGATATCGTGGATGCATCGGCTCGCAGTCTCAACATCGAGAAACTTGCCAACACGATTAATCCCAATGATGACTAAGGGATTTTTTTGACTAAGGGATTCCAAGAGATGTGAAGGGAAATTAAGGGATTTGAAGGGACGATAGTGTCATTTGACGAGGTCCTGATACGTTCCTTGATCCGAAACACATCTGCTCATTTCAGCAAATCTAACGTACATATATATTCTAAAAACTATTCCTAACCAATCCTCTCGTTGAAACAAGCGTCCGTTTTTTTACGTGTTTTCGGACCTTTGGGCAGACAACGAGATACATAAACTAACTATCAACATCTAATGAAAAGTTTCCTACTAACCTTGATTGCCTTGGCAATCTGTACCTTCACTGCACCCATCGCCTTTGCACAGAGTTCGGCTCCTGCCTTCCCTGGTGCTGAGGGATTTGCGCGTTATACCACTACAGGTGGTCGTGGAGGCACTGTGTATCATGTAACCAACCTCAACGACTCGGGTACAGGTTCGCTTCGTGCGGGTCTGACCAGTAGTTCTAAACTCATCATCGTCTTCGATGTGAGCGGATACATTGACCTGAAGTCAGACATCACCGTAAAGTCCAACAAGACTGTTTGCGGACAGACCGCTCCTGGCGATGGTATTACCTTGCGCTATTACACCGTAAACTTCACCAATTGTGACAATGTCATTGTGCGCTATCTGCGCTTCCGTCGTTCACAGGTTAAGGATGTCAACGATGGTGCTGATGCAGTCTGGGGACGTCGTCACAAGAACATCATCCTCGACCACTGCTCTTTCTCATGGAGCATCGACGAGCTGGCATCGTTCTACGACAATCGTGACTTCACCATGCAGTGGTGTGCTCTCGGTGAGGCTTTGGCCAACTCAGGTCACGGCAAGGGTGACCACAGCTATGGTGGCATTTGGGGAGGCAAGGGCGCATCTTTCCACCACAACTTCATTGCCCATGTGCAGAACCGTGCTCCTCGTTTCAATGGCGCACGCTACAACTGGACAGGCTACGACACCTCGAAGTACAGCAACTCGCTGCAGTCCGAGCAGGTCGATTTCCGTAACTGTGTGATGTACAACTGGGGCAGCGGCAATGGCTGCTATGGTGGCCCTGGTGGTGGCTACATCAATATGATCAACAACTACTACAAGGCAGGTCCCGGCACCAAGAACAAGACCCGCGTTACCCAGGTATCAGTTGCTGATAGTGGCAATTCGACTAGCGACAACCCTTATCCAGGTTATGCAAGCCGCTATTATATCAGTGGCAACTATGTGACAGCAGCCGGTGCAAACGCTGCCAACTACGATTGGAGCGGTGTCATCTACGACAATGGTCTTTCGACTATCAGCGGTGAGAGGTATATCCCTGATGCAGCACACAACTATGGCGAGAATGTGACCTATGTACAGAACAGCAGCGGCGTGGATTGCGTTAAGTTGAAGCTTGATAATCCTATCGAAGCTGGTGAGGTGACAACCCACAGTGCTGAGACCGCTTACGAGAAGGTGTTGCTCTACGTAGGTGCTTCTTATGCTCGTGATGCTGTCGATGCACGCTACATGGAGGAAGCAAGCACAGGTACTACTACCTATACGGGTGCCATCTCAGGCCGCAAGGGTATCATCGACGTAGTCAATGATCCTAATGGCACTGAAGACACTTCGACAGCCAGCTATCCTGCATTGGTCAGCGAGACCCGTGCAGCGGATTGGGACAGCGACGGCGATGGCATGCCAGATGCTTGGGAGGATGCCAATGGACTAAACAAGAATGATGCTGCTGATGCCAAGACCTATACCCTCGATCCAAAGGGTTTCTACACCAATGTTGAGGTTTATGTCAACGGTATCGTTGAAGAGATCACCAAGGCACAGAACGCCGATGCCCTCACCGCAGTTGAGGAGTATTATCCTGCTCAGACCTTCCTGGCAGGCATCAAGGCTATTGCTTCAGACGCTTCTGTACAGCGCATTGAGTATTACTCTCTCGATGGCAAGCAGCTTGCTGAGCCACAGCAGGGTGTCAGCATTCGCCGCATCGTCTATGGCGGTGGACACGTTGAGACCGACAAGGTGATCAAGTAATGGTCTAGACTTTCTAGAATATCTAGAGCATCTAGACAATCTAGCCTCAGATACAATCAGCGGGCGACACTTATGTGCCGCCCGCTCTATTTTATTCCACGCGTTTGATTCGGAGCAGTAGGTAAGGCTGCTCAGGAAGTGGGATGGGGATATCACCTTCGGCAATCATACGGTAGCCGTCTTGCTTTTTGGTGGTGATGATCTGGGGATGTGTGGTGATAGTCATATTCCACGTGTCGATGATTTCCACCCTGTATTTCTCACCTTCCTGCATACGGGGATAGGTATTGCGCTGATTGCGGATAGGCAGGTCAAAACGCCATTCCTTAGCCACCTGTTTGCCGAGATAGACCATATAGTAGCCAGGACCGCAAGCCGAATTACTGGTGTCCCACGAAGAATCAGGATGATACATTGGACGAGGCATATCGGCTAGGATCTGGCGCATGAAATTGATGCGCTTCCAGGATTCACCCTGCCACTTGCCACCTACGGCAAGGAAGTCACGACGGAAATCGTGCGGATCTCCATATTGGAAGCATTCCGAATGCGAGCAATAAGTACCCGACATGTAGGCATTCCACATGCGATAGAGTTCCTCCTGACCCGAGAGCCAGCCCCAGCGAGCATCCATGTCGCCTTCGTAGCACACTTCATCAAAGATGACAGGCTTCTTGTAGATATTGAGCACAATGGCAGGACGTCCCAGTTCCTCTACAGGTGCCTGGTCCTGGATGGAACAGTGCGTGTAGCGTTCGTCCCAGTACTTGTAGTATTGGGCTGTATAACTGTGGATGGAGATGAGATGATGGTAGGGATCATTGGCTATCAACGCATCGGTCCATGCATCCCAGTTGGCGAGAGGCTGCTTGCGGAGCAAGTCATATTCGTTGGCCAGACTCCACCAGATGTTACGATACGCACCGAAGCGAGCAGCTACATAGCGACAAAGGAGTTCACCTGCTTCGCGGGGCATTTCGTCAAAGCCCCATCTGCCGTCATCGTAGGGATGGAACATGATGAGGTCCTGTTCGATACCCAGTTTCAGCAGCCCTTCGGTACACTCCTCCACATGGTCGAAATAACGTGTGTTGAGACGTGTCCAATCCCAGCGTTTGGCATTGTCTTTGTTATTGCCATCGATAGCTACGAATGGGAAAATGTCAGGTTCGGGATAGGTACGGTCGAAGTTCTGGACAGTGAGCAGGGAACGAATCTTGTTGAAGCCACTCTTTTCGAGTGAAATCAGGGTCTGCTGCTGCATAGTGAGTCCGGGATCTGCTGTGCTGAAGGCGGGGTCGTTGGATGCATGCATCCAGTCGTAGCTTGTGGTGCCTACTGGCATATAGGGCGTGCCATCGGCATAGCAGAAGTGGATGCCGGTGGAGTCTACCTTTACGGGACCATGATTACCCTCAGAAGCTGGAGTGCAGGTCAAGGTACCCGACTTTCCGTTGAGCGACTTTATTGAAGATTGGGTCGTGTAGTGCCATATGCCTTCAGTTACAGGCATGAAGCGAACTTTCCAGACTTCGCCTTTCGGGCTAATGCCATCATAATAGCCTGGCACGACAAGGGTGTCATTGCCATTGATAAAGGTCGCATTAAGCTGCACGTCGAAAGGATTGCCCTTCACTTCGACAGTGGGTACGGAAAGTGTAATGTCGTAATGCTCCCATCGCTCCACGCTTTGGACAAAGGAGACGCTGGGTAATAGGGCGAGCAATAAGAATAATTTGCGGTTCATTTATAAATAGGGATTTAATAGGGGGCTATATGATCTAGAACATCTAGACGCTCTAGAACATCTAGATTATCTAGACTCTCTAGACCCTCTAGCCCCTCTTTAAATTTAAAATGTCAATCCTTAGTCCATGTGGAACATCTCAGGCAGAGGGATGCTGACTGGAGAGTTGTCGGGGTTGGTCTTCATGATATCAGCCATATAGGCCCACCATTTCTGGCAGATTTCGGTGGCACCGAGGTCCTGGCTGCCGCCTTCGCCTTCGAGTTCCTGATATGCATAGAGGGTATTGGTGTCTTCGTCGAGATAGATGCTATAGTTGCGTACACCGCTCTCACTGAGGAGACGACGGAGCTCGGGGAACAGGTTTGCATGACGACGCTTGTACTCTTCCTTCTGTCCTGGATTCAGGAACATCTTGAATGCTTCTCTTTTCATAGGATTAAATAATTGGATGTTAGTGTATGTTTATGTTTGATGCCGCAAAGATAATCGAAATTTTTCTATGCACCAAATTTTAGGTACAATTTTTGTATTATTGTCTAAAGACAATTTATTTGATACCTAAATATTGGGAATTTTATTTGAAATAATCATTTTTGGGTATCAAATTGCAAAAAAATCCTTCAAAATTTGGTTCGTTCGAAAAAAAACATTAAACTTGCCCACTGAAAGTAAGGGATTTCTTATCACATGAATATTCAAAGGTGAATATTTTTTGGTATCATCAAGAGATTAGGAGCCAACTGAATTTTATACTAACACATAATTATTAACTAATCCAGCTTATCAACATGAAGAGCAGTAAATGCAATTCCTGGATGGGCAAGCATCTCCTCCTCACCATTGTAGCTTTTGTGCTCAGTGGTGTCTTGGCGTTTGCCCAGACAAAGACCGTGACTGGTACTATCGTAGATGATTTCGGGGAGCCAATCATTGGCGCCAACGTCCTTGTCAAGGGTACTACCAATGGTGCAGTTACCGATATTGATGGTAACTATTCAATTACGGGTGTCAGTGCTACTGACGAACTCTCAGTGTCTTACATCGGCTATGCTACACAGACGATTGTCGTAGGCAACCAGTCCACCATCAACATTACGATGAAGGAGGACGGTGAGGACCTCGAGGAAGTCGTTGTCGTAGGTTACGGCGTTCAGAAGAAGAAGGACTTGACCGGTTCGGTATCTTCGATCAAGAGCGCAGACATTCAGAACGTGGCAGCTGCCAATGCCATGCAGGCCATGCAGGCCAAGGTGCCTGGTATGGACCTCCAGCAGAGCAGCGGCCAGGCAGGTGCAGGCGTAAGCATCACCATGCGTGGTAACCGTTCTATTTCGGCTGATAACGGCCCACTCATCCTCGTCGATGGTGTCGAGTATGGTTCAACACTCGACATTCCTGCAGGCGACATCGAGTCAATGGATATCCTGAAGGATGCCTCTTCGACCGCTATCTACGGTTCACGTGGCGCCAACGGCGTTATCCTCATCACCACCAAGCGTGGTAAGGCAGGCAAGACCCGCGTGGATCTCAATGCCTATTGTTCATTCAACAGCGCTACCAGCGACATCCGCAACAAGTATGGTTGGGATGAGGTAAATCTCTACGTTGACCGCGCTAACTATGACGAGTACATTTCAAACGGTTCTTGGGGTACAAGTACCTATAAGGAGGTATTCGGTAACTCTGCTATCGCTGATGGTACACTTCAGACCACTATTATCGAGGAAGGTAGCTTCACAGATTGGTATGACACTTTCATGCAGAACTCTACCACACAGAATTATGAGCTCAGCATCGCAGGCGGTACAGAAAAAACTAATTTCAACATTTCTCTGGCTGCCATGTACGACAATGGTCTCTTGAAAAACGATAAGATGGATCGTTACAACGGTCGTATCAACATTGATCACAAGATCAACAAACTCGTTAAGGTTGGTGCCAGCATGGCTTTCACCTTCAAGAACCATGATTCTCGCTTCAGTCTCTTCAATGCGGCTCGTAAGATGACCACCATCACCCACGCTTACCTCACTGATGGCTCTGTCAACATCAAGCCAAATCCTTGGTATGACTCTCACGTCAACCCACTTCAGGACGAGGGTGACAACTACAAGAAGAACATTGAGACCACACGTTTCCTTGGCAATGCCTATCTGCAGATTGAGCCTATCAAGGACCTCTTCCTCAAGACACAGTTCGCTATCGACCGCACCAATGCTCGTACTGGTCAGTATCAGGACTATGAATCAGTAGGTCGCTATCAGTCTCCTACCACCACTTATATCTCTAACGCTACCTCACAGACCACTAAGCTTGACTGGCAGAATACAGCCAACTACAACAAGTATTTCGGTGATCACAGCGTAGGTATTCTCGCTGGTTTCGAAATGCAGCAGTCTATCGCCGAGGGTCTCTCTTATGCAGGTACTGCAGGACAGGAGCACTACTACACCAACTCATTCTTCGACGTAACCAAGATTCAGGATAATGTTTCTGCAGGTTCAACCTATGTGAAGAAGTCATTGATGTCATTCTTCGGTCGTGTTAACTACGGTTTTGACAGCCGCTACCTCCTCCAGGCCAGTGTACGTGCCGATGGTGCTTCACAGCTTGCTGAAGGCAATAAGTGGGCAGTCTTCCCATCAGTTTCTGCTGGTTGGCGTATCGTCGATGAGCATTGGATGGAGGGTATCAACGAATCCCTCAGCATCAGCAACATGAAGGTGCGTCTCTCTTGGGGTCTCTCTGGCAACGCAGCCGTTGATCCTTATCAGACACTTGCCCAGGTATTTGCTACCACTCCAAGCAATGCTACCGACTTCATCCCAATGAATATGGCTAATCCAGATCTTACCTGGGAGCGTACTTCTGCTTATAACCTTGGTCTCGACTTCGGTTTCATCGGTGGCCGCATCAACGGTACCATTGACTACTATTGGACCAAGACCACTGACCTGCTCTACTACAAGAGCTCTCCAGCATCAGAAGTATTCACCTCAGTCATCTCTAACATCGGTGAGTCTAAGGGCCAGGGTATTGAGGTTGCCCTCAATGCACTTGCAGTTCGTACCAAGGACTTCTCTTGGGACATCAACCTCTCTTATACCCACAATACTGACGAGATCAATTATCTCGCTGACGGCCTTGATCAGAATATCACAGCCTACAACAATGCACTTATCGTAGGTGAACCACTCTCAATCTTCTACGACTATGAGACCAACGAGTGCTGGAAGCCAGGTGAGTATGACGCTTATGTAAGCGAAATGGCATCCAAGGGCATCACCGTAGAGGCTCCTATCACTGCTTATGGTACTCCTGGTACCCTCAAGATTGTCGATCAGAATGGTGATGGCGTTATCGATGCTGACAACGATCGTCGTGTTTACAACCGTTCTCCAAAGCACATTATCGGTATGACCCATACCTTCTCATATAAGGACTTCAGCCTCTCACTCCAGATGATGGCTCGCCTTGGTGGATACATTGCTTATGAAAAGAACAA